>OGNF01001141.1_pt1 | contig 25655 bp, 14 predicted proteins | sample 1573321 | NCBI WGS metagenome assembly OGNF01 (sample SAMEA2581911, study PRJEB24529) | metagenome | biome: Human gut stool | place: China | collected 2011
GGCTGCCGGTATTGTTGCTGGTGTCGGATGAACGCAACACGGGAAAGACGACCTTTCTCAATCTCTTAAAGTCGATCTTCGGCGGAAACGTTACCTTCAATACCAACGAAGATTTCCGTTCGCAATTCAATGACGACTGGATGGGCAAACTGCTGATCTGCGTGGACGAGGTGCTGCTCAACCGCCGCGAAGATTCCGAGAGGATCAAGAACCTATCGACTGCACGCAGCTACAAGGCTGAGGCGAAAGGCCGCGACCGCCGGGAGGTGGAGTTTTTCGGCAAGTTCGTCCTCTGCTCCAACAACGAGCGCAATCCCGTCCTGATCGAGGCTGCGGAAACCCGCTACTGGGTGCGGCGCGTGCCGCCGCTCCCGTATGACGATCAACACCTGCTGGCCAAAATGCGAGCCGAGATACCGGGGCTGCTCTTCTATCTGCAACAACGTATGCTCTCGTCACATGAAGAGAGCCGTATGTGGTTCGCGCCCCGGCTGCTGGTCACCGATGCCTTGCGGCGGATCATACACTACAACCGCAGCAAGACCGAAACCGAAATGCTGTCGATTATTCGCGATATCATGGATGCCGAGAACCTTGCGGAGTATCGGTTCGACGTGAGCGATATGGTCAATATGCTGGAGATACGCGGCATCCGTGTTGACCATCCCACCGTGCGGCGGATTCTTGCCGAAAATTGGCAGCTGCGACCCGCACCACCGACTTACTACCAACGCTATACGATTACCTACAACGGCGAAACGCAGCGGCAGGACAGCAAGACGGCACGGGTCTATACCGTCACGCGGGAACAACTCGGCGGATTGCTGGACGATGCTGCGATGTAAGAATGTTGAAAAAAGGAAGTAGCTTTCTTATTTTCATAATCTTACATCTCTTACAAATCCTCTTACAAAGTCTTACGGGTTCTTTCGGACTTACAGCGCCGGATGCCGTGTAAGAGATATGTAAGACGCCAACCTTTTCTTTCACTGGATTTTACACTTTTTCTCAACAAATTTACGGAAAAAATGACTGTCATACCATACAGCAACCGGATTTCCATCCGTGATTTTCTCGCCTGGCGCGGGATTCAGCCCAAATACGAACGCAACGGCTACGGTATGTATCTTTCACCCTTGCGGGAAGAACGCACGCCGAGTTTCAAAGTGGACTACGTGCAAAATCTCTGGTACGACTTCGGACTGGGCGAAGGCGGTACATTGCTCACCCTCGTGATGCGGTTGGAGCGGTGCGACAGCCGCGAGGCGATCCGACGGCTGCAAAACGGTGAAAAAAGGGACGCCGGTTCCGTTTCTCTTTCACCGGGTGTTGGCGAGCGTCCAGCTGTCGGAGGGCCCTTGCCGGTCTTGCGTCCGGCCGCCGTCCCCGCGCTCCGGATCCTCTCCGACGCTCCGCTTCGTCATCCGGCATTGGTCGGTTATCTCTCTTCGCGCGGCATCGTCCCGTCTGTTGCCGCGGCATTCTGCCGCGAGGTTCGCTACGAGGTAAACGGCCGCGCCTTTTTCGCCGTCGGGTTCCGCAACGATGCCGGAGGGTGGGAGCTCCGCTCCGAGCGGTTCAAAGGCGGCTCCTCGCCCAAACACATCACCACCCTCGACAACCGTTCCGACACGGTGATCGCTTTCGAGGGATTTATGGATTTTCTCGCTTATCTTTCGCTGAAACATCCCGAACGACTGCGCATCGACGCCGCGGTTCTGAACTCGGTCGTCAACCTGCCCAAAGCCATCCCGTTTCTCTCCCGGCATCCGGTGATTCACGCCTTCTTTGACAACGACGAAGCCGGGCGTAAAACGACCTCCGATCTGATCCGTCTTTGCCCCCGCAGCGAGGTAATCGACCAAAGGCATTTTTACAGCGGGCACAAGGACGTAAACGACTATCTGATCGCCCGCATAAAAGACCGACCTAAGACCACGAAAACTATATCCGATAAGCAAGATCACTCTTGTCGGAATGATCTGCAACCTTCGAAAGCGGATAAAGCTGCGATTGAGCCTCCGCGTCGGAAAGGGGTAAAGGTTTAAGGAAGGCAAGTTTGTGTTTTTGTCAGCCAAAAACCGGCCGCAAGGCCCTATCCCGATGGTCTCAACTCAAAAATTTCAATCCATGAATACACCGAAGAAAGGAGGCCGTCCGCCTTTGGGACGTGCCCGAAAACAGGAGTACCGCATCACCCTGCGGTGCAACACTGCCGGCAACTTCAAGCTCCGCGCCCTGGCCCGTGCGGCAGGTATTCCGCGCACCGAGGTGCTGCGGCAACTGATTCTCAACGGCTCGGTCCGCGAGCGGCTGCGGAGTGAGCATCTCGAATGGCTCGCCCAACTCAAGAGGCTTGCCCGCAATCTGAACCAGCTGACCCGGCTGGCCCACGCCCAGGGATTTGCAGCCGTTGCCGTGCGACATGCGACGCTTCAGGCCGAGCTGGTGCGGATGATCGAAGCCCTGCGCCGTGATCGGTAAGGTCATTTCGGGAGGATCGTTCGGCGGCACGGTCGGCTATGTGATGAAGGAGCAGTCGCGCGTGCTGGAGGCTCGGGGTGTCGAGCCGCCCGGTGTGCGGGAGATGGTCGAGGATTTCGAGGATCAGGCGCGCCTCAATCCCCGTCTGCAGCAGAACGTCGGACATATCTCCCTCTCGTTTTCGCCGGAGGATGCCCCGAAGCTCACCGACGAGCGGATGACACAAATTGCCCGGGAGTACATGCAGAAGATGGGCATCACCGATACGCAATACCTTTTGGTGCGGCACCTCGACCAGCCCCATCCCCATTGCCATCTGGTCTACAATCGCGTAGGTGATCACGGGCAGACCATTTCCGACCGCAACATCAAGCTCCGCAATGCGAAGGTGTGCCGCGAGCTGACCGAACGCTTCGGGTTGCATCTGGCACCGGGCAAGGAGGCCGTCTGGCGGGAGCGGCTACGCGAGCCCGACTGAACCCGGTACGAGATCTACGGTGCGTTCAAGGACAGCCTGCCAAAATGCAGGAACTGGAACGAACTGGAAGAGAGATTAAAGGAACAGGGCATCAATGTCCGCTACAAGTATTGCGGTTCTACCAGCCAAAAGCAGGGCGTTCTGTTCTCGAAAAACGGGCTGGAGTTCTCCGGCTCGAAGGTTGACCGGGCCTTCAGTTTCTCGAAGTTGGATCGCCACTTCGGACAGGCACAGCAGCGGCATACGACCCTGATGTCAGGACTCAAGGCGGCAGCCGGGAGCTTCCGGGCTGCTTTTGCAGGTCTGTTCGGAGGCGGCGCTCCTTCTCCGCAGCGGGAGGCGGTGGAGGAGGCGGAAGCCATGGCGCAGGATCGGTGTCGCTCGGCAGCGCCGGGTCGATTCCGCTGCCGCCATTCGACTCTCCATTTGCTCTTTCACTCGAAATGATGCAGCGACGCGAGGGTGAGAGCCCCGAGGAGCATATAGCCCGTATTACGGCGCTGATCAACAAGGCGGCCGAGGCGATGGCCGTAGCCTTGATGGAACGCAAGCGCCGCATGGAGGCACGCTCCCGCAAAATCGGATAACAAACCTAAAATACGAGAAAGATGAAAGAGAACACCCTGGAACTCTCCTTTGAGATGTACGAGGAGTTGAAGGAGACCCTTATCAAGACGCTCCGCACGGAGTTGGCCGAAGCCCGATCACAGTCGGCAGCGCCCGTTGATACGGACGCGATCAAGCAACTGCTTCAAGCGATCTCCGATCGGCAGGAGCAGATTAGGAAAGACCTCGGAGCGCAGATTTCGGAGATGGAAGAGAAAGTGGTCGGGATGGAGATTCCCGAGGAGTTGCCGCCGCGGATGGTGCAGCACCGTTTCTCGCTCTCTCTTGACGCAACCCGCAACTTTTGGCTCTTTATGTCGATGTTTGTCGTGATTGCGGTGCAGTCTGTCGGACTCTATTTAGACTGGCGGCCCGACCGAAGTCGGTATGACAACGATCTGAAGTATCGCTATGTGCTGATGAAGGGTGAGGCATCACCGAAACGGCTGTCGGAGTTGGAGGAGTTGTTCGAGGTCGAGCGGGACCAACGACGTATCGACTCAATGCGGCAGGATGTCGAGAAGTACGAACGCTTGGTACGCAGAAGGGCGGCTCTCGACGAGCAGGCGCGGCTGAAAGCTCAAGAGGCCGAACAGCTCAAACGCGACGCAGCAAAGTTAAAAAACAAGTAGCCCTTCCCTTTCTGCCGCAAAGATAAGCCGCCGGACGGACAACGCAAGGTCAGGACGAGTTGCCACCGGCAAACCTTGCGCAAAGTTCCTCCGGCGGCTTCGGAAGATTGTTGCCCAATGAAAAGGGAGGGATAGAAAGAGTAAAAGTCGGGCATGAAAAATCAAAACTGAGGGATGTAAACTAAAGTGAGTTAAGTAAAGAATTTACTAATTTTACAGATACTCTTTATTTATGAATAATTCATTCGAATCGGTGGATTTCAAGATGTAAACTATTGAAAAATAGAATATTGATGGTATGTTTATCCGGTGAGGATAGTGTATTAGCGCCACTATTGGAGATGTGTCCTGGTGGGGAAATAGACAGCCATCTGGAAGGGAGCGAACGCGAGTTCAGCAAACTGCCGTAATGGCCATATGAGCAGTCGGTACAGACTTCAATGGAAGAAGTGATCATAACACTCCCCGTGAGTGCGACTGGATATTTATCTTCAGGTTGTCTGCAAGCGTGAGAAAAACCCTTACAGTTTAGAATCATCTTCTGACAACCTCTTTTATTTGGAGATTTTTGATGATGTTAATAATTTAGGCAGAAGTCGTTTGGGAACATTGGAGGAACCGAAACAATCCCGAAAAATAACTTGTCATGGTTTAGCCCTACCGCTATGGATAAGGAATTTTATCCTATGCTTTACCTCGAATTGACTTGAACTGGGTATCGACCTTTTGTAGACTAAAAAGAAAATAAGCACAGTATTTGCCTGTTTGAAATGTCGTAAGTAAGAGCTACAAAACCAGTAGTTTTCGGTTCATTTGCTAATTTTTTGAATTATGTGTTCCCGTTGTCGTATTGCCGGGCTCTTTTATAATAAGGAGCTCCTTGGGCCCGAAAATACATGCAAACGCTTGGGAAAAAATCTTTCCGCCGCCGGATGCACCTGTCGATGCTCTCTTGGATGAAGAGACTGACTGATGACTGAACACGTTGTGAGACAGTATACACGCCTTTTTGTGCTCGGATTCTTGTAAAGATTGATTGAAGATTGGTGCCCGAAACCGAATGTTTTGTATAATTTTACATAACAAATCCTTGGAATCAGTAACCTTCATAGAGAAAGCAGCGATCTTTTCTTTAAAGTTGCTGAATTTCAGAGTATTATACAAGCCAATCCGTTAGTAAATTAGATGCTTATAAATACATTCTCAAAAAATGTCATCTGCTAAAAAATATTTGGATGATTATGAAATTACAAGGTGTAATAAGATTAATTGCAGTCTGCCCGTTACTTTTATCGCTCGGTATGCCGATAGCATATGGCCAGCCAGTAGCCGATAAACCCGGACTGCAGGAAAATCCCTATCAAGAGTTTTCGTTAGGTGCAATCAAACCGGCCGGATGGCTCGAAGAAATGCTCGTTCGCCAAAAAGAGGGACTGTCTGGCAACTTAGACCGGTTATATCCTCTCGTAATGGGGCCGACAAATGGCTGGCTAGGAGGAGACGGAGATCAATGGGAGCGAGGACCATATTGGATCGACGGTCTGTTACCGTTGGCATACATCCTTGACGATGCAGAACTGATTGCCAAAGTTAAGCCTTGGATCGAATGGACTTTGGCAAGCCAAAAGGAAAACGGGTATTTCGGTCCCGATACCGACTATGAAAATACCATTGTCGGAATCCAGCGTAACAACTGCGGAGATTGGTGGCCCAAAATGGTCATGTTGAAAGTAATGCAGCAATATTATTCGGCTACCGGTGACAAACGGGTCATCGATTTTATGACCAAATATTTCCAGTATCAACTGAAGACACTACCTGTGTATCCTTTGGATCACTGGACTTTCTGGGCGCGTTATCGCGGCGGCGACAATTTGATGTCCGTATATTGGCTGTATAATATTACGGGGGATGATTTTCTGCTGGATCTGGGGGAGATCATTTATTCGCAAACCTTCCCGTTTACTCAAATATTCACCTCACACAACTGGTGGCATACGGGAAGCATGCATTGTGTCAATCTCGCACACGGCATGAAGACCCCGTTAATCTATTACCAGCGCCACCCGGAGCAAAAATATGTAGATGCCGCAAAACAGGGGTTAAAAGATATCAATACCTTCATCAGCGGGCCACACGGAGTTATCATTGGAGACGAGGCGCTGCACGGCAATAACCCGACCCAAGGTTCCGAATTATGTACGGCTGTCGAGATGATGTTCTCTTTGGAGAATATGTTGCAAATCGCCGGAGATCCAGACTATGCATCTCAAATCGAACGCATTGCATTCAATGCACTTCCGACACAGATCTCGGATAATTTCATGACCCGTCAATATTTTCAGCAAATCAACCAAGTCGAAATTTCGATGTGCGACCGAAATTTTGATACAAACCATCATGGAACGACCACCTGTTTCGGATTGTTAAGTGGTTATCCTTGTTGTACATCCAACATGCACCAGGGATGGCCGAAGTTCGTACAAAATCTTTTTTATAAAACAAACGACGGGGGAATTGCAGCCCTGCTTTACTCTCCGTCACAAGTCAAAACAGAGATCAACGGACAACAAATTCTGATCAAGGAAAAAACCGTATATCCTTTCGAAGAAACGGTTCGCTTCCAAATCTACACCGACAATCCTGTCTGTTTTCCCTTTCACCTGCGCATCCCTGAATGGTGTACGGCTCCTGAATTGCACGTGAATGGCAAAAGCATAAAATTGGATAAAATAAAGAACGGTATAGCTGTTATAAAGAGGACTTGGCGAAATGATGATCTGGTGGTATTGAAACTTCCGATGAAGATTCGACTGACGGAATGGTACGAACGCTCCCAAAGTGTGGAGCGAGGCCCTTTGGTCTATGCATTGCGTCTTGAGGAAAAATGGCAGTGGAACGACAATGTTCCCGCAAATGGACGCCTGGACAAAGGTTTTTGGGAGGTTCATACAACCTCTCCTTGGAATTATGCGTTGATTGCACGAGATCCGGCCAAAATGGAAGAACATTACCGGGTAGCGGTACGTACCGACGTAACATCCTATCCCTGGAATATTTCCGGAGCTCCGCTTGAAATTCGGACGAAGGGCAAGAAAATTCCGGATTGGAATATATATAACGGCTCTGCAGGTCCGTTGCCATACAGTATTCCAGCTGGCCGAGAAATTAAAACGTCAGAAGAAGATATCATGCTGATTCCTTATGGATGTACAACCTTACGTATCGCGGAATTCCCCATTTTAGGTAAGTATGTCATTAAATGACATACTCATGCTTTAACATAACCCGTTGTGCATTTAGCATAAACGCACAACGGGTTATGCATATTTCTATGATTTTTTTGCAAATTTTTTAAGAATAAATATTAAGTACATGACAAAAATTTGAAGACATCGAATTTAGGTGTGTATGTCGGTCGTAAAATCACGTTTGAGATTTCCTTAAGACCATACTTGACCAACGCTTATCTCTTCTTCCATGCTTCAGAATTTTAATAGGTTTAACGTGTGTATCTTTATGTTAAACAACGAGATGCGTCCATACGAGAGCGATGCGGACCATCGCAGGCAGACGTGCGATGCGCTCTCTGTCTCGCGGGTATGTGTCCTCTATGTTGAAGCCCGAAGATTTTATGGCGCGGAAGGCCGTTTCAATCTCCCAACGCTTTTTGTAGCTCGCGACTCCATCTTCAGACCGGTTGAAACGGATCAGAATCTGAAGCTCGGGCACCCTCTTGATTCGACTTCCGGCAGGATAAACATACTGCCCTTTATGCAGAACGGTTTTGTAGTAGAACTTCTCCTGTCCGACTTTGAGGGAATTAAAGAGCCACCATGCCCTGATTCTTTCTCCTGTGGAGGGCTTGACAATCCAAATGTCCTGCCGGATACGGATGTAGTATCGAATTCTGTTGTCGTTGAGCCATCCAATCCACTCCTTGCCGATAAACTCGCGGTCGGCCACAAGACAGTCGATGCAGCCATGTCCAAAAAGTCGGATGAATCGCTCCATTATAGCCTTGCGTTCCTCCCAATTGGAATCTCCGCGCTTGCCCAACAGGCTGAACAGCAATGGAACGGCAATGTCCTTGTAGGTGACGCCGAGGGTGAGTATATTGATGTTGAACTCTCCGAACTTCCAGTTGGCTCGGTCCATACTCAGAACCCAACCGTCCTTAACAGGAAGCAAAGAGAAGATCATCCTTGCTGCCAGGTTGAGGTTCAAGGCATAGTTGGCGATGAACCGCTGAATGCAGCGCAGATTGGAATCGCGCTCAACCGACGCAGGCATCGCCGAAACCAGTTTGTGAAGGCTCACAGTCTGCACCCCACAAAGTGCATGGAGCATATAAGCCATAAGCTTTATGCGGGCAAGATCCATCGAAATTCCAAAATACTCTTGCATAATCGGGCGGATTTGGCTAACTTTAACCAAATCCTTGGAATCAGTAACCTTCATAGAGAAAGCAGCGAACTTTTCTTTAAAGTTACTGAATCTTAGGGGCTTCTGTAAACATAAACCGTTGATAATTAAATGCTTGGCAATACATTTTCAAAAAATGTCATCTACCAAAATCATAATCATAAAAATCGTATGGCGATCGTGAGACATTGGTATTTGTTGCTGCTGTTGTCAGCGGCTGGGTTATGTTCGTGCGACGGCGGCCGCCTCTCTGTGGTTTCGTCGGATTTCGGGACACTTTCGACCGGAGAGCAAACGACGCTTTATACCTTGACGAACCGTTCGGGCGCAAGGATGACCGTGTGCGATTATGGTGCGCGGATCGTCAGCATTCAGGTTCCGGACCGGGACGGTGTGCTGGGAGATGTTGTCGTGGGGTACGGGGACATTGCATCGTTTGAAAAGGGCGCGGAGCGGTTTATGGGTTGTGTCATCGGCCGCTATGGAAACCGGATCAACCATGCCTCGTTTTCCATCGATGGTCAGAAATACGAACTGGTGCCCAATGAACTGCGGGACGAAGTCCCCGTCCAGTGTCATGGCGGTCCCGAGGGCTTTGACCGCTTTGTTTGGGAGAGTACGCCCCTGCAGGAGAAGGATCGGGTCGGCGTGCGATTCCAGCGTGTCAGCCCCGATGGTGAACAGGGTTATCCCGGAAATCTGAATTGCTCGGTGACCTATTGGTGGACCGAAGAGAATGTCTGCCGCATCGAATATGAGGCGACCACCGACCGCCCGACTGTCGTCAACCTCTCGAACCATACGGTATTCAACCTGAAAGGTCCCGGGGACCGTTATGTCATGAATCATCTGATGCAGGTGGAGTCCGATACGTATGTCCTGGCCAACCGGCAGCTTTGTCCCGACCGGCTCCTTCCGGTGGAGGGTTCGCCGTTTGACTTCCGGCAGATGCGCCGGGTCGATTATCGGTTGGATAACTATGCCGATGAGCAGTTGCGCATCGCCAATGGTATGTCCGGGTGTTGGATCATCCGGGATTGGGACGGGTCGTTGCGGAAGGTCGTGGACCTCTACGCTCCGGAGAGCGGCCGCGGAGTCGTGACCCTGAGTACCGAACCGGCCTTTCTGACCTTTACGGGTCGGACGTTCGATGGCAGTCAGATCGGGAAATGCGGTCCGATGGAAAAGTATTGCGGAATGCTGCTGGAAACATTTCATGTTGCCGATTCGCCGAATCAGCCCGAATTCCCGTCAACTGTGCTCCGGCCCGGGGAAACCTACTCTTCGATAACCGAGTGGCATTTTTATGTCAAGTAGCATGATCCGCCCTTTTTTTGTGTCGTTGACGCTGTTCGGACTGCTGCTCTCCGTCCGGGTTTGGGGTTACGAATTCACCCACCTGACCAAGGACAACAACGGCCTCTCCTATGACGGAATCAGCGCCATCATGCAGGACTCCCGGGGCTTCATCTGGATCGGAACCTACAAGGGCCTGAACCGCTATGACGGAAATACGTTCAAGGTGTACGGAATGTTGGAAATGGGCCTTGACTCCGATTTCGTTTATTCGATTGTTGAAGATTCGGAGGGCAATCTCTGGATCGGGACCGATAAAGGGGTCTGCATGTACAGTTACCGGCAGGATCGCTTCGTTCCTCTGCGTACGGTCAGCTCCGAGGGCTCCGTCATCACCAATAAGGTGACGTTCATCACCGTTGAACCCGACGGCAGGGTCTGGATGCTTGTGAACGATCAAGGCTGTTTCGCCTATGACATTCACCGTGGGGAACTTCACGAATGGCCCTATCGGAAGATCGGATTTTCGGGATTCCGGAAGATGCTCCGGTGCGTCGACGGCGATGTGTGGATCTCCCGCTATCACTCCAATCTTTACCACGCGGACAGTTCGTTTCGGGAGGTACATCCGGTGGTGTTGGGGGATCAGTCGGATTTTTTCGAGGATGACGAGATCGAGGGGCTCTTCTATGCTCCCGACGGCAGCCTCCTCGTTGCCAGTATGAAACGGGGGCTCTCCGAAGTCGATCTGGTTGCGAAACGTGTCGAGGTGCTGTTGGCGTTGCCCGAGAACTCGCTATTGCAACATGCCTTTCTGGAGAACGACCGCAATGTCTGGCTGTCGACGTCGAAGGGTGTCTGGCGTTACGATCTGCTTACGGGAGAGTCCCTGTGCCTGCGGAACGACGAGATGGACATGTTCTCGCTGTCCAACGATTATACCACCTGCACGTTCGTGGACAAGGACGGCGGCTTGTGGGTTGGGACGAAGGATGCCGGGGTCAATTATTCGGGCCCGAGCCAGAACAATTTCGAGAAACAGTATCTTGCCGACGGCGAGTCGTTGGAGAATGTCCTGGTCAGCGGCTTTGCCGAGGATGAAGCGGGGCGGATCTGGGTAGCCACGGAGGAGAAGGGGCTGCTGGTCTACGATCCGCAGGCACACCGGACCTCGAAATACCGGCTTGAGGGGATTCCGTCAAGAATCTGCTCGATTTGCTATGACGACGGATATTTGTGGTTCGGAACGCGGGTCGGACTGTTCCGTCTGGATATTGCCGCGAACCGGCTCAAGGTCTATGGCGTTCTGAAGCGGGTGCAGGGCGTGAACGATCCAAATGTCTACATGATTTACAAAACTTCGGACGGAGAGATCTTTGTGGGTACGACGTTGGGGCTTTTCCGATATGAACGGTCGTCAGACTCGTTTCTTGAAATTCCGGCGTTCGACGGTATTTTCACCACCTCGGCGGTCGAGGACCCGCTGCATCCAGGGGTTGTCTGGTTCTCTAGCTATGCGAACGGGGTCTATTGTTGGGACTCCATCTCGGACAAACTGGTCAATTACGACGCTTCGTCGGGTTGCGGACTGACCAACGACAAGATCTGCTCGATTTTCATCGACCACAAGGCACGGATCTGGGCTGTGGGCTTCAGTATTGGGGTTGCAATGTTCGACCGTGAAAGCGGACGCTTCACGGTGTATGACCGCCGCAACGTCCAGGCACTGACGTCCGATGTCTTTTTCAAGGCGTTGGAGGATAAGGCCGGGAACCTGTGGCTTGCCTCCGACGAGGGCCTTGTGGAGTTCAATCCCGAGATCGGCGGCGGATATGTCTATACCCGTATCGATGGTCTGCTGGATTCGAAGTTTACGAACAGCGCCTTCCGGAGCGCCTCCGGAGACATGTACTTCGGATCCGACAATGGCTTCATCCGATTCAATCCCGAAGCGCTGCCGAGAACTTCGAACATTCCCTCCGTGGTGTTGTCCTCCATGCAGATCGGCGACCATGAAGCCCGGTTTGCGGAGAACCTCGATCTCATGTCGAAGATTTCGCTCGATCGCGAAAACAATTCGTTCGGGTTCAATTTTTCGCTGCTCGGGCTTTCGGCTCCCTTCTCGAACAAGGTTCAGTGTCTGCTGGAGGGGTATGAGAGCTCCTGGCGGGACATTGCCGCTACGAAATCGGTCTTTTATTATAATGTACCTCCCGGGCAGTACCGGCTTCGGGTACGGGCTCAGTCCGATGAGAAGTGGATGGAGGTACGGCCGCCGCTTGTGATTGCCGTACATCCGGGCTTCTGGGCCTCGGTTCCGGGGGCGATGTTGGTTGTTCTGATCGTATTGGTCGTGTTTTTGCTCTGCGTGCTGGTCATTCAGCATCACCTCCGGCTGCGTAAGGAGCGCGAACAGGAGGCTTATCAGAAGGCCAAGGACGAGGAGATGTTCCATGAAAAGATGAATTTCTTTTCGCATGTCATCCATGAGATCAAGACGCCACTGACGTTGATCAAGACGCCCTTGAGCAATGTGATGAGCCGGTGTGCAGATGAGGAGAACCAGCACGACCTGAACGTTATGTACCGTAGTGCGGAGTACCTCTCCAAGCTGGTGAACGAACTGCTGGACTACGTCCGCATCGAGCGGATGGGCTATGCGCTCAAGTGCGAACCCGTCGATTTCCTGGAGCGGCTCCATTCGTTGCTGTTCAGTTTTGCGGATGTCGCCCGGGACCGCAATCTGACCATCGAGGTGCAGGCTGATCTGGAACAGGCGGTCGTATATGCCGATTCGGCCGCTTTGGATAAGATCCTGAACAACCTGCTGCTCAATGCGATCAAGTATGCGGAGACGAGTTTGACCATCTGCGTCCGTACGGACGAAGGACGGGTTGTGGCTGATTTCATCAACGACGGCCCCGGGATCCCGAAGGAGTATCGGGACGAGATTTTCAAGCCTTTCGTCCAGTATCAAAACGATTCGACTCCGGTTTCAGGCGGTGTGGGAATCGGTTTGCCGCTGGCCAAGAATCTGGCTCGGATGCATTCCGGCGATCTGATCTTATCCGGGCGTACGGACGTGACGGACTTCGTGTTGACCCTGCCGATGGTCGATTCCGAAGAGAAGACGCCCGAGATGGGGGGTGAGGAGCTTTTCGAGGAGGAGAAGAAGACGGGACCGGAACTTCCCTGTATTCTGATCGTGGACGACAATCGCGAATTCCGCGAGTATCTGGCCTCGAAACTCGCCGAGAACTATGCGATCCTCATGGCTCCGACGGGTGTCGAAGCCTTGAAAATCCTCAAGGAGAGCGATGTGGACATGTTGTTGACGGATATCTCCATGCCCGGAATGTCCGGCCTCGAATTGTGTGCGAAGGTCCGCGAGGATATTGAAATTTCGCACATCCCGGTCCTCATCATCTCGGCCCGCGGTTCCGTACAGTCGAAAATCCAGGCGATGCAGGCCGGAGCGGACCTCTATATCGAGAAGCCTTTCGACCTGCAGTACCTCGTTTCGAGTATCGAGAACATCCTCGACCGCCGGGTACTCCTGCGCAATGCGCTGGAGCAGGGAGTCTCGGGAATGGCCGTCGACATGTTCGGACTCCCCAGAAAGGATGAGGAGTTCCTGGAGAAGTTCAGCTCCATCATCCGCGAGAATCTCGGGAATGCCGAACTCTCGAACGAATTCCTGGCCGAACAGATGAATATGAGCCAGTCGACCCTGGTGCGTAAGATCCGCAAATTGTTGAATACGTCGCCGAACAACTATGTCCGTTCGATGCGGATTGCGGCCGCTGCGGAGATGTTGAAGAATTCTCACGGAAACAATATCTCCGAAATCTGTTATTCGGTCGGTTTCTCGAATCTCTCCTACTTTACCAAATGCTTCAAGGAGAAGTACGGTAAAACCCCTACTGAAATTGTACGGGATCAGGCCTCCGAGCAGTAGATTGTGGCTTGGAAGGCCTTCTGGCGGGCATTGATTGGAATTTTGCATCTTTTGCATCATATCTTTTGATCGGTTTTGCCTGCTGTGGATATATTTGTTCATCGATGCAAACCAACTTAAAACCACCAATCAAATGAAAAGAACTTTACATCTGGTTTTGGCTGTTGCCGCACTGACTCTGGTCGCGTGCGGCGAGGCTGAGGAGAACAACCATGGGTTGAAGTACGACTCCCTGGATGTTAATTTCTCTGCCACGAAGGCCGGAAGTGAGTGGTCCGAAGACGACGTTGTCGGTGTTCGGGCGACCTGCACGCGGAACGGAACGGAGAATGTCCTGATGAGTGCGAATGATCCGGCCTGTTTCACTCCGGTTGCTGCGTCGCAACAGGCCTATCTGGTGAAGAAGAGCGATGGTGACAACATCATTGCCCGGTCCGGAGACCACAATTATCGTTTCTACGCCTATACGCCTTACGACGCTTCGATCAAGGATCTCTCCAAACTTCCGGCGAGCATCCCGGACGAAGTGGTATTCGGAGAGCCGTTGCAGAGCCTGTATGTAGCCGAAGCCTCTGTGACCGGTGTTGTGGCACCCGTGGCGATGGATTTCCAAACGCCCTCCTGCCTGCTCACCCTGGAGATTCCGGACGACATCGTTGCCATGTCGAACACCGTGCTGAAAAAAATGGTCGTCAAGGCTTCCGAGGATCATCCGTTGACCTCGGATATCGCCTATGAAGCGACCTATGATATTTATACGGGAAAAACAACGGTGGTTAACGGCTCCGGAGCCCGGGAGATTATGATGGATTTCGGCGCGAACGGCTATGAACTCCCGTCGGGATATACGCCGGTGACGGTGCTGATCGCCCCCTTTACCGTGCCGGAGGAGGGGTTGCGTGTGGAATTTACCGATGTCGACGGTGCGACGAACTCCGTTCCGCTGCTGGCCAACCAGGCCGGTACGTCGTATGCGGCCGGTGAGGTCATTTCACAGACCCTGAGTTCGTCCAGCGACGGCATCATACCTTGTACGTCTCCCGTCGAGTGGCCGATCGGCTATCGGGACGGTGTCGGCGTATTCAATACGACGACCCAGCCGCTCTGGATGACCGACCATATCTGGACGGCCAGCCAGCCTCAGGCGACCATGACCTACGAGGTGTCGGAGGACAACCCCGCACCTGTCAAGATCGAGGTGAACAACTTCGTTCAGTACAACTACAGCTCGGGATGTGTCAAGGGCTCGTGGACGGGCGACTATTTCGAGTTTGACGTTCCGGTTCGGAACTTCAAGGCCGGCACGGAGGTGACGCTGACCCTGCCGACCTACGGACGCGGCGCCCCGTTGTTCTGGGATGTCTACTACCTCGACGGTGAGGAGTGGAAATGCGACCGCTCGTCGCATACTTCGCCCGACGGACAGTTCACGATGACGTCGACGCTGATGATCGAACACGGTAATCGGGACGGCAGTTTCGAGGGTATCAAGTACGAAGTCAAGATGCGCTTCGAGAATGCCATCCAGAGCGGACACCTGAAGATCCGTTTCCAGGTGGCGCATGGTGGATACATTACCAACCCTGCGGGCGCCTATTCGACGGCGTGCCGCGAGCTGACGGCCGAAGAACGGAAGACGTTCGATATCGGTGCTACATTGTTTGCGTTCGTGAACAAATCCGGCAACGTGAACTCCGTCAAGATTGAATGGTAAACAGTTTAATGAAGGAACCCGTTATGAAAAGCATATTCAGCAAGATATTGTATGTATTGGTCCTCTTGGCGGTATCGCTGCCGGCCATGGCTCAGCGCAACGTCATTACCGGTGTGGTTTATGATGAGTCGGGGCTTCCGTTGACCGGCGCTTCGGTGATTGTCGAAGGCACAAACCGGGGCGTGACGACCGATTCGTATGGAAAATACCGGATCGAAGCTGCGCCCGAAGAGGCGCTGATCTTTAATTTCCTGGGCTATCGGAGCCAGAAATTCAAGGTGGGGGCCTCCACCGTCCTGAATGCCGAGATGGTGCCGGAATCCCAGATACTCGATGAACTGGTCGTCGTCGGTTACGGCGTGCAGAAGAAGGTGAATGTGACCGGTTCGGTCTCGACGGTGGATTATGAGGAGTTGTCGCAGTCCCGTCCCGCTACCACGACGTCGGGACTGTTGCAGGGTGTGAGCGCGGGTCTGTATGTCTCGCAGACCTCCGGAAAACCGGGCAGCGAAGGGGTTTCGATGCGGATTCGCGGCGTGGGAACGCTCAATGATGCCGCGCCGCTGGTCATTGTGGACGGTTTCGAGGGAACCATCAATAATGTGAATCCGCAGGATATCGCCTCGATTTCGGTCTTGAAGGACGCCGCCTCCTGCGCCATCTATGGAAACCGCGGAGCCAACGGCGTGATCCTGATTACGACCAAAACGGCCAAGGAGGGTCGCTTTAATATCGAGTATACCGGCATGGTGGCCTATCAAGAGCCGGAACACTATTTCGATGTCATTTCGAACTATGCCGACTACATGGAAATCATGAACGAGTCGGCCTGGAATGTCGGCAAGGCCAATGTGTTCAGCCAGACGATGATCGACCTGTGGCGCGAAAAGGAGAAGACTCCCAACGGCATTGCCGATTCGGGCTATCCGAACTATGTGGCCTATCCCAACGTGGACTGGATGGAGGCGATCTTTACCCCTTCGGTCTATCAGAAGCATTCGATCTCGGCCAGCGGCTCGACGGAGCGTATCAAATATCTCATGTCGGTGTCGTATATGGACAATCCGGGCGTAATCGACAATTCGACAGTGACGCGGACCTCCTACCGGTTCAATCTCTCGTCGGACGTGACCGAATGGCTCGAAGTCGGGGCACGGATCTATGGGTACCGTTCGGATACGGAGCTGGCGGACATCTCCGGGTCGATGACCCTGCTTTCGCGGGGCGTCCCCTGCATCTATCCCTACTACGACGGGAAATACGGCTGGATGGAGAACCCCGAGCAGAGTTCCGAGTCACGCAACAACCTCTATTTTTTCAACCGTTACAAAGGTTCGAATATCACGCATTACAACAATACGACCGCCTTTGTCAATGTCAAACTGCCGTGGAACATTCGTTACCATGCGTCGTTCAATTACTCCTGGAGGGATGCCCTGCAGAAGCAGCATCCGACCTTGGGTGATGCCTATTCGTTCAGCCGCGACGAGGTGGCCTACAGCTATAACGACCTGAGCAAGTTATATCTGACCTACACGCAGACCCACACTGGAAGATGGGAGTTCCAGACGACGCTCGACTGGGCCGGAACATACGGGAAACACGATATCTCGGCCATGGTCGGTTTCGAGGCTTACTACCTCAACGACCAGAGTTTCGCATCGACCAAGACCGGCTTCGAAAACAATGTCCTGGAGGAAATGGACAACGTCCTGGAAGCAACCTCGATCTCCGGATCCCAGACGGATTATGCCGCAGCCTCGGTTTTCGGCCGGGTCACGTACTCCTATGCGGACAAATATCTGGCCGAGGTCAATCTCCGTTATGACGGTTCGTCGCGTTTTGCCCGCCAATCCCGGTGGGGACTCTTCCCCTCGTTCTCGGCCGGATGGCGCATCTCGCAGGAGGATTTCCTGAAGGGTACCTGGGTGGACAATCTGAAGCTGAGACTCTCCTGGGGTAAGTTGGGCAACAACTCGATCGGGAACTATGACTATTTGTCGACCTATGCCTCGGGCTACTCCTATCCGTTTGGCGGGAAACTGGCCTCGGGAACCGTGTCGACCCTGTCGAATGATCTGCTGGAGTGGGAAACGACGACCTCTTTCGACGTGGGCCTGGAGTTCGCCACGCTGAAAAACCGACTGACGTTCGAGGCCGACTATTATGACAAGCAGACCGACGGCATTCTCTACAAGGCTCCGGTTTATGCGACCATCGGCAACAAGAGCGCTCCTTATCAGAACCTTTGCGGGGTTTCGAACCGCGGCTTCGAATTTACGATCGGATGGCGTGATCAGGTGAAGAATTTCCGCTACGGCATTTCGGCCAACTTTACCCGGAACTGGAACAAGGTGACCAAATACAACGGTCGGCTCAAGGTCGGCTGGGTGACCGACGCCAACGGTGTGCGGAGTTATGTCACCAACATCGGCGATGTCTCCACGGTGGTCGATGCGGCACGCCGTACGATCGAAGGCCGGCTCATCAACGAGTATATCCTGGTCAACACCTATTCGGGTGACGGCTCCTACTTCTTTGCGGACGGGTCCGTGAATCCGGCGGGAGGTCCGCGGGACGGAATGATTCGCACGCCGGATGATATGACCTGGTTGGAGGCCATGGTGGCTGCGGGCAACTCGTTCCTTCCGAACCAGCATATCGCCAAGGACGGAATCTGGTATGGTGACTACATTTACGAGGATGCCAACGGTAACGGCGTTTACGGTGACTCGAACGACTACACGTTCCAGAATGTCAGCCAGACGCCCAAGTATTACTACGGCTTCAACATCGAACTCGGCTGGAAAGGGATTGATTTCTCGGCCCGCTTTGCCGGAGCTGGCGGCGGAGCCCGTTACTGGAGATACGTGGGTTACAACGCCTATTCGACGGATCCCAAGTTTACGCTGCCTTACGAAATAGCCTACGACCACTACTTCTTCGACCCGGAGAATCCGGATGATCCCCGGACCAATCTTACTTCGAAGCACGGACGTTTGACCATGAACTACGGCTCGGAACAGAACGGTGCCAATATCTATTCGACCCTGTTCCTCTACAAGACGGACTATCTGAAACTGAAGAACCTCACCATCGGCTATACGCTTCCCGAGCGTCTGACGCGGAAGGTCGGAATCGGATCGCTGCGGATCTTCCTGACGGGTGACAATCTCTTCACGATTACGGATTATCCCGGGATCGATCCGGAATTCACGGACAACATGAACTATTACGCCAATCTGCGGCAATATACGATTGGTCTGAACATCAAATTCTAATGCATACGGGTATGAAAGCTCTCAAAATATCGATTCTTGGTGCGGGACTTCTGTCGTTGATTTCGTGCAACGAATTTCTGGACCGTTATCCCTACAGTGAGAACAGCTCCTCGACCATGTTTTCCTCGGCGACGTTGGCCGAAAGTGTGGTGACGGGGGTCTATTCCAACCTGCTCTACGATTACAATTCGACGGACCGTTCCGTCCTGAACTGGGATTCGTTCTCTTCGGTCATGGACCCGCAGGAGGGAATCGTCAACCTCGATTACAACTACCTTTTTGGGACGCTGCAGCCGAACAATTCGATGTTCCAGACCTATTGGAAACGTTTCTACGAGGGGATCAACCGGGCCAATGATGTGATCGAGAACATCGGCCGGGTGCCGGACATGTCCGATGCGACGAAGGCGAAGCGCATTGCCGAGTGCAAGTTCCTGCGGGCCTATCACTATTATCGCCTGAATGCGCTGTGGCGCGGGGTCCCCTATTACGATCGGAACCTGGCTCCGGACGAGTATCGCCTGGGCCGCTCGTCGGAAGAGGAGATTTGGAAACTAGTCGTGAAGGACTGCACTGATTGCATTGATTGCTCTGAGATTCCCGATCGGTATGTGGCCGGGAACGCCGATTACGGACGCGTGACCAGGGGCGCTGCTTATGCACTGCGCGGCAAGGCCTACATGTGGCTTAAGCAGTACGATCTGGCCGAGGAGGATTTCGATAAGGTGGGAGACTGCGGATACGATCTTTACCCCGGTTCCTATGAAAGCCTCTTCACCGAAACCAACGAAAAGTGCGAGGAGATGGTTTTCTCGGTGCAGATGGTGGAAGAGGAGGGGCAGGGCAACGCTTTCTCGAACAACTACGGCAATTATTGCACGGTGGGCTACGGCAAGTATCAGCACTATCTGAATGTGAATTTCATCGACTCCTTTGAGGAGATCGACGGGAAACCGTTCAGTTGGGACGATTACTTCCCGGGATACAGCTCGATGACGCCCGAGGCCCGCAGCGTCTACTTCCTGCGCAACGGGTTGACCGATACGGAGAAGACGGCGATGAACACCTACGGGGCCGACATGTCGAAATACGATGCTTCGGGCAATGAGGCGCGCCTGCGTGCGGCGTATGAGAATCGGGACCCGCGTCTTGCCGCTATTGCGATCACGCCCTATTCGACCTATGACGGCGGAGCCTCGGGATCGGTCGTGACCTATACGAGCCGCTACCCCTATCGGGACTGGCAGGCACCAAGCCTGGACCTGCGCTACGGGAACAATGCCTATATGCTTTACCCGATCCGCAAGTTCGTGACCAAGGGACGCGAGTATACCAACATCGGTTACAACCCGGTGGATGTCCCGATCATCCGTTATGCCGACGTGTTGCTGAGTCTGGCCGAGGCGGTTAACGAACAGGGGCGTTGGCAGGAGGCGGTTTCCTATGTGAACCGGGTCCGCAACCGGGCCGGAGTCGCCTTGCTCAATGCTCCCGGAAATACGAATACCAAGGTGTCGGGGGTTGAGGAGATGAGGGTCCGCATCCGCAATGAAAAGAAGTGGGAACTGGCCTGCGAAGAGCAGCTCTATTTCGAGGAGTTGAGATGGGGAACTTGGAAGACGGACAAGTTTGTTGCCAAGAACGGCCTGCAGAATGTTTGGGGTGCCCCCGTCTATACCTATATTTGGGGCGGTGACGCCTACCTGAAATGGGCCATCCCGCAATCGGAAGTTGAAAAAAATACGAATATCAAGCAAAATGAAGGTTGGAATTAAAAATCGAACTTGCGGCATGTTGGGAGTGCTGTGTGTGCTTGCGTTGACCCTTTCCTGTACGAAAGAGACACAGGGCGGAGACCATGGTAGTCAGGGTGGAGGAACGCAGACGAGTCTGGAACTGACCGAATTCACCCGCCTGAACCGTGGGGAATCCGAAATCAATTCCCATGCGGATGACTGGGACCGTTCCACCGTGAAAATGGATTATCGCTCCTACATCGAACTGGGGGCGGCCAACAATGTTTATCTGCCGACCTATGCGCGGATCCGGACCTTGCGCGACGGAAGCTATATTCTGACCTGGCAGGATGCCGTGGGAGTGAATGGAAACGGCGAGAATACGTATTATGCACTGAGCCGCGATTTGAAGAACTGGGTCTACATGGGATATCTGTGGCAGGGGCAGAACGTCTACAACGGGTTGGGAAAACCGGACGTACGCCGATTTACTAATGCCAATACCCTTCAGTTGGCGAATGGCGAACTGCTGGCTGTGGCCAGTTTCAGTACGGTGAATACCTACAGCAATCCGAATTATACGGCGGAACAGGGGATTGTCGTCAAACAGAGCCAGGATGGGGGTTATACCTGGTTCGGCGAAAAGGAGATCTATCACGGACCCTGCTGGGAGCCGCATCTGATCGAGCTGCCCTCGGGTGAGATCCAGTGCTTTTTCTCGGAGAGTCGTCCGTGGACCAGCGGCAGCCACTCGGGAACGGACATGCTGCGGTCGATTGACGGCGGGGAGACCTGGGAGCCGGCCTTGGGAGAATCAGCCTATCGCGTAATGCGCAAGCATTGGTGGAATGCCCAGAAGAACATGTGGTGCTATACCTATCAGATGCCGGTGGGTATCATCCTGAACGAATCGAACCGCTTCGCCTTTGCCATGGAGAGCTGCAATCAGCGGGTGGTGAACGCTTCGGGCGGTTACAGCGACCAGTTCTCGATCGCCATGGTCTTTTCCCATGAAGACGGCACCTGGGATTATCTGGAAGGGGATGAAATTACCCCGAAAGAGCGTCGTATCGACAGTGTCGTTATGCGTGGCGCGGCGCCCTATCTGGTGCAGTTCCCTTCGGGCGAGACGTTGTTGGCCTATGGCGGTAGGGATTCGCGGCAGCATTTCCGGATCGGGAATGCTACGGCTACGGAGTTCGGGGCAACAGACCTGCCGGCCTTGCCCGATGTGGGTTCCTGGGGAGGACTGGATTTGACGGACTCGCATACGGTGCTCTCCAGTATGCGCGATTCGCGGGACGGAGCAGACAATGCAACCATCGCATTGGCCCGGTTCCATCTGAATCATTCGATTCGGGCGACATCCCGTCAGGTGGCGCTCGATGGTGACGATTCCGAGTGGGCGGAGAGCGATGAGGCTCTTTTTGTCGGCTCCCGTTGCCAAGCTCAGGCCACCCTGCGCTGCTCGGCGGATGCGGAGAACCTCTATTTCCTGGTGGAGGTCTTCGACGAGAGTCTCTCCTCCACGGATTTTGCCTACATCCTGCTCTCTCCGGACAATGATACCGAAAACCTTTCGGCCAAATCTCGCCGAATCCGTTTCGGATATGACCGGATCAAGAGTACGGACCAATATGCCGGAGGGTGGCGCGAGGCTGATTTCGGGATATCGTATGCCGGGGCCTTCGACGGTACTCCGACGGACAAGACGGATCAGGATAACGGTTTTCGGGCCGAGATCGCCGTACCCCGCAGTTCGATTGAACTGGTCAATGGACGGGTGTTGGTCAACTTCGGATATTTTGATGCGGCGGCCAATGTCGAGGATGTCCTTTGCGATGCCAGCAATACGTCCAAATGGCTTTCCATTCAGGTAGATTGAGCCTCAGATTGCGATTGAATTAAAAAACGACGGATTATGAATAAAAAAATCTTATTTTTAGCGACTTCGATTCTTTTTCTGGCGGCTTCGTGCTGCAAAGCCCCGGTAGTGGCCGAACGCTGGTCGGCCGAACGGGCCAATCAATGGAGGGCGGACAAGGGCTGGATCGTGGGGTGTGATTATGTGCCCTCGACGGCCATCAACCAGATCGAAATGTGGCAGGCCGAGACCTTTGATCCCGAGACGATCGACCGTGAACTGGGGTTTGCGGAGGGGTTGGGATTCAATACGGTGAGGATCTTCTTCTCCAATCTCGTCTACACGGCGGATCCTGCGGGATTCAAGGAGCGTTTCTCTCAGTTCCTGGAGCTGTGCGACAAGCACGGGATCCGGGCGCTGCCGACCTTCTGGACGAACGGGGGAAAATGTATCGATCCGCATCTGGGCAAACAACCCGATGCCGTACGCGGGAACCACAACTCGCAATGGGTGATGACCCCCGGCGCCGACTATGTGAATGATCCGATCCGTTGGGGAGAACTCGAAGCCATGGTCAAGGATCTGATCGGCAGCTATGCCGACGATGAGCGAATCCTCTTGTGGTGTCTGTACAATGAGCCCGAAAACCATCGCCGGGGTGTGACCAATTCCGTGCCGTTGATGAAGGCTACCTTCGAGTGGGCGCGCTCCTGCAACCCCTCCCAGCCGTTGACGGCTCCGCTGTGGCGTGAGGTCGGCGTTCCTGGAACGAGCCTTCCAGAGGTGACTTTTGCTCTGGAAAACAGCGACGTGATCAGCTTCCATTGCTATGCGAGCGGAACCGTTCTCGAAAAGTTCATCAAGACTCTGCTTCCCTATGGCCGACCGATGGTCTGCACGGAATACATGCGACGTCCGATCTCGACCTTCGAGGAGGCGATGCCTATCTTTAAGAAATACAATGTCGGGGCGATCAATTTCGGATTGACGGCCGGGAAATGCAACTTCCATTATCCGTGGAACAAGGTCGATGAGAAAGGCCGGTCGATCCCCTGGGCTGAAGAGCCTGAGGTGTGGTTCCATGACATCCTCCATGCCGACGGTACGCCGTGGAACGAGGAGGAGGTGGCCTTCATCCGGCGTATGACGGGCGTTGCCGAATGATGTTCCGTCGTTCGGAATCTTAACAGAAGTTCAGGTATAGAAAAAAGAGCCGACCAGGAGCCTGATCCCGTGCGGAGGGGGTGCCGATCAAGCCAATCGGCACCCCCTCAGGGCGGCCCATGCCCGAACCCTACTCGATTCGCAATGAAAAATAATGGAAAAAATGAATATGAACAGATTGATAATGAAGTCTCTGTCGGTGATTCTCCTGCTTGCTTCGGGCGTTTCGTGCCAGAAGCAGGAGGCGATGGACGACGGTGGCGGAACTCGCGGATTTGTTATCCGGGCGTCGCTTGAGGAGGGCGCTGCGGACACCCGAACCTCGATGTCCCCGAATGAGGACGAAACGAGTTATGCCGTCTTCTGGAACGAGACGGACTGCATCTCTGTCAATGGAATTGCTTCCGAGTCAATCTCCATCCAGGAGGACCGCCGCTCGGCGGAATTTACCTTCCTGAAGGGGTTTGAGTCGGCCTTGTATGCGGCATATCCTGCGTCGGTTGTTTCGAAGTACGAATCCGGCGCATTGACGCTCCTTCTGCCGAACGTTCAGACCTGGAGCGAATCCGATCAGTTCGATCCTGCGGCTGCCGTCATGCTCGCCCAGGCTGCCGACGGGGCTTCGCTCCGGTTCCGGCACGCCATGGCCTATTTGCGGGTGACGCTCTCCGAAGCCTCGGATCCGGAACCTATCGCTGCGGTGGTACTGTCTGCCAACGACGGGTCGGCCCTGTGCGGAGCCTTTCAGGCAACGTATGGCTCTGATCTCTGGACGTTGACGCCGCAGGAGAGTGCCGCGTCTCAGGTCGAGTTGCGCTGCGGGACACAGGGCGCTCCGCTGGGATCCCGGATGGTGATCGCTATCCCGGCAGGGGAATATGCCGCCGGTCTGACGGTGCAGGTCAAAGACGTATCGGGGGACTATCAGGTCCGCAAGAGCGTCAACGCCTTTACGGCAACGGCCGGTCGGATTTATGACATGAGCTTCGCCTTCGAGCCGGAGGGTGGCACCTCATCGAACGATATCTTCAGTGTCTCGGATTGGGAGCTCTTTGCCGAGAAGATCGCTGCGGGAGAAACTTTTGAAGGTCAGACCGTCAATCTGATGGCGGATCTTACTGTTCCGGAGTATTTCGCCTATGCCAACGGAACGTTCGAAGGGACGTTTGAGGGAAATGGCAAGACGATGACGGCCGGGGCGAACGTGTGGCCTCTCTTTGCGACGGTTGGTGAAAAGGGGGTCGTCCGGAATCTGAATTTCGACGGGGCGTTCACCACTATGGCCAATCCGGCCTCGGCAGGCAACGCCGTTATCGCCAAAGTCAACCTGGGCGTGATCCGGGATTGCACCAACTCCGCCGATACGGAGGTGACCGTATCCGGCTCTCTGATCTTCGGGACGCTTGTCGCTCAGAATGGCGGGACTCTGGAGCGGTGTATCAACTATGGCAATGTGACCGTCACGCAGACGGCTTCGGCCTCCAGCGGATTCTATGGCGGGGGCCTGGCGGCGATCGGCCATACGGTGCTCGGAACCGCAACGGCAACGCAGCTCGATGTCGATGAGACGTGTCGTGCGGGCAACTTTGTCGATTGCGAGAATCATGGCAACTTGACGATCCAGTGTGCCGGAGCCGCACCGATCCGGTCGGGATTCGGCGGAATCTGCGGCATCGTCTACATGAACGGAGTCCGCTTCACGGGCTGCGAGAACTACGGGGACGTCATCCGGACCGACGACGCGGACAAAGCGGCCTCCAACAATGGCTCGGCGACGGTGGGTGGTATTCTCGGCCGCAGTGCGGCGTGGTTTACCACGGCGGCGGGTGACAGCAGGGCACTCGATGTCGAGGTCAACGGTTTTGATACGCGCTATGAGAATTGTGTGAACGAAGGCACCGTTCAGGTTTCGTGCCGACACAGCGGAGGCATCATGCCGAACTCTTCGGGGGCCCGGCTCGATGCTGCCGGAGGTATCGTGGGTGCAGCCATCGGAGTTGGCGACCAGCTCCAGCGC
>OGNF01001144.1_pt1 | contig 25645 bp, 15 predicted proteins | sample 1573321 | NCBI WGS metagenome assembly OGNF01 (sample SAMEA2581911, study PRJEB24529) | metagenome | biome: Human gut stool | place: China | collected 2011
AAACTCGCAAAGCGTGTTTATTATGGCTATCGCGGCAGTCGCCAAGGTCATATCAGGAATATGACTTTGGCTCGTTGCTCGCGTAAATTGAAGCTTCTGGCATCGTTGATGTATGCACACTTGCTTTCTTCATATATGCTGTCGTCCGTATGTTAAGAATGTGTGCTAAACACTAATATTTCTATGCTGCATATTCAGAATCACCAAAGAAATCGTTATACCATACAAGGAACATATATACTGTCCATATCTTTCTTGAATTATCGGCTTTTCCCTCTTTGTGATCATCAAGGTACTTAACAAGCTCCTTAGTGTTAAAGTATTTTTCTGCAGCTTCGCTTGTGAAGGCTTTCTTTATCATATTGTAATACTTGTCATCCTTGAGCCAGATTCTTATAGGTACAGGGAATCCAAGCTTCTTCTTTTCAGCTACCATATCTGGAAGATACTTATGAGCAGCCATACGCATAGCATATTTTGTGTTGGACTTGTTTACTTTATACTTAGTAGGTATAGTCCTTGCTACATCGAATACCTCTTTGTCAAGGAAAGGAACACGTACTTCAAGGCTGTGTGCCATGCTCATCTTGTCGGCCTTAAGCAGAATATCACCAATAAGCCAGAAGTTGATATCAATGTACTGCATTTTCGTAACATCATCCTTATCCTTAACTTTATCATAGAAAGGCTTTGTAAGCTCTTTATGATCGTACTTTCCAGTAGGGTTCTTTAATATCTTTGCGCGTTCTTTTTCATTAAACATAAATGCGTTACCGATGAAACGCTCCTCAATATCCTTGCTGCCTCTTATAAGGAAATTCTTACCTTTAAATTTAAATGGAATAGCCTGTGCTACATTAGCAAGTCCCTTACGAAGACCCTTTGGAAGCTTTCTGTAACCTGCAGTATCAAGAGGTTCCTTGTAAATGTTGTATCCACCGAAGAATTCATCAGCACCTTCGCCAGACATAGAAACCTTGACGTGCTTTGCAGCAGTCTGGCTTACAAAGTAAAGTGCGATGGCAGCAGGGTCTGCTAAAGGTTCATCCATGTGATACTGGATTTTAGGGATAGCAGCCCAGTATTCTTCACTTGATACAAGCTTTGAATAGTTGTCTATCTGAATCTTTTCAGATAAAGCCTTTGCATAATCTATTTCGTTATATTTTTCGTAGTCGAAACCAACTGTAAATGTTTTATCACCATTGAAGGTGGCAGCGACATAGCTTGAGTCAACACCGCTGGAAAGAAATGAGCCAACCTCAACATCACTAATCTTGTGATGTTCTACTGAATCATGCATGGCATCATCAATCTCCTGTACAAAATCATCCAGAGACTTGTTTTCATCAGCCTCAAAAGTAGGTTCCCAGTATCTTTTTATATTAATCTGTCCGTTATGGAAAGTGAAGCAGTGTCCAGGCATAAGCTTGTATACACCCTTAAAGAATGTCTCAGGGAGTACTGAGTACTGGAAAGTAAGATAATTCTCAAGAGCCACATCGTTAACTTCCTTCTTATAAGCAGGATGAGCCAGTATGCTCTTAATCTCTGAACCATATATTATATTTCCATCAACTATTGTGTAGTAAAAAGGCTTAATACCAAAGAAATCTCTTGCACCAAAAAGAGTTTCTTTTTCGCTGTCCCAGATAACGAAAGCGAACATACCGCGAAGTTTATTAAGCATATCTTCACCATATTCTTCATAAGCATGAATAAGAACCTCTGTATCGGAGTTGTTTGCAAAAGTGTGTCCCTTTTCAATAAGCTCTTTTCTTAAATCCTGGTAATTATATATTTCACCGTTAAAAGTGATGACAATTTTTTTGTTTTCGTTAAACATAGGCTGGCTTCCGTTATCAAGGTCGATGATTGAAAGTCTTCTAAAGCCCATATATGCCTTGTTATCTATATACTGACCGGCACTGTCGGGACCTCTGTGGATAATTTTATTCATCATATCAGTAAGAACATCTTTACCATTCTCAAGGTATCCTGTAAATCCAGCAAAACCGCACATATTACAAAACCGTCCTTTCATAAACTAAATGTTGTTTGTGAGATAAAGATATGGGGTCAAAAGGAAATTCTGACACATATATCTTATAAATCAATTATGTAATTATAACAAACCAGAGTATTTAATACAAGAAAATGTAATAATATTATGCGTTATTGCGCGTTCTATAAATAATAAAAAAATAATACCCATGATATTGACAATTAAGTATATATATGATATGTTTAGTTTAAATAATGAAGTTATGGCGCGGTAACAAAAAGACAGGAGATGATTGATTGGAAGAATATATATGACATTCCTGATATAAACACAAGATGACAAAATCAGGATAATAACTCTATAGATATTATTGACAGCATAAAGAATATTTAATCTGGTAATCTTAATAAAAACTATTCATCTGATGTGAATATATAACGTAATGTCACATTGATTCATATTAATTTCCACAAGACACTTAATATTATATTAACAATATCAATCCGCTTATATAAGACATGTTGTGCATGTCATGCTTAGATATAACAGGATTGTGTACATATTATTTTATAAAAAGTATAAGACAAAGTGGACGAACGATGATATTTGACAGTACCCATAAGCATATTATTCTAAAAAAATATAAGACAAATATAAGATAAATATAAGACAAATATAAAACAAATATAAGATAAATATAAAGAAGGAAAAAGTGAGAATGAAGCGAAATATTTTATTGAAAATAATATTAATAACAGTGACGATTGGAGCTTTATTAGCAGCTGCAGCCGTTGTTAAGAAGAATGCGGATGCTAAAAACAAAGTGCCAGAAAAAAATAGTGCTGCAGTTGAAACGATACAGACAAAAAAAGCAACAGTATCAGAATCGGATTTTGCAGAACTAAAAGAATATAAGGAACAAAAAGAAATAGAATCAGATTTTGCAGAACAAAAAGAAACTGAAAAAGAAATAGAATCAGACCTTGCAGAGCCAGAAGAATCAAATGAACAGGCAGATTCAGGAATAGATATAGATATAAAAGAACAAGAAGAATATGGGAAGCCAGATTCAGAAGGAAAGTCAGAGCCTGAAGATAAACCAGATTCCGAAGAGAAGCCAGAGCCCGAAGAGAAACCAGAGGCTGAAGAGAAATCAGAGCCAGAAGGAAAGTCGGAGTCCGAAGGGAAGTCGGATACAGAAGAAAAGCAGGAACCAGCCATAACAGATAGTCCTTATGGACATGAAATCTATATAGCTAATGGCGTACTGCAATATGGTGAAAACGCAAGTGAAGCACAGATGGGAAAGGATGTTAATACAGGAAGTACAGTGGAATGTCCATATCCTATAGAGGTTATGACAACAAGGGTTATGTATGATGAGCATTGTGGTTATCATACATATAAAGGATATTATACAGTTTCAGATAAAACCGAAATTCTTGATTGCCTGGTTGATGCAATGGGGAGTCCGTTGTTTAACGCGGATACAGCTATGTTTCAGGGTGTTATGGGTATATATAGATGTGGTTCCGTTGTGTTTACATGTCTTGGAATAGTGGAATAAAGGGGGCATATATATGGCAGCATGTCCTAGGAAGGACAAAAAAAGAGTGACTTTATTATATATATTATCGGTATTGGTGTTGTTGTTATCATTTGTAGGTCTGGCATATGCGTATCAAGCGGGCAGTTATACAGATGATGATTTTAAAAGACAGATAACCGTTGATTTTGCCGGTGGCACGGCTGATTTACAATGGGTATATATGAATGATAAGAATAAACAGATATATTTTGATGATATACCTTTTTATAGTGATAATGAGGCACCGCATGAAGGAACATTTACAGAACATGTGAACTGTCGTGGATATACGCCGTATCTTCGTGTATACAATATTTCGAAAGAAGGCTGTATATTCAATGTGGATTTCACTGGCTATAAAAACTATAACAATTGGGACAATCCAGACAACAATGTTAAGGAAATGCTTGGCGGTTACCTGTTTGAAGCTGGCTGTAATATCAATTATGATGGAGATAAATATTCCGGTGAAAGAAAACCATTAACTATCACATTAGGATGGGCATGCAACTTTAACATCGAATGGGATTCTGGAGTCAGTGATGTTATAGGACACAGCACGAGTGGTCTTGATATGCGGTATTCAGATGGACAGACTATTACATATAAAGAAGGTACATTGGTTCCTACATGGATATATCTTAAAGATGGATATGAACTTGATTATATACAGGAAGGTGACATAAAATGGTATGATTCCACATGGAATGAAGCATGTAAAAGATGGGATAACTACTGGACTATGAATAGGAGCCGGAGCATTTATATTCATACTAAGAAGAAAGAGGTTATAAAATCATATAAGCAGACTGTATACATAAGATATCAGAATCAGAATGGTACGTGGGAAAGATGGGATGACACGTCAGCAATAACTGAAAATGTATTATGTGGTTCAACATATACATTTGATACTAAGAATATAACTGTAAATTCAAAATGGAATTCAAACCTATACAGGATGCCAGAGCAGTTTGATGATGGAACATCCTTTGCCTATAAAGTAAGTGGTGCAAAAACTAGTTATATAAGTGTAGCCAGATTAAAAATACAGAATGACCAGGAGATATATGTGAGGTATCAGAATGAGGATGGTTCATGGGGTGAATATTCAAGCACATACTGGCATACACCAACAAAGAAAGCACCTGATGGCTATTGGGAGAACTTTCTGTGGCATGTAGATAATGGTACATCGTTTGGTTTTGGAGTTGAAGATATTAAACAGGATTCAAGGTGGGATGCCACGTTATATGAGTTTCCAGATACATATGCAGATGGTTCGTCGTTACGATATACAGTGACAAAGGCTTGTAAAAAATATGTTGATATATCAAGAAAATTCATACTGACATTATCACAGGAGGATGCAACAACAAGGGGAACACAATCAGTTATGGTATCTTACAGGAAAGGACTGCCTGATATAACGGTTCCTGAACAGAAATATAAAGCTTCTTTTTATGATGATAACTATAATGACAGACTGTTATTATCTGATATAGTCCAGATTAATAAGTTTAAAGGATATATGTTGAAAGAAAAAAGAAATGAAGTCAGTCTGGGAAGTATATTAAATGAAAGTTATAATTATTCAGATGCTAATGCTGATAATTCTATTATTTCAACAGTAACATTAACAAGACCATATACTGGCAATTTGTATTTTTACTATGATGGTTATAATAGTACAGATGAAGAGGTTTCTGTTAATGTTGAGTGGAGTACTCTTGATGGTGACAGTGATAACGAGGAAATATGGTTTTTACCACATTCAAATGATAATAACTATGTAGATGTCTATGTTAATAAGGTTAACAGTATAAGAATCAGGTACTTCGGACCAGAGTATGGGCCAGATAGTTTTGGCAGCTGGAAAATCAGTCTTAATATTGAAGAAATGGCTGATGTGAATGATTACTGGTATAACAGTGAAGGTAAAGCCGATATTTACAGTTATCCATATGCATGTAACGAAACTGTTTATGCGAAGTGGGAAGAAAGTAAAATCACACTGCCAGATAAAGATGAGGTAACGAAGCCTGGTTTTGAGTTAACTGGCTGGTCAGATGGAATAAACACTTATGATCCAGGTGATAAAATATCAATAAAAAAAGATACAAGGTTTTATGCAATATGGGAAGAGGTAATACCTGAAAGCAACTCTGAGAGTAATATAACAAAGGCAGCATCAACAATGTACTTTGATACACTTATACGGCGTACATCAGGAGATGAAGCATGGTATGACACAGTTGGAAGCTATAGTATAAAAAGTCTTAAGGATTATAGCAATGATAGTTGTGTACAGATATGGAAGATAGATATTGCTGGTAATATAACAAGAATGAAATGAGGCATTTACAAAATCATGAAAATATTTTATAATTAAAGGCAGATTTTTTATATATTTTGGACATAATTGCCATTATGGAAAGGATTGCGGTATGGAAAAGATAAAAATGACAACACCTCTCGTAGAGATGGATGGAGATGAGATGACAAGAGTGTTATGGGGACTTATTAAGGATGAACTTTTACTTCCTTATGTAGATCTTAACACAGAATATTATGATCTTGGACTTGTTCATCGTAATGATACTAACGACCAGGTTACTATAGATTCAGCAGAGGCTACTAAAAAGTATGGTGTTGCAGTAAAGTGTGCTACAATCACTCCTAATGCAGCAAGAGTAAAAGAATATAACCTTAAGGAGATGTATAAGAGCCCTAATGGAACAATAAGAGCTATTCTTGATGGTACGGTATTCAGGGCACCTATCATTGTTAATGGTATTGAACCTTATGTTAAGACATGGAAGAAACCTATAACTATAGCAAGACATGCATATGGTGATGTATATAAGGCTTCAGAGATGAAGATTCCAGCAGCAGGAAAGGCTGAGCTTGTATACACAGACGAACAGGGTAACGAAACAAGAGAGCTTATACATAACTTCAAGGGTGCTGGTATCATACAGGGTATGCACAATCTTAATGATTCTATAGAGAACTTTGCAAGAAGCTGTTTTAACTTTGCTCTTGAAACTAAGCAGGATCTTTGGTTTGCAACTAAGGATACAATATCTAAGAAGTATGATCATACATTCAAGGATATATTCCAGGAAATATATGATAATGATTATGCTGATAAGTTTAAGGAAGCAGGCATTGAATATTTCTATACATTAATAGATGATGCAGTAGCAAGAGTTATTCGTTCAGAGGGAGGATATATCTGGGCTTGTAAGAATTATGACGGCGATGTTATGTCAGATATGGTTGCTACAGCATTTGGTTCATTATCCATGATGACATCAGTTCTTGTATCACCTAAGGGCTTCTATGAATATGAAGCTGCACATGGTACAGTACAGAGACATTATTATAAGCATCTTAAGGGAGAGGAAACATCTACTAACCCTATAGCTACTATATTTGCATGGACAGGAGCTTTAAGAAAGAGAGGAGAACTTGATTCTATTCCTGAACTTGTAAGATTTGCAGATACACTTGAAAAGGCTTGTATCAAGACAGTAGAAGATGGTAAGATGACAAAGGATCTTGCACTTATAACAACATTAGAGAATCCTGTAACACTCAATACACAGGATTTTATCAAAGCAGTAAGGGCAACGCTTGATGAACTTATGAATTAATGTATAATTAACTGCTCCATTGATATTATAATATCAATGGAGCAGATTATGTTGTAAGAGGTATGAAACAGAACGTAACTTAAGGAGTGTTATGCGTAATATATTATTAGATTTCAGTTTCAGGGGAATGAATATTAACCAGCTTGCAGTCTGGTTTTTTATATATAGCTTTTTTGGATGGGCAATGGAGTGCATAGTTATAAGAAAGCAGCTTGGCTACTGGGAAAACAGAGGGTTTGCAAAGCTGCCATTTTGTGTAATATACGGTTTTGGAACATATATAGCTTTCAATATATTTGCACCTATACAAAACAACTATATTGCATTATATATATTTGGTGCTGTATGTGCAACAATATTTGAGTATATGACGGCGAAGCTTATGTTAAAGCTGTTCGGCGAAGTATGGTGGAACTATGATCACCTTAGATTTAATTATAAGGGTATAATATGCCTTCAGAGCACAATTGGCTGGGGATTTCTGGCAGTGCTTATATTCGGAGTGTTTAACAGGCTTGTAGAACAGGCAGTATTTTCTATGCGTATGTCAGCGGTTACAGTGATTTCAGTTGTTCTTGTTGTGTCATATGTATGTGATTTTTCATATCATTTTACAAAGCGTTTATTAAACAAAAGAATGGGAGATGCAGTTAAACATGCATCAGGCTGCAGTAATCTTCTTAACAGATTCCATAGGTGATTTCGGGGTGAGATATGTTAGAAAGTCTTAGAAATAACATGAAACTGCTAAAAAGCAGTAAAAGACATGTATTGTTGTTTGAACTTGCATATAAGCTCCTTGCATTAGCAGTGTTTTATCCTGTTATTACGGGCGTTATCCGTTTGTGCATGAGAATAACAGGGATTAATTATCTTACAAATGAATATATAGCGAAAGCGTTTATGAATCCTGTAATAATCATATTCTGCCTCTTAGGGGTTATAGGATTCATAGTTTACTGCTTATATGAAATGGCATATCTTGCAGTATGTTTTGAAACCAAGAGAAAAGGTATACAGGCATCTATTATTGATAACATATATAATGCCTTTTTGCGGCTTAAAAAGCTGTTGAGGATTCAGAGCATACCGCTTTTTTTATATTTTCTGATATCTATAATAGTTATTAATGTGACAGTTACTGGCAATATTATATTTAGCGAAAGTGTAAAAAATATTATAAAAAGTGAGGTAAAACGAAACAGAACTGTTATATTTATTGTGACAGCAATTATCATAATATGCCTGTTTTACTTTGTTATACGGGATATTTTTTCATTTAACATATACATGATGGAGGGAAAAAACTTCAGACAGTCATGTGCTAAAAGCAGAAGCATTGTTAAAAATAATGTACTGAAGATAGTGGGTGTAGTTGTACTATATAATCTTGCACTTTTAGCGGCTATTTATACATTTTATATAATTATATCTGTTGTACTGATTGCCGGAGTTAAACTGCTTGATCTTGCTTATATGGGTAGTGCGGTGTATCTTTCTGTGCTTAGTACATTAAGGACGATAGTAAGATTATTTCTTGTATTTTTATCTATACCTTGTTCATTCTCTATGATATCATATATGTATTACAAGTATGAGAATCTTTCGGATATTAATTTTGAGTTTGTTGATATAGATGAAGGAAGCGCAAGGATAAACAGGATTATATATTCGTTTGTTCTTGTGATGTCGATAGTCCTGGATGTGTTATATGTGGTGTTAACATTTAACAGCAACCCTTTTGAGAGAGTTGCTATATTCCATGATACTAAGATAACAGCACACAGGGGTGCATCAAGGGAAGCACCGGAGAATACACTGGCAGCTTTCCAGCGTGCCATAGATGATATGGCTGATTATATTGAGCTTGATGTGCAGATGACAAGCGATGGTTATATAGTGGTTATGCACGATGCATCAGCATATAGGACAACAGGTGTAGCCAAGAATATAACAGATATGACATATGAGGAAGTAAAGAAGCTTGATGCCGGGTACTGGTTTTCAGAAAAATATAGGGGTGAAAGGGTTCCATCTTTTGAAGAGGTGTTAAAGCTTGTTAAAAGCAGTCCTGTCAGTATAAAGCTTAATGTTGAGATAAAGTCATCAGCGGATAGCAGCATAGCAGCTGGAAAGGTTATAGAGCTTATAAAGAAATATTCCATGGAACAGAATTGTGTTATAACTTCATTTGATTATGATGCGCTTCTTGCAGTTAAGAGCATGGATGAGGATATACAGACTGGATATATACTGTCTGTTGCATATGGAAGATTTTATGAGAATACCAATGTAGACTTCTTTAGTGTTAACGCTTCATTCCTTACAAAGAGAACAGTGGATGCCATACATAATACTGGTAAACAGGTATATGCATGGACAGCTAATAACGATACATCTATAAAGAATCTTGCTAATAAAGGTATTGATAATATAATAACAGATGAACCTGTTATGGCAAGGGAGGTTGTGTATTCAAGGAATACAAGTGAAACTATTACAAATATGATCAAATATGTATTTAATAAATAACAGTCGCATTTTGCTTCGCAAAACAATGAGGTAAATACCTCTGCTCCTGCAATAGCAGTCGCATTTTGCTTCGCAAAACAATGAGGTGAATACCTCTGCTCCTGCAAGGGCAGTCGCATTTTGCTTCGCAAAACAAGGAGGTATGTATGCTTAGGGGAATAGGTACATCTAAGGGAATAGGTATAGGAAAGGCACTGGTGTTAAAAAATACAGGGTGCGAGGTAAAAAAGTATAAAATAGATGATGTAGATGCAGAACTTCAAAGATACAAGGATGGAGTGGACACATTCATAAAGGAGACAGACGAATTCATAGAGAAGCTGACAGCTAAGTTAAACGGCGATGATAAGAATGCACTTGTTCTTAAGAACCAGGAATATTTAGCTGGTGATATACAGCTTACGTCAGAGGTTTGTAATATTATAAAGAAGAATAATATTAATGCAGAGGCAGCCCTTTATGAGGCCTGCGAATCTTTGAAGCAGCTGTTTCTAAGTATGGATAACGAGGCTATAGCCCAGCGTGTAACAGATATTGAAGATATGAGGGAGAGATTGACAGCAATACTTCTTGGTGTTAAGAGTATTGATCTTACGCAGCTTCCTGATAACACGATTATTATAGCTGATGAGATACATCCATCTATGACAGCGAATATGGATACTGTGCATATAGCAGGCATTATATCTGAAAAAGGTGGAGACACCTCACATGCATCGATACTTGCAAGAGCTTTGGAGATACCAGCAGTTCTTAGTGTAAAGGGTATATGCAGTGAGGTTAAGGATGGAGAAGACATAATAGTTGATGGTGCATATGGTGAAGTGTTTGTATCTCCAAGTGACATAACTAAAAAGATATACGCCAAAAAGAAAAAACAGTACGATGAGAGTGTTATAGAACTTAAGAAATATATCAATAAACAAACAGTTACTAAAGATGGCAGACGTGTGATGCTGGCTGCTAATATAGGCAATGCACTTGATGCTGCAAAGGCAGTCAGGGATGGTGCAGAAGGTGTGGGACTGTTCAGGACTGAATTTCTTTTTATGAATGGAAGCAAGCTTCCAACAGAAGAAGAACAGTTTACAGAATATAAGAAAGCAGCAGTTCTTCTTGATGGAAGGGAACTTACTATAAGAACACTTGATATCGGCGGAGATAAAGATATTCCATATATGGGATTGTCTAAAGAAACTAACCCATTCTTAGGATACAGGGCGATAAGATTCTGCCTTGACAGGATAGATGTTTTTACGACACAGTTAAGGGCTATATTAAGGGCTAGTGCTTACGGTAATATCAGAATTATGATACCTATGATAACATCGGTTTCAGAGGTCAACGAGGTTAAAAAGATTATGGCAGGAATATGCAGGGATCTTGATAAGAAGGATATTAAGTATGATACTGATATTAAAGTTGGTATTATGGTAGAAACACCAGCAGCGGCTATTATGGCAGATGTTCTTGCAAGGCAGGTCGATTTCTTCTCAATAGGAACTAATGATCTTACGCAGTATACGCTTGCTGTTGACAGAGGTAACGAAAATGTTTCATATCTGTATTCGGCACTTAATCCGGCAGTTCTAAGAAGTATTAAAAGAATAATAGAATGTGCGCATAACGCAGGTATTGATGTAGGCATGTGTGGTGAGGCGGCAGCAGATGAGCGCATGATACCACTGCTTTTATCTTTCGGGCTTGATGAGTTCTCAGTCGGTGTAAGCCGTGTGCTCGAGGTAAGAAAAGAGATTGCATCATGGAGTATGAAAGAAGCAGGTGATATAGCAGGGAATATATTAGGATATTCAGAGGAAAAGGAAGTATCGAATTATCTGAGTGATTATATATCATCAAGAGCTGAAACATCTAAGCAGACAGCTAAAGATAGTAATGACAGTGCATTATAAAATATGTTGTATGTGATAATACAAAGAATAGATGACATAACGGATAAATAATGCTATGAATAAATGTCATAATGAATAAGTAATGTGATAATAAAAATGATAGAAATGAGGAACATATGGCAATATATGTAACAGATGAAGAGCAGGAAAAAGTTATACTTGTAGGTGTGGAGCTTGACCCAGCAGATGATTGTGAGAAATCACTTGAGGAGCTATCTGAGCTTGCAAAGACAGCAGGGGCAGTTACAGTTGGAAAGATGATACAGCCAAGAGACAGCTTCCATCCTGCAACTTATATAGGAAAAGGAAAGCTTGAAGAGTTAAGAGCTATGATACAGGAGCTTGGAGCAACAGGTATTATATGTGATGATGAGCTGTCTCCTGCACAGTTAAGGAATCTTGAAGATGTTCTTGATACAAAGATTATGGACAGAACTATGGTTATATTAGATATATTTGCAGCAAGAGCGTCATCAAGTGAAGGTAAGATACAGGTTGAGATGGCACAGCTTAAGTACAGGTCAACAAGACTTGCAGGTCTTGGAATAACACTGTCAAGACTTGGTGGTGGTATAGGAACAAGAGGTCCTGGTGAGAAGAAGATAGAAACGGACCGAAGAATAATACGTGACAGAATATCCCACTTATCAGCAGAATTAAAAGAAATAAAAAGCCATCGTGATATACAAAGGCAGAACAGAGAGAACAGTTCAACACCTGTGGCTGCCATAGTAGGGTATACTAATGCAGGAAAGTCAACACTTCTTAACAGACTTACAGATGCTGGTGTGTTATCAGAAGACAAGCTGTTTGCAACACTTGATCCTACGACAAGGGCACTTAAACTTGCGAATGGCGAAAAAGTGCTTTTAACAGATACAGTCGGATTCATAAGAAAGCTTCCGCATAATCTTATTGAGGCCTTCAGGAGTACACTTGAAGAAGCTAAATATGCAGATATGATAGTACACGTTGTTGACTGTTCTAATGATGATTATGAGAGACACATGGCAACGGTATACGATACTCTTAAACAGCTGGATGTAGGTGATAAGCCGGTTATCACACTCTTTAACAAATGTGATGAATTCGAAGAGATACCTATACTTAAAGATAGTAAAGCCGATTATGTAGAAAACATATCAGCGAAAACTGGTATGGGACTGGATAATTTCCTGACGGATATACAGGATATTATCCTTAAGAGCAGAATCCAGATAGAAAGGGTATTTCCATATAATGAGGCAGGAAAGCTTCAGCTTATAAGAGAGTATGGACAGCTTGAAAGTGAAGAATATACACAGGATGGCATAAAGGTTAAAGGATATGTGCCTGCATGGGTTGGTGGTAAACTTTAGCTGGCGTATCGCCTGGTATGCATCTGTTGTGTGTGGCTTGTGCAACCGCTGAGCAGCTGGTGTATCTGTTGTGCAAAGCTATGAATATATATGTGTTATGAATAAGAGATGATGTCAGAAAAAAGAAAGGGGCATAAGTATATATTATGAATATAATAGCACTTGCTGATAAAAAGTGGGGGATTGGTAATAACGGACGGCTTCTTGTGGATATTCCGGAGGATAAGAAGCTTTTCCGTGGAGAAACATACGGAAAAGTTGTTGTTATGGGGAGAAAGACATATGAAAGCCTTCCTAACCAGTCTGCACTTGAAGGAAGAAAGAACATAGTCCTTACTAACAATATGAATTATAAAGCAAAAGATGCAATGGTGTGCCACAGTGTTGATGAAGTTTTAGAGGAACTAAAACAGTATAATTCAGATGATGTTTATATAATAGGTGGTGCACAGATATATGAGCAGTTTATTCCATATTGCGATACTGCGCATATAACAAGAGTTGATTATACATATGAAGCAGATACATATATAGCTGACTTTGACAAGCTTGATGGGTGGAAGGTCACAGCAAGAAGTGACGAACATACGTATTTTGATTTATGTTATGAGTTTGTACGATACCAGAGAGTGTGAGGGATGGCATGAATAAAAAAGGAAAGAAAATAAGGCATATAATGGCAGGAATACTTATATCTGCTATATTTGCAGGAGTTTTTGCAGGTTATGGTATTCCACATCTTTATGCATCACCAAAAGAAAAGACGATTAAGACTATGAAACAGTCAGCAGATACACTCAAAGAGGTTCTTGGAGGTTTTGTTGATAAAGTGGTGCAGCTTGATCCAATGGGCAACCATACATATACAGGTAATATAACGGTATCAGAATTCACATATGATGGCACGGATTATAGACCGGATACAACGAATAACAGCCATAAATATAGTGTTGTTACAGATAATAACAATATAACATTTTCTATGCCACAGGTAGAAGATGGTACACTTGTTGTCGATAAAAACGATATATTACCATATGGTCTTGCAAAGATAGATTCAGGACAGACAGAAGCTATGTTAAGGGCAGTGCTTTCACATATTATGAATGGTTATGAAGTGGCTGTAAAAGATAACTTTGATAATTTTGATAATATTGGTAATGATAATAAGTCTGACAAGAATGATGGTTCTATGACTGCAATTGGCACAAAATCCGATGAAGGATGTACTATAACTATAAGTGATAAGTCACTTATAGCAGGTTTTAATACATTTGTAGAAGAAATGTATAAGGATTCAGCCATTCTTCCATATATATCTCTTCTGAATGTTCATGGAATAACTATTGATAAGATAAAGTCAAAGTTTAATATGTATGCAGAGGGTGTATACACAACTATTACTATGGATATGGACGATGATGGCAGACTGACCGGAGCAGAGTTTGCGTTTAAGTCAGATTCAGATACCAGGCTTGCCAATATATCAGTAAGATTTACTGGTGAAAAAAACTTGTATGACAGTATATATATGACAGTTTCGACAGCAGTGATAAATAACAATTATATAAATGCATCAATTCAGCTGGATATGCAGGATATGGATAATATTAAGTATGATGTTGAAACAGATGTAAAATACCATAGACACAATATGCGTTTAAAGGCAGCCGGGGATATAAAGGCAGAGTAAAAAGATAAAATATATGCGAATATCAGGGCGGGTCAAAAGGTCTTTCATCCATCTATGAGCAAGCTCATGTGGGTTTAGACCTTTTGCCCCTGGTTTCATGGTATATATTCCTGCTATTATAAGCTTTTAGTCAGTTTAAATCAGAGCCTGCTTTTAGTCTTTCGTTGTTAAGTTGTTATATAAGTATTGTAATGGAATCTTCTTAGTCTTTGCTCCATCTTAATGGCATTGGCCAAATGTGCATAGGCTCCAACCTGTACTTTATAATAGCCATCTTCATATATTATAAATGCAGGAAATCCGTCAATGAGCAGTGAGTTTAACATACGGTCTGCATTTTCTTTGTTTCTGTATGCACCAGTCTGTACTCTGTAAAGTGGTTGTGGTGAGTAAGAGTTATCTGTGTTATCATCATAGTTACAACCGCAGTCAGCTCCGTTGCTTATATAACTGGTAACGGCCATGCTGTCTGTTGTATTAGCAGGACTTAAACTGTTTTTATTACTATTATTGCTGTTATTATAATCGTTTCTATTATTATTATTGATATTATCATTGCGGTTATTATTGCTTATATTATCATTGCGGCTATTATTGCTTGTATTATCATTTTTATTATTGTTGTTATTGCTATGACTATTATTGTTATTACGGGCACTGGCCGGAATACTTTCAAGTATTCCATCAGCTATAGCATTTGCAACCTTATCGAATTCCTGGTCAAATATATAATTATCTTTTTCGTTATTTATAAAGCCTGCTTCAACAAGGACAGCTGGCATCTTAGTTCTCTTAAGTACCACAAGATTTTTCCGGGTATCAACTCCCAGATTCTTAAATCCAACATTCTCAAGCTGGTTGTTTATGTTTCTTGCAACTTCTGACTTAAATCCTGAATCATTGTATACAAGAGTTTCAACACCAGAATACTGGTTGGGCTTTTCAGAAGAGTTTCGATGTATTGACACGAAAAGATCAGCGCCTGAGTTGTTAGCATCAGTTGCCTTTTTAAAAGGTGTCTCATATTCGTCGTTAGTTCTTGTATAGAAAACATCAATTCCATTTTTTTTAAGAATATCGCCGACGGCCAGAGTAAGGTCGAGGGTATCATCTTTTTCCTGTCTGCCATTATAAACAGCACCAGGATCGCTGCCACCATGACCTGCATCAAGAGCTACTTTATATTTTGACATATCCGCTCCTAAGGGAATTACATATAATAATGAAAAAATATTAATTTTTTGTATATAGGTGTATACAGAATGGGGGTATAATGGTGTATGTTCATACTATGGAAACACCACAGGATATGATAGATAAAGGGAAGATGCACATAAATGTATATGATAAACAGCAGGGAGCACCGCTTGCAAATGCAAGAATCACTCTGTCATACACAGGTAATCCGGATTCGATAATAAATGAACTTGTAACGGATTCAGAGGGGGCGGTTAATCTTGATGAACTTTTAGCACCACCGATAGAGTACAGCATGGAGCCAGGGGAAAAACAGCCATTTGCAGAATATACGATTGATGTCAGTGCCAACGGATATGAGGAGACTAACATATCCGGAATAGATGTCTTTTCAGGGGAAACGAGTATACAGGATGTATATCTTAATGAAAATGAGTATACAGTTGCGGAAGATAACATAGTTATTCCGGTTAATACCCTGTATGGAAACTATCCAGCCAAGATACCAGAGAGTGAGATAAAGCCACTTAACCAGTCTGGTGAGATAGTACTAAGCCGTGTTGTTATTCCTGAAACTATAGTTGTGCATGATGGTGTTCCTACTGATTCAACGGCGCTTGATTATTATGTCAGGTATAAGGATTATATTAAAAATGTTGCAAGCAGCGAGATATATTCAACATGGCCAAGGCAGACGTTAGAGGCTAATATACTTGCAATCATGTCATTTACATTGAACAGGGTGTATACAGAATGGTATAGAAACCAGAGTTATAATTTTACTATAACATCTTCAACAGCATTTGATCATAAATGGGTGAATGGCAGAAATATATTTGAGAGTATATCAAATGTAGTAGATGAAATATTTGATAATTATCTTTCACGTCCGAATGTTAAGCAGCCAATACTTACACAGTACTGTGATGGAAAAAAATCAAGCTGTCCGAACTGGATGACACAGTGGGGAAGTAAGTATCTTGGTGACCAGGGATATTCATCAATCGATATATTAAGATATTATTATGGCGATGATATGTATATAAATACAGCAGAGCAGATACAGGGTATTCCTTCATCATGGCCTGGTGCCAATCTTGATATAGGGTCATCAGGTCAGAAAGTAAGACAGCTTCAGGAGCAGCTGAATCTCATAGGAGATTATTACAATGCTATACCACCATTGTCAGTTGATGGAATATATGGAGAGCAGACAGCAGAAGCGGTAAGACAATTTCAGAGGATTAACAATATGCCACAGACAGGAGTCGTTGATTTTCCGACATGGTACCGTATATCAGACAGATATGTGAGACTGTCAGGCATAGCTGAACTTATGTAAGCGGGCATGATATAGTCTGGTTTATGGAAATGTTGTCTTTAAACAGTATTGAAATAGTATTATAGTACTGATATTATGATGATATAAAGTAATGTGTACAAATGAAAGAGGCGAAAGATATATGAGGTATAAGATAAGTGATCTTGCAAAGCTTCTTGGCGTATCTACAAATACGGTGAGAAGATATGAGGATATGGGTTATATATCTGCTGTAAGGGATGAGAACAGCGGATACAGGTATTACGATGATGATGGAGTGTTTGGTGTGCTCAATGCTAAAATGCATATAAAGTATGGTTTTACGCATGAGCAGATAAGTAAAATGCAGGATTATACGCTTGGTGAAACTATAGAGGCGTGTCAGGAACACATGCAGCAGATGGATAGGCAGATAGCCTATATGACGTATTTAAGACACAGGCTTAAGGATGACTGTGTGCTTATGAATAAGGCGGCAGCTAATACAGATATATATGAAAAACAAAGTCTTCCTATGTATTATGTTTTATATAAGAATGGCGGAAAGCTGCTTCAGGAGCCAGAAAGACTGGAGCAGCTAAGCGAGTTTTTATACAATTCACCAGAAATACAGCATATATACATAATTCCTGAGAGTGAGATGAAAGCAGGACGTTTTACTGTAAGCTGTGGTTATTCGATTAAGGAAGAGCATCTTGAAAAGTATCATCTTCATATTAACCAATATGCACAGAAGTATATTCCTAAGCCGTCAGTTATGGGTATATCAAAGGTGCCGGCAAGGTTAAGCAGTATATATGATTATTCACAGGATGAGATTAAGGAGATTATGATAGGGCGTCATCTTGCGTATATGAAAGAGCATAATCTTGTCCTTGATGGTGATATAACAGGTATAGTTATAACAAAGGTTAAGGATGATGATAGTGATGATCATGTGATGTATATTCTTATGAGTGTTCCTGTACGGCATGAAAAACAGTGAATTATGAGATATTATGTTCGCATATAAAAACAATTCTTTATTAAATATGTAAAAGATATTGACCTTGACATTGGTTCATACTTTATAGTTTGTATTATGGATATCAAAAAGGTTTTATAAACAGACCCTGACAGTATCCATGCAGATATATAATGTTATAATGCCTTTAAAGGCAGAAAGGGAGGTCAATATGCGCAAAACAACTAAAAGACGTCTTAGCAGTCTTTTGTGTGCAGTACTTATGCTTGTTACAAGCATAGACGTAACTGCATTTGCAGCAGAATCAAAAGCGTCAACAAGAAAGATTGACGTATGGGACATGGGCACAGTACAGGAAGCAGATACAGATAAGTATAATAATCATATTACTGCTGCTGACTGGGAGAATTGTGACAATGTTTCAAAGGATGGTAAATTCGTTGCCGGAGAAACAACATTTGGCGATCTTACAATCAATCATAATGCCAATGACAGATTATTCTCGGCATCAGGCAAAAACTATGGAAGCAATGCGTTAGCAACAACAGCATATGATGATGGATATACAGCATCCGGTATGTACTACTGTAATGGTACAGGAGGAGAAGGAAGAAGATACATTGCTATTAACAATGTAGAAGCCGGAGATAAGATAGTTGTATATATGGCATCAAGCAATGCTGCTAATGGAACACTTCTTTTTAAGTATCTTGGTGAAGATAATGAACAGGTAGAAAAAGCAGGCTTTACTAACAAGGGAGCTAAGTATGAATTTGTAGCTAAGTATAGTGGTTCATATAAGGTATATACAGATGCAGCAGCAGGAAAACCTATATATAACAGGGTGGTAAGAATTCCGGGAGTAAAAGTCAGTGGAACAATAGAAGGTATACAGGTAAGCGGTCTGAAGGTTTTATTTAAGGATGATGTTAACGATATCACATATGATGCAGATGTAAAAGGCAATACATTTACAGCTACACTTGCAGCAGGTTGTGATTATACAGCAGTTTTATCCGGAGCAGCAGGATATGGATTTTCCGTTGATACAAAGAATGTTACAACAACTGTAGATGAAGCTCTGACAGGCAAGACAGGAGTTACATTAAAGGTAGAAGAAAAGAAAGTATATACATATACAGGAAAGGTTACAGGATTTGCAGCAGATTATGATACATCGGGATTATCAGTTAAGCTCGTAGCAGACCCATCTTCATTAGCGGATGATGTGGTTCTTAAGCTTGATGATAACAAAGCTTTCAAAGCAACACTTGAGCCTGATGTTAAGTATACAGTTGAGCTTAGTGGAGTTAATGATTATGAAGTAGCTGATGGCAAAGAGGTTACAGGTCAGACAGATTACTCTAAAGATATAAGCGTTTCTGCTAAGAAGTTATATAAGGTAACAGGTAGATTTACAGATATAGATGCTAAAGCAGCAGTTACAGATATTAAGTTTATCAATGTTGATGACAAGTATGTGTATACAGGAAAGGTTACATCAGATGGATATGAAGTTTCTTTAAGAAATGGTTCATATGAAGTTGAAGCAGCAGTTGATGGATATAGAACAACAACACATATAGTAGTCAATGATGCGGATGTAACTAAAGACATCTTAATGGTGTCAACTAAAGATAAGGAACAGATTGAAAGAGTATCTGATATATATGTCGGATATAAAGAAAAAGGAAATGTAAACTATAATACAGTAAAAGAAGCAGTATCAGCAGTATCATTAATGACACCTGCTCCTGATGAGAATAATGGAGTTACTATTCATATTGCACCTGGTACATATAGAGAACAGGTTATAATATCAACTCCATATGTCAGACTTGTAAATGATGAAAAGTCATCAGGCAAAGAAGTACTTCTTACATGGTATTATGGAATAGGATATGAGTATTACAGCATAGATTCTAAAGGTTATTATAATGCTGAAAATGCATATGACAAGTACGAGAAGGCAGCTGCAGCAAAATGGGGTTGTTCAGTACTGCTTAAAAATACAGCAACAGGATTCAGTGCTGATGGAATCACGTTTGAAGCTTCTTTTAACCGTTATTTAACAGATGAAGAAATAGAAGATGGTGTAACACCTACAGAAAATAAGAATCCAGACAGAAACTACGCAACAGATGTTACATCAAAGGCAGCAACAGAAAGAGCAACAGCCATGGCTATAGAAGCTGATAAGGTTGAATTCACAGACTGTGCATTTCTTGGAAGCCAGGATACATTATATACTGGCAATTCAGCAACTAATATGTACTTTAAAAACTGCCATATAGAGGGTAATACAGATTACATATTTGGTGATGGAAACGCAGTGTTTGATGGATGTGAGCTTAGATTCGCAGGTTACAGTGCTGGCTCTACAGGTGGTTATATTACAGCACATAAGCCAACCTCTGCTGCAGCAACTAAGATTGGCTATGTATTTAGAAACTGTACAATAACAGGCAGTGATGAACTTGAGGTAAGTGCAGGATATCTTGGAAGACCTTGGGGTCAGGATGCAAAAGTAACATTCCTTAATACTAAGATAAATGGTAGTTACATTAAGGATGAAGGCTGGTTTGAAATGTCTGGCAATAAGCCGGAGAAGGCTGGTTATACAGAATATAATTCGGTTTATACAGATGGAACAGCAGTAGATGTTTCTAAGAGAGTAACAGGAGTTACAACAGATGAAAGTGTTGCAAAGAAAGATGTTGTGAATGATTATCTTTCAGGCTGGACACCTGATGCTTATGTGGCTGGTGAGAGCACAGTAGCATTTGTAAAGAAACCATATCTTGTTGATAATGGAGATATCAATGCACCATATCCAGGACATACTCTTACTGTTATATACTCGCTTGGAGAGAAGAATGATAAAAATGATGCATCAGTAATCCACTGGTATATTGTTAATGAGGATGGCAGCAGAACACTTGTAAAATCGTCAACTGCCAATGCGGATAATACATATAAGATTTCTAAGGATGCTATTGGAAAGCATATTGAAGTTGAAGTTGTGCCAGAGAACTTAAGTGGTGTTAAGTCAGAAGCAGTAAAATATAAGGCAGAGGCATATGTAAGAGATGGATATGAAGATCCTACAGGTTCAACAGATATAGAACTTGGTGATGGAGTAAATGTATTTTTAGCAGGTGATTCAACTGTTAAGGATTATTCAGCATCAGGTATGTATATGAGCGGTAAGGCCCAGGCTGAAGGTTCATGGGGCGAATATTTACAGGCATTCTTTGATTCTTCAAAGGTTAAGGTGCAGAACTATGCCAATGGAGGACGAAGCAGCAGAAACTTTATCAATGAGGGCTCATTAGATAAGATAAAAGCCAATATTAAAGCAGGTGATTATCTGTTTATACAGTTTGGACACAATGACTGTGCCAATGGAAAAGGATATATTGAAGATAGATATGTACCACTTGGACAGCCAGATGCCAACGGAATATATCCGGTAACAGCAGGAACTAAAGTGGCAACACCATCATCACTTACTTCAAAGTATGGAGATACATTCTATTCATATGATTGTGGTGGTACTTATAAATGGTATCTTAAGCAATATATTGATGCGGCAAAGGAAGCAGGGGCAATACCGGTTCTTGTAACACCAGTATCAAGACTTTATTATACTAGTGATGGTACTATCAAACCACATCATGATTCAACAGATAAAGAAACAGGAACACTTGTAACTGAAAATAATGCATATGTTGAAGCAGTTAAACAGCTTGCAAAGGAACAGGATGTATTACTTATTGATGGTTTTGAGATAACAAAGAATATGTATGAGGAAGCATACAAAGCAGATGAAAAGGCAGCTAATGGCAAGTCTGTTAATGGTACACAGGTTATGTCAGCAGGAGACAGCACACATAGCAATAAGCTTGGTGGTTTTATAACAGCAGAACTCTTTGCACAGCAGATCCAGAATATGAATATATCACTTTCAAAGGCTGTTAAATCACCATCCAGAGTAGCAGGTGTTAATCCGGATGGACAGCAGGTGTTTGTTGTTGATAAGAATGGAGTGCTTACTGCTAAAGCAGCAGATGCAAATGGCAGATTCACAGAAGATGCAGTGTACTGGACAACAAAAGGCCAGAGCCTTTTAGGTGTAATAAGTGCTAAGAATGAAGAACTTAATAAGAGTGAGAAACCAGCGCCGGATCCAACACCATCGCCAGACCCAACGCCAGCACCAGATCCAACACCAGAGCCAACACCAGCGCCAGAACAGGGTGGCAGCGATAAGAAAGATGACAATACTATATCATCTGACGATAAAAATCCAGATGCTTCTAAAGATGATGTAAAAACAGCAGATGTATATCACGTGATGGGATATAGTGTGGCATTTACAATGGCATTAGCTGGAATAGTACTTCTTGTGTATGAAGATAGAAAAAAGAAAAGGCTGATTAATAAATAATATAATAGTTATAGATACTAGTTTTAGTGATGATTAGAATTGATTAGTATTGATTGGCATTGAATAAAGCCAGATACACAATGACTTAGGTTGTTGTGTGTCTGGTTTTTGAATACTTGAATATTGTTTGCTTGAATATTATTTGCTTGAATATTATTTGCCTGAATGTTTTTTGAAATATAATAATGTATGGATTTATGTACAATACATTATTAAATGTGCAAAAAGATATTGACCTTGACATTGGTTCATACTTTATAATTCCATAAAAAGGACAGATTGTCCAGAAAAGAAAGGGAAGGTTATTTATGATGAAGAAAAGAAACAGAAAACGTATAAGTTGTCTGCTTAGCGCTTTGCTTCTGCTTGTTATGAGCATAGGCTGGAGCGTTATGGCTATGGCTGATGATGCAGTTAATAAAGACAGCAGCAAGCCTACAGTATGGATAATAGGTGATTCTACAGTAAGTTCTTTTGCTGATAATTATTATTATCCAAGATATGGATGGGGTACACAGATTGATAAGTATCTTGATGGAACATATGAAGTGAAGAATATAGCTTTATCAGGAAGAAGTTCTAAGAGCTATGTTAATGATAAGGAGTATAAAGAACTTACAGCCGGTATGAAGCAGGGTGATTATCTTCTTATAGGCTTTGGTCATAATGATGAAAAGGCAGAAGCAGACAGATATACAGACCCTAATGGTGATTATAAGACAGCTGGCTCATTTGCTAACTCATTATATGAAAACTATATTAAGCCTGCGCAGGCAGCTGGTACAACAGTTATTCTCTGTACACCTATAGTAAGAAGAACTGCTACAGCAGAATGGTCTGACAGTAATCTTCATATCACAAAGGATAGTGGTGATTTCAAGGGTGGAGATTATGCCCAGTCTATAAGGAATCTTGGTAAGGAACTTAATATACCAGTTGTTGATATGACTAAGATGACAAAAGAGTTATATGATACATTAGGACCAGATGAGACAGTCAACCTTCATGCATGGACATCATCTAAGGCTACAAGCGTTGATAATACACATACAAACATTTATGGTGGAACATATAATGCTTATCTTGTAACTAAGACAATTAAGGAACTTGGGGTAGCTGGAATATCAGAACATATAATAGCTAAGGAAGCACCTGTTAAGGCTGATGTACTTAAGTCTAATCCTGATTATAAGGAAGCTGAATATTCAGGAGAACTTAAGCAGAGTGAATTATGGAAAGATGCAGGCGTTTTCAAGGGTTCAATATTTGGAGATATAGGCGGAGACCCAAATCTTATTAAGGATAAGTTTATACTTGAGGGCAATGAAGATGGAAGCATTCACATTGCTGTTAATGGTAAGGGAAAGATATCATCAACAACAGATGGAATGGCAATGTATTATTATAAAGTACCAGCAGATAGTAACTTTGTAATAACAGCTAATGCAACAGTAAACAGCATTAATAAACACAATCAGGTGGCATTTGGTCTTATGGCAAGAGATGCTATGTATATTGATGTTAATGATAAGTCAGCTCTTGGAGATTATGTTGCAGCAGGAAGTATCCAGCAGGGAACAGCTAACTGCTTTAAGAGAAAAGATGGCGCATTAGGCTATGGTGGTAAATTAGAGAATCCAGTAGAGGCTGGTAAGACGTATGCACTTAAGATTGAGAGCAACAGTGATGGATACGCATGTACATTTGGCGATAATGCTGCTATATCAGGTGGTTTTGATTTCAAGCTTACATCAATAGATGCAGATTATGTATATGTAGGTTTATTTGTGGCAAGACAGGCAGATGTAACATTCTCAGATATAAAGCTTGTTGTAGATGGTAAGGTGATAACTGGTTCAGATGTTAATCCAGATGATAATAAGCCGGGAGATAATAAACCGGGAGATAATAAGCCGGGAGATAATAAGCCAGGAGATAATAAGCCAGGAGATAATAAACCTGATGATAATAAACCAGGAGATAACACACCAAGCACACCAAGCGATACACCAAACACACCAAGCGATACACCAAGCACACCAAGTGATACACCAAGCACACCAGATTCAGATAAGGTAAATGCAGTAATTAAGGCTGATGCTGGCATCAATATAAAGGCCGAAGTACCAGTGAGCGGAATCACATTCACAGAAGAGGAAAAGAAAGAAATAGAAAACGGAAGTACAGTTTCGGTATCTATGGAGGTCAAAGATGTAACAGCTACAGTATCAGAAAGCGATAAGAAGCTTGTGGAGGATAAGGTTAAGGAAGTTCTTAACAATGGTGTAGTTGGAGCATATCTTGATCTTACATTATTAAAGAAAGTTGGAAGTCTCAAAGAAGTATCAGTAACAGAAACAGCTGCTGGAGTTGTTGTTAAGCTTGATATTCCTGAAAGTCTTAAGAATACAGATTCATCTGTAGAAAGAAAATATACAGTTGTAAGAATTCATGATGGTGTAGCAGAGGCACTTGAAACAAGCTGCGAAAACGGAGTTATTACATTTACAACAGATAAGTTCTCTACATACGCTATATGCTATGAAGATGTAGCAGCAACAGGAAACGGACAGGCATCAGATAACACAATAAATACAGGTGATGTGTATAATATAGCACTCTATGTATTGCTCGCAGTTGTATCATGTGTAGGTCTTACATTCGTTGTATTAAGAAGAAAGTCAGTTGTAAGATAAAAAAATAAAACAATGTATTATTTTTGTATTGCAGAAATTTGAAATATTTAAAAATAAGAAATTTGAAATATTTGAAATGTTTGTTTGAAATGTTTAAAAATATAGTTGACAGCTATAACTATTAGTGTTAAACTCTAATAGTTGTTAAACGAAGCAGAGTATCCACTCTCACCTTAGCGCATGAAGGCGACTCGGGTTTATATTTTTAAGAATATGCATGATAAACAGCAATTAAGATGCATTATGATTAAAAAGTGGATAGTCTGACT
>OGNF01001147.1_pt1 | contig 25608 bp, 26 predicted proteins | sample 1573321 | NCBI WGS metagenome assembly OGNF01 (sample SAMEA2581911, study PRJEB24529) | metagenome | biome: Human gut stool | place: China | collected 2011
GCGTCATGGCGATATGGCTGTGGCAGTTGATGAGTCCCGGGGCAAGGAGCCTGCCGCTCATGTCCTTTTCAAGGTCATAGGCCTTTTCGGGTTTTTCCTCACCGATATAGTCGATCTTCGCCTCATCGACGCCGAGATAGGCGCCGTGCAGCGTTTCATATCCGTTTTCCTTGCGCAGCAGAATGTCCGCGCCTTTCAAGAGTGTTCTCACAAAAGAGCCTCCTATCTGCATTTTATCTCATTATGCAGTCTATCACGCGTGCTTTCAGATTGCAACGGGCAAAAGGATTAAGTTTTTCCATATTGCTGACCATGTCGACAAAAATTTCTCATTTTGCAAGCTCAACTACTTAAAATTTCACTATTGAATTTCCTAATATGCCTGATTATAATTAGCGCATACTTTTTCTTAAGGAGTGAAACCGGTATGAGCAAAGTCTATATCCCGCAGGACTACCACACCCCGCTGTCTGTCTATGAAATGCAGCGCGCCATCGAATTCATCAAGAGCAATTTTCAGGTCAATCTGAGCAATGCCCTCAATCTCCGCCGGGTTTCTGCTCCGCTGTTCGTGGATGAAAATTCTGGTCTGAACGACAACCTCAACGGCGTCGAGCGTCCCGTCTCCTTTGACATTCCCGACGTCGGCACCAATGCCCAGGTCGTTCATTCGCTGGCCAAGTGGAAGCGTCTTGCGCTCAAGCGCTACGACTTCAAGGTCGGCAAGGGCCTGTTCACCGACATGAACGCCATCCGCCGCGACGAAGAGGTCGACAACCTTCACTCCATCTATGTGGACCAGTGGGACTGGGAAAAGGTCATCTCCGCCGAGGACCGCAACGTCGCTTATCTCAAGCGCACCGTGCGCGATATCGTCTCCGCCGTCAGCGAGACGAGCAGCGCGCTGAATGTCGCTTTCCCCTCCCTGCACACCAAGCTCCCCAGTGAGGTCTTCTTCATCACCACGCAGGAGCTCGAAGACCTCTATCCCGACCTGACACCCAAGCAGCGCGAGGATGAGATCTGCAAGAAGAAGGGCGTCGTCTTCCTGATGCAGATCGGCAAGATCTTAAAGTCCGGCATCAAGCACGACGGCCGCGCCCCCGACTATGACGATTGGGAGCTCAACGGCGATATCCTCTACTGGAACGAAGTGCTCGGCCATGCGTTCGAGATCTCTTCCATGGGTATCCGCGTCGACCCCAAGTCCCTCGACTCCCAGCTGACGATCGCCGGCTGCGACGACCGCCGCGCGCTCCCCTTCCACAAGATGCTGCTGAATGGCGAGTTGCCCCTGACCATGGGCGGCGGCATCGGCCAGAGCCGCCTGTGCATGCTGCTCATCGGCACCGCGCACATCGGCGAGGTACAGGTCTCCCTGTGGGACGAAGCCACGCGCAAGACCTGCGAGGATGCGGGCGTCATGCTGCTGTAAAGCATATTTTAATTTGTCACCATTCTTTTTTCTCTTTTTCTCAATGCAGCACAAAAGCCGGCAGGTTCTCCTCCCCGCCGGCTTTTGTGCGCTCTTCTGCCGCTTTCCATCCACTATCCATCGGCGCAAAGCAAAACAGCAGCACAAAGAGGGCGCTTCCCAGCTTGGGAAGCGCCCTCTTTCTTATTTTTCACAGCGCAGGCGGTAAACGTCACAGCTGTCCGCGCGGCCCTCATACGAAAAGCCGTGCCTGCGCGCGATGTGCGCGCTCGCCGTCTGTTCGGGGACGCATTCGATCACGGCATTCTTCCCCTCCCGCCGCGCAAGCGCGGTCAGAAGGTCCGTCATTTCGTCCGCATAGCCCTTGTGCCAAAAGGCAGGCTTGAGCACCCAGCCGAGCTCCCGGCTGTACTCGTCATAGTCGTGGTAGATGGCGTAGCCGAGAAATTCTCCCGCCATATTCTCCGCGGCATAGATGAGCGGCGGCTCGGAAAGTCCCGCCTGCTCCAAAAAGCGCTCGGCCTGCGCGCGGTTAAACGGCGGCTCCAGCCAGCGCATCACCGCTTCATCCGAGAGCAGGGCGTATAATTCGTCCGCGTCCTCCCGCCGCATCATCCGCAGGCGGACGCGCGCCCCCTCCGTCAGGATCATCCCCTGTGGTGCTTGCCGCGGAACGTCATCTCCGGATTTTTGACGCTCACGACCGTGTTGGGCGCGACCGACGAGGTCAGAAACGCGTTGCCACCGACGACGACATTGTCGCCGATCTCCGTCGCACCGCCGAGCAGCGTGGAGTTTGCGTAGATGACGACGTTGTTGCCGACCTTCGGGTGGCGGCGCACATTCGGGTTCGTCGCCATACCCGCGGGCGAGAGCGCGCCGAGCGTCGCGCCCTGATAGAGCTTGACGTTGTCGCCGATGATCGTCGTCTCGCCGACGACGACGCCCGTACCGTGGTCGATGAAGAAGTATTCGCCGATCTTCGCGCCGGGGTTGATGTCGATACCGGTCTGCGAGTGCGCGTATTCCGACATCATGCGCGGGATCATCGCGACCTTGTTCTCATACAGCTCGTGTGCGATGCGGTAGATGAAGATGGCGAACATGCCGGGGTACGAGAGCAGGACCTCCTCCTTGCTGTAAGCCGCAGGATCGCCCTCAAAGTTCGCCGACAGGTCCTTGAGCAGCAACTCCTGAATGGCAGGGATGCGCTCGATGAATGCCGTGCTGATCGCATAGGCCACTTCGCAGTTCTCGTCGCACTCCGGCATCGTCAGCGTGATCTGGCACGTCAGCTTTTCGTGGATGTGCTCCATCAAAAGCGCGCTGTATTGCTCCGGCGGCAGCTTCAAGAGGTCGCGGTCGCCGTAGTAAACAGGGAAAATGAGCTTCTGACAGTCGCGGATGATCTCGATGACCGCATTACGGTTGGGCATGCGCAGCGCATCGCCGTACATGGGGATCTGAGAGCTCTTGTAGTTCGCCGCCATGCGGTCAGCCGCCGCATGGATGACGGTGTTCTTTTTTGCTTTGTCCATAGCTAATCCTCGCAATCTATCAGAAACAGTCATATTACAATTAGAAAATGATTATAGTATCTCCCCGCGTCAAAATCAAGTATTTCCTCTGCAAACGCCTCAGAAATATACACCTCCGCGCGGGAATTCAGCCGAAAAACGTGTCCATTCATTTTTTTCATTTGCATCCCGCGCACTTTTGCTTTATGCTGTTTTTATAGGGACGCTTCGCATTAGATACGTCCCAAGCAGTAAACTATCCACCGCAGGAGGATCAAAATATGAAAGCAACGGTTTATTTTTCCGAGCAGATCACGCCGGAAAAGGTCGTGGAGCTCTACAAGGCCGTGGGTCTCGAGCTGCCCGGTAAGGTCGCCGTCAAGGTTCACTCCGGAGAACCGGGCAACCAGAACTTTCTGACGCCCGAGTTCTGGCAGCCGATGGTCGAGGCCGTACACGGCACCATCGTTGAGTGCAACACCGCCTATCCCGGCGAGCGCAACACGACCGACGCCCACCGCCGCACGATGATCAAACACGGCTGGAGCAAGCTCTTCGATGTCGACATTCTCGATGCCGAGGGTCCCGATCTTGAGCTCCCCATCCCGAACGGCAAGCGCATCCAGAAGAATCTGGTCGGCAAGAATATCAAAAATTATGATTCCATGCTCGTTCTTTCCCACTTCAAGGGCCACCCGATGGGCGGCTTCGGCGGCGCGCTCAAACAGCTCTCCATCGGATGCGCGTCCAGCGCAGGCAAGGCGAACATCCACGGCGCGGGCAAGCCCGAAGAGATGTGGACGACCGAGCAGAATGCCTTCCTTGAGTCCATGGCCGACGCGGCGGAGTCCGTCGTCAAGCTTTTCGACGGCAAGATCGTCTACATCAACGTGATGAAGAACATGTCCGTCGACTGTGACTGCTGCGCCGTGGCGGAGGACCCGTGTATGAAAGATATCGGCATTCTCGCCTCCCTTGACCCCATCGCCATCGACCAGGCGTGCCTCGACCTCGTCTACGCGTCCGACGATCCGGGCCGCGACCACCTCGTTGAGCGCATCGAGAGCCTCAACGGCGTCCACACCGTGGAGGCCGCCGCCGAGCTCGGCTTCGGTTCGAGAGAGTATGAGCTGATCGAGCTCTAAGAAAAATCGCAACGAAAAAGGCGATGGCCGTACGGCCATCGCCTTTTCTTTCGCTTCTTTACTTGATGAACCAGATGTCCATATCGACGTTGCCCTTGATGCCGTCCACGCTGCCCTTGGATGAATACTGCCACATGGCAAAATCGTAGTAGAACGAGGGCGCGTCCACATCGTAGCGCGCGTACCACAGCGGGTAATCCATGACCTCGCTGAGGTCATACTTGACATAACCCGCGTAGTCGGTGATGTAGATCATCGGGTCGTAGCCCGCGTCCTTGATGATCTTGCAGAAGGCGTTCGCCGCAGCGCAGAGCACGCCGGTCTCGATGCCGTAGGTGCGCGCCTCCCTCTTGCCGATGACCTCCCAGTCGAAGACGACGGGGCCGGTAATGTTGTGTCCGCGCAGCTTGTCGAGCACGTGATAGGCCTCCTCCTGCGCCTCTGCCACGCTCACAGCCTGTGAGAAGAAGTAAGCGCCCACCTGAAGGCCCGCTCTCGCCGCGCCGTCGGCATACTCGTCAAACTTCGTGTCGTCATAGATCGCGCCCACAGTGTAGCCGCGGCCGCCCACGCGCGCGATGACAAAGTCCACATCAGTGCGCGCGACCGCGTTCCAGTCCACATCGCCCTGATACTGCGACACGTCGATACCGACGCGCGTGCGCACGCTGGGATCGTTGTAGGTCATGATGCTGCCGTTCTTGACGAACGCAGACTGATTATAGGTGTTCGTCGGCACACCCTCGAGCACATCAAGCGTGTAGTCCTTGTAGTAGATCTTCTGCTTCTGGTCGAGCGAGCTGAGCTGATAGATGCGGTAAACGATCGTCGCCACCTCCGCGCGCGTGATGCTGCTGTTGGGGTAGAAATACGTCAGGTCGCCGACCTTCGTGCCGATGAACACACCCGCTTCATAGAGCGCCGTCACATAGCCGTCGTTCACGTCGGCAAAGGGAGAGGTCGTGTTGGATGCGCCATAGCCCAGCGCCTTGGCCGCAAAGCGCGCCACATCGAGGCGACTGATGCCGTTGTCAAGCTGATAGTCGCTGTAATTCTGCGCGGCAAAGCCCATGGAATAGGCGTAGGTCGCGTAGCCGCTTGCCCAGTGCGCCGTGCTGGGCTTCTGCTCCTTGTGGCCGGTCGAGAGCAGCACGAGCTTGAGCATTTCGCCCGTGCTCGTGGGACGGTTGGGGGCAAACGTGCCGTCGCCGTTGCCGCCGACGATGCCCTGCTCGCTCAGCTCCATGACATAGTTATAGAACCAGTCGGACTTGTTGACGTCGGTATAGGTCTTGCCGGTGTAGCTCGTCGCCGTCCACTGCGCCGTGACGACCGCGTTGCCGTTCACGATGCTGTTTTCCGTGATGGTCTTGCCGTCGCTCGTCTGGAAGCCGGCAAAGCCGTAGCCGAGCTTTTCCGCTTTGGGGAAGCTACCGTAGGTCTTGCCGATCTCGTAGACGGCAAAGTCCGTCTCGTAGGACGTACCGCTTTCCATATTGATGATGAGATACGCAAACTCGTTCTCCGCCGCGCGGGTGCTGTCATCTAAATAAATGGCAGCCTCCTGCAGGCGGCGGTCGGCAAGGCCCGCCTGGGCCTGTCCGCCGGAATGGCACCATTCGCCGAACGCATGCGCCACTTCAAGGCGCGTCGCGTCCTTTTCGCCGCGGGCGATCTTGACCAAGTCGCTCGTGCCGCTCATCCAACCGGTGCCGAAATTGTAGCTGAAGCAGATCAGCGCGTCGAACTGCCCCTGCGTGGGCGTGACGTCGTAGCGGCCAAAAAAGTCGTTGAGCTTGGCCTCATACGCCTCGACCTTGCTCATCAGAAGAAGCTCCGCCTCTTCGCGCGTGATGCCCTCGGGATAATCCTCGGCACCGCACTCCGTGCCGTAGCCGATGTACCACTTGCCGCCGGAGGAATACTTCTCCGCGCGGAAGCCCTCTTCCTCTTCGATCTGCGCAATGGCCGCGTCGCCCGCGCGCATCAGCCGATTGCTCGCCATCGCGGCGGGCACGCAGAGCTGCATGGCAAGGCACAGCGCCAGAAGCACGGCCAGCGGCGATCTCTTTCTCATGTTCTGCTTCATCTCGTTTCTCTCCTTTTGCCGGAATCGGGCGAAAACGCCCACTCTCTAAAATGTTTTTCCATGATACCACAGGTTTACATAAGAATCAACCAAAAAGCGCAAAAAATGCCGTCCCGTGTCGAACCGGGCGGCATTTTCGTTATAGCAGCGCGTCGAAGAGCGCGTCCATATTATCGTCGGAATACTCGACCTCCGCGCTGTACAATCGGCAGAGCTCGATCTGATCCTCCACCGTGAACTCGCCGTGCAGCAAAAGGTGCAGCGCACCAAGCGAGAAAAGCAGCCGGACAGACAGCACGGCGAACGCCGCCTTGCTGCTCACGTCCCCGTCGTCGAGCGCCGTCGGCACGTGACGATAGAGGAAGTAGACGAGCAGCTGCTCATACTCCGTCTCGCGTCCTTTCATGTGCGCGGCAAAATCGTCGAGCGGCAACTCATCTGCGTGCTCGCGCAGCGCTTCCAAAATGCCCGTCCACACCTCGTCCATACGCTCGAGCGAGAGATAAAATTCTGCCCACTGCGCAAGCGGGACGTCCGGCACGTGTGCACCGCAGGCCGATAAAATCTGCTCTATTCGCTGATTGATCGGTTCCTCGCGGTTCTGTGCGATGGCGAAAAGATGGTCGCGCAGCGTGAGCAGCGCCGTCTCCTCTTCATCAAGCTCGCCTTCGCCCGTCGTGACAAGCATTGTTTTCTCCGGCCTGGTCAGAATGAGCCGCGCGGCCTCCTCGCAGCAGAGGCCAACGCCGATCTCCGTGCGCTCCGAAAAAAAGCTGCGGTAGCGCGGGTGGTCGGTGCAGATCTGGCAGAGCATACCCTCCCCGCCGTATAAAATGAGATCGCAGAGGTTTTTGCCGTTCAAAAACGGGCAGCGCTCCTGCTCGCCGAGGAGAAAGTGCGGCATCTCGCCGCTGCGGTCGATACATTTATGCAGGCGCTCGCCCATCTCGCCGCCGATCTGATCGTAGGCGGCGAGAGAATCCTCGTCCACGTCGATCTCCCAGCCGATGCAGCAGTTGTGTCGGCAGCGGTCGGCGATGCAATGGAAAAGCGGATAATAGTCCGGATAAGCGTTCTGCACGGCGGAGTCCTCCTATAGTCGGTGCTGCGCGGTCATAAATCGCGCGCTGCTTCATTATAAATCTCGCAGGCGCGCATTGCAATGAATTTTCTCCTTGCCGCCGTGAAAGAGATATGATATAGTAAAATATATGCGGGCATGATGAAATTGGCAGACATGCGAGATTTAGGTTCTCGTGCCGCAAGGCGTTGGGGTTCAAGTCCCCATGCCCGCACCAAGCAGCAAAGCAGCACCGTTTTTTGACCGTCAGAAGTCAAAAGACCGTGCTGCTTTTTTGTATTCTTTACGCCATCGCTCCCGCCGCGCGCGAAAGAAGAAAAATCATCGTTGAACCCTCGGGGCAAATCTGCCATAATAGAAGCGATACGAACACACAAAAAAGGCAGCTTTTTACTATGAAACATATTTGCATCGGCATTCTCGCCCACGTCGACTCGGGAAAAACGACCCTGTCCGAGGGGCTTTTATACGCCTCCGGCGCACTGCGGAAGCTCGGCCGCGTCGACCACGGCGACGCCTTCCTCGACACCGACGCGCTCGAGCGCGAGCGCGGCATCACGATCTTTTCCAAGCAGGCAATGCTGTTTGCGGGCGATAAGGAGTTCACGCTGCTTGACACGCCGGGCCACGTCGATTTCTCCGCCGAGATGGAGCGCACGCTGTCGGTGCTCGACTACGCAGTGCTCGTCATCAGCGGCAGCGACGGCGTGCAGAGCCACACGCGAACGCTCTGGCGCCTGCTCACGCGCTACGAGGTGCCGACGTTTCTTTTCATCAACAAGATGGACTTGGCGGGCGCGGACAAGGACGCGCTTCTGCGCCAGCTCGCGGCGACACTGAGCGCGGAATGCGTCGATTTCTCCGCATCGCAGGAAACGCGCGACGAAGCGCTCGCCCTCTGCGACGAGGCGGCGCTCGAGCAGCTTTTGGAGCGTGGAAAAATCGACGACGCTCTGATTGCTGAGATGGTCAAAAACCGCAAGGTCTTCCCCTGCTTTTTCGGTTCGGCGCTCAAGCTGGACGGCGTGGAGGACTTTCTCACCGCGCTCGCGTGCTTCACGCGCGAGCCGGTCTATCCGAAGGAATTCGGCGCAAAGGTCTTCAAGATCTCGCGCGACGCGCAGGGCGCGCGGCTCACGTGGCTCAAGGTCACAGGCGGCGCGCTGCGCGTGAAGGCACCTCTCACCTATCGCGCGCAGAATCAGGACTACAATGAAAAGGCCGATCAGCTGCGGCTTTACTCCGGCGTCAAATTCCGCGCGCTCGAAGAGGCGGGCGCGGGCAGCGTCGTCGCCGTCACGGGCCTCAGCCACAGCTATGTTGGTCTCGGCCTCGGCGCGGAGGCGGAGGCGTCCGCCCCGCTTTTGCAGCCGGTTTTGACCTATCAGCTCATCCTACCCGACGGCGCGGACGCGCACAGCGCGCTTATAAAGCTCCGCGAGCTTGAAGAAGAGGACCCGATGCTGCGCATCGTCTGGGACGAGCGCTACGGGCAGATCCACGTGCAGCTCATGGGCAAAATTCAGCTCGAAATTCTGCGCCGCCGCATCCTCGACCGCTTCGGCCTCGACGTGACCTTCGGCGAGGGCAGCATCGTCTATCGCGAGACCATCGCCGCCCCCGTCCTCGGCATGGGACATTTCGAGCCCCTGCGCCACTATGCGGAAGTACAGCTTCTAATAGAGCCGCTTCCGCGCGGGGCGGGCATCCAGCTTGCGTCAAACGTGCCGACGGACGCGCTCGACCTCAACTGGCAGCGGCTGATTTTCACCCATCTTTTAGAGCGCGAGCACGCGGGCGTGCTGACCGGCTCACCGTTGACGGATGTGAAGTTCACACTTGTCGCGGGCCGCGCGCATCTGAAGCACACCGAGGGCGGCGACTTCCGTCAAGCGACGTACCGTGCCGTGCGGCAGGGCTTGATGCAGGCGGAAAATGTGCTGCTCGAGCCGTATTACGACTTCCGTCTCGAGGTGCCCGCCGAGTGCGTCGGCCGCGCGATGACCGACCTCCAGAACATGGGCGGCACCGTCGAACCGCCGCAGAACGAGGGGGAAAACGCCGTACTCACGGGCTATGCGCCGGTGCGCACGCTGCGCGACTACTTTGCCGACGTCGCGGCCTACACCCGCGGCCGCGGACAGCTCTCCTGCGCCGTGCGCGGGTATGAGGCCTGCCAAAATCAGGACGAGATCGTCGCGTCCCTTGGCTACGACGCCGAGCGCGACACGGATAATCCCGCGTCCTCCGTCTTCTGCGACCACGGCGGCAGCATCACGGTCCCGTGGAATGAAGTTCCCGCGCATGTTCACTGCGACAGCGGCATCCGCCTTGGTGAAGAGGCCGTCGAAGAAGCGCCCGCGCCGCTCCCCCGACGCGGCGTCGGCGCAGGCGGCGCATATGCCGAGGACAAGGAATTGCAGGACATTTTCGAGCGCACATACGGCAAGGTCGAGCGCCGCGCGTTCGAACCGAGCAAAAAGCCCGCGCGCACCTCGCTCGCCGATCACTATGACGTCACGATCCACTCAGAGGACACGGAATATCTGCTCGTCGACGGCTACAACATCATCTTCGCGTGGGACGAGCTCCATCGGCTCGCCGCGCAGGATGTCGCCGCGGCGCGCGGCGCGCTGATCGACATTCTCGCCAACTATCAGGGCTTTCGCAAGTGCCGCGTCATCGTCGTGTTCGACGCCTATAAGGTCAAGGGCAACCCCGGCAGTGTGCAGACGGTGCACGGCGTCAAGGTCGTCTACACGAAAGAGGCTGAGACTGCCGACACCTACATCGAGCGCGCGACCTACGAGCTGCGCCGCGAACGCCGCGTGCGCGTGGCGACGTCCGACGGCCCCGAGCAGGTCATCATCCTCGGCCACGGGGCGCTGCGCGTCTCCGCCCGCGCGTTCCATGCCGAGGTCGAAGCCGCCGAGGGGCAGATCAGCGCCGTGCTGCAACGCCTGACGAACCGTCCGCGCAGCGAACGCACCATCAGAAACAACGTAAAGCTCAAGCAATAATTCAGTCAAAAAGCGGTGGCTTCCCTCGCCTCCTAATAAGAAAACATGAAAAAGTCAGTAAAATCAATGTTTTCAAAGGCAGGGAACACGGTACGAAGTCAAAAAATCCCATACTGACAGGCAGGGCGCTGATTTTCACATCAGTGCCCTTTTCCTGTCCCCACGCCATAGGCAGCCGCCCTATGGCGTTTTTTCATATCCGTGCCTATACCCATCCGAAAAATGTATCAATTAGGGCGCGAAAACCTCTGTTTTTTCCTCTCAGAGCGCCGCTTAAAGGGCGGCGTGGGTGTTTTCCCATGGGAAGCGTCCGGGAGGCAGGACAGGGGCTTTTTTGCGCCAAAATCAACACTTTTCAAAACCAGAGAAAGGAGGCGCCGGATATGGCAGTTTTCCGCATCGAAAAGACCAGAGATTACACGGTCATGTCCAACTACCACCTGCGGGACAGGTCGCTGTCCCTGAAAGCGAAGGGGCTGCTGTCCCTCATGCTGTCGCTGCCGGAGGACTGGGACTACACCATGAAGGGGCTTGCCCGCATCTGCAAGGACGGCATCGACAGCATCAGCGGCGGGATCCGGGAGCTGGAGGCACACGGCTATCTAATCCGTTCGCGTGTCCGCAACGAGAACGGGCAGCTTAGCTCCATCGAGTACACCATCCTGGAGCAGCCGAAGGAGCCGGCACAGACGCCCGCGCCTGTTCGGGAAAAACCTATACGGGAAAATCTAATACAGGTGAAGCCAATGTTGGATGCCCCAATCAGGAGAACCCCGCCCAATTAAATACTAAAGAACAAAATAAAGAATTATCAATTACGCAAGGATCAAGTCCTATCCCATCAAGTCCCCCTACCCCCAGAGAAAAAAGCAGGATCGGGCAGGACAGGATGCGGGAGCGCGAGAGCCACCGGGAGATCATTTGGGAGAATATCGACTACGATATCCTCACCCAGGATGAAAAGCTGGACAGGGACCGTCTGGACGAGCTGGTGGAGCTCATGGTGGATACCGTCTGCTCCAACCGGGAGATGATCCGTATCGCCGGGGACGACTACCCCGCCGAGGTGGTGAAGTCCCGGTTCTTGAAGATCGACAGCTCCCACATCGAGTATGTGCTGGAACGGATGCGGGAGAACACCACCTATGTCCGCAATATCAAGAAATATCTGCTGGCGGCGCTGTATAACGCGCCGGTCACGATGGACAGCTACTACACATCTCTCGTCAACCATGACCTGTACGGCAGCGGAGATCGGAGCCTGCAAATAAAAAGTCAAGCCCCAATTGAAAGAAAGGTTCAATCGGGACTTGAGTAAAAAGGGTATAGCAAAGCTGCCGGTGAACAACAGGGTTCATCAGCTGAGAGGTGTCCATGAGCAGATTACTCGGCTGTTTCGCTGTCCTCGGCAGACGCGTCCAGATTTGCCATGCATTCCTTCGCCCGGGCGTAGTAGATGCGCAGGAACTTGTTGGCGCCGGCTGTCATGTAGGCATACCCCTATTCCGTTCTGGAAAAGCACTGGCCGGAGGTGCCAAAATTCCGGGATATCACAACTTTTACGAAGGAGGCGTTTTTTGAAAAAACAGGACTTGAAACCGTTACCATCCTCTCTGGCGGCTTTCCCTGCCAGCCCTTCTCCACCGCGGGGCAGCGAAGGGGCTTTGCGGATGAACGCTGCCTGTGGCCGGAAATGTGCCGCGTTATACCCGTCTATCGCCATCTTCCGCAGATACGCGCCGTACCGACGTGTGGGGAGCTGCGCCATCTTTTCATCTATGAGCCGCTTTTCCTCCTCCGTCACATAGAACTTCATCTGAATGTTCCGCTTTCGGTTCGCCATGGGCAGCCTCCGTTTCTCATAAGGGTCTGGGGTCTCGCCTGTCGGCTCGGTCAGCGCTTCAAAGCGTTTCACGCTTTGAGGTCTCCACCGGAGACCCGCGCCCCAGCAAGCAATTTTGACTGTTCGGGCAAGGGACCTGAACAGCGCAAAATCCGCAAGCGGGTACTCGCTTGCTGTGCTTGCTGACTACTCCGTACCCCCGTTTTCCCCCTCTACCCATACTACAATCTGAACAAGGCGTTTTGGCCAGATTTCGGAGGATTTTTTCAAAAAATCAACCTTATCCGCAACTTTTCTCTGAACACTTCGCCGGATGCCTTGTGTTTCTTCGGATATTCGTATATAATGTATCGTGTTGAGTATTATCCATGCGGAGGTGCGGTATGAACGGGATCAAGGGCTATATCTCCATTCGGGAGGCGTCCTACCGTTGGGGCGTGTCAGAGCGGCGGGTCAACCAATATTGCGCCGAGGGGCGGATCCCCGGCGCGTCCCGGTTCGGGCGCTCATGGGCGATCCCGGAGGACGCGGAAAAGCCGTCCGACCCGCGCAGAAACGCTGCTGAAGGAGGCGATGGGCATGGTTTCCGATGAAGCTGCATACCGGCGGTATTTAAGCGGAGAGGAAAAGGCCGCCGACCTGCTGGCGGAGCGCTACGGCGATGCGCTGACGCTTTACATAAACGGATACATAAAGGATATTTACGAGGCGGAGGATCTGATGATCGAAGCTTTCGCACAGCTTTTTGCGAAGGAACGGCTTATCAGGGGCAAGGGCAGCTTTAAGGCATATCTTTACAAAACCGCTCGTCACCTTGCCCTTCGGCATAATCAGAAACACCGTTTTGTGTTCCTGCGCTTGGATGAGCTGGACTTCGAGCCGCAAAGCGACACCCTGATCGATACTGATCTGCTTCGCAGCGAGCGAGACCGCCAGCTTTATGATGCGCTTGAAAAGCTGAAAGCAGAATACCGGGAAGCGCTCTATCTGGTCTATTTTGAGGATATGAGCTACCGCGACGCGGCAACGGTCATGAACAGGAGCGAGAGCCAGATCACAAAACTGGTCTACCGCGGAAAGCAAAGCCTGAAAGCGATTTTGGAGCAGGGGGGATTTTCATATGCGGACAAATGAAGCACGTGCCCGCCTGATTCACAGGCGGACAGCGGAAATCAGACAGGAGCGTCGAATAAAAAGACAGCGCCGACTGGATGCGGTGTGCATGGCGGTCTGCCTGCTTCTGGTCATCGGCATCGGCGCGCTGATGCCGGGACTGATGAGAAACACAGCGGACGGCGGGATCGTCCACCCTTCTGGGACGGCAAGCCTGCTCGGAAGTCATGCTGCGCTGGGTTATATCATCATGGGGCTGTTGGCGTTTCTTCTTGGGGCTTGCGTGACGGTTCTTTTGTACCGTCTGCGCCGGAGGGAGGAAAGAAAGAGGCGGGAGGATGCTGAAGATGGAGAGCTTTGAACTCATTGACAACTTCTTTCAGATCGTGGTGCTCCTTTGTGCTGCCGCTGCCGCAGGCATTTTTGCTCTGCGGCGCAGGAGCCGTGATCTTTTGATCCTGTCCCTCGCCTATGCCTGCTTCGCCATGGGAACAATGTACTATGTGCTGTATCTGGTCATCATCGGTATCTGGCCGCAGGTTTTCTATGTGGCGGAGATTTCCTGGCTGGCTGCGTGGCTCTTTTACTTATCCATGCAAATATTGCGGACAGAGGGGATGAAGCTTCGTGTTTCGCTCCCTGCCGGTGCCGCGGCTGCAATCATTGCAGCGGTTGCTTTTCTCGACCACGATTTTGGCCCGTCTTATTTTGTTTCCGCGCTGTTTGCGCTTACGGCGGGCGCGACCGTGTATCTCTCGGTGTCCCACATACAGCACGGCGGCTTGTATCGAAAGAGGGATATTCTGATGGTCATCTGTGTTGTGCTGCAGGTGCTGCTGTATCTGATTTCTAATTTCACGCACGACTATACGCGCTTTCAGCTCTACTATGCTGTGGATCTTGCGCTGACGTTATCCATGGCGGCGCTGCTGCCCCTGACGCTGCGGGAGGTGAAGCAGGCTTGACCTATATTGAAAATATTTTCCTCTGCCTTGCGCTTCCGCTGATTTTATCCATGTTTTTCATCCAGGGGCGCGTTCGGCGCTATGCGCTGTTTTTGACCGTCGGTATGGCCGTTTGTCTGCTCAGCGCCTATGTCAGCAGCTTCTTCATGGGGCAATACGGCGTGGACGGCACCGTTGCCGCCATCGAGATCACGCCCGTATGCGAAGAAGTCATGAAGCTTCTGCCGCTGCTGTTTTTCTATCTGATTTTTGAGCCGGAGCCGAAAGAGATGCCTGCGGCAGCCATTGCGATCGCCGTAGGCTTTGCTACCTTTGAAAACGTCTGCTACCTGACGGAAAACGGCGCGGCCAATTTTAACTTTCTGCTGATCCGCGGGATCTCCGCCGGAGCACTGCATCTTCTCTGCGGCGTTCTTTCCGGCTTCGGTGTTTCTTATGTCTTTCGCCGCCGTTGGCTGGCAGCGACCGGCACTGTGGGCGTTCTCGGCGCCTGCATCGGCTTCCACGCCATCTATAATCTGCTCATCACAGCGGATGGTGTGTGGAAAACGGCGGGATACCTGTTCCCCTCGTTTCTGATCGTCTGCCTGTACCTCGTAAAACAGCTGCTGCCAAGACAGCGAGGTTTTCTTTGAACCGCATGGAATCTCACACATGAGCCGTCCCGGATCGGGCGGCTCAAATTTTTTTGTAAAAATTCAGATTTTGGTGGAAGGATTTTCGTTTTTCTGTCTTTTAGTAAGTAGAGGGGCTGTTTACCGGCCTCGGTAACGAAAACCGAAAGGAGGCATTGAACATGACCGGCAGAACGGGGAGCCGGATGCTGGAGATCCGGCGAAGAACGCGGCAATACAGAAAGCGGCGCGAAGGGCGTGTGCTTTTCACCTTGCGCGTATGCAGTCTGCTTCTCTTTGCAGGTATCGGCATTCTTTTGCGGCAGGTACAGTCGGGCGGTCTCCCCACCGTAACGGACAGCTATGGCTCTGTGCTGCTGCAAGGAGGCGCAGGTGCATACATTGTAGTCGGTATCGCAGCTTTCACGGTGGGTGTGGCAATGACCGTGATCTGCATCCGATGCAAAAAGAAAAAAACGATCCGCATGGAGGCTACGGAAGATAAGGAGGAGAAATCAACATGAAAAAACGAATTTTGAGTCTTTTGCTCTGCTGCGTTATGCTGCTGGGGCTGCTGCCTACGGCGGTGTTTGCGGCGGATGCCATCGATTACGGCTTCACGATCAACGGAACAGCCGTTACCAGTGAAAACATCGGGAGCCTTCCCGGCGTGACCGGCACCGTAAGCTATGATCAGGCCACCAAAACGCTGACGCTGGACGGCGTCACCATCACTTCATCCAACAGAAAGGCTATTGAGTGTCGCGATGGTGTAGCCGCAATCAAGCTCGTCGGCGCAAACGAGATCCTGTTCACGGCAGAAGCGGCCGTCGCAGCCAAGAAAACGCAGATCTGCGGGATTTATCAAGGCAACCGCGACAAAGTTCTGACCGTTTTCGGGAGCAGCCGCAGCGACAGCCTGAAGATCACTATCCCCAAAATAACCAACCACACCTTGGACCGGGAATACCCCGCAAACTGCATTTATGCGGCAGAGAACTTGGAAATCAAATCCTGCACGCTGGACATTCTTAATCCGGAAATCCTGTTCCTCGGCAGCGACAGTCCCTTGCTTTATTCCAAAAACGGAAACATCACCATAAAGGATTGCGACCTGAAAGCGGTACTCGGGAAAGACCGTTCCGGAGAAATCAATGCGGTTTCGAGGGGATGTATCGTGAGCGCTAGGCAAGGAGACATCACCATCACCGACTCGAAGGTGAAGGCGGGTGTTTTCAGCACCAATGTAGGATTTTTTGCGGCAATCGACGGAGCGAATATCACCGTCACCGGCAGTGAATTGGATGTGAAGGTGGATGTCGCTACCAATGGAGCACCTGACTATGCCTATGATGGGTATTCGGTTCGCGCACTGCATATCGAAAATCGTAGCGGCAAGATCAATTTGACCAACTGCATCGGGACAATCGAAGTTGGCAGCAGCAACCACTGCAAGTGCTTCGGCATTGACATCTGGCCTGGGGCAGAAAGCGAATGCCTGACTATCGACGCCTGCACCCTGACGATCAACATTCTCGGCACAAATATGACCCTCGGAAAGGAACAGGCGATTCTTATTCAGGACGATAGCGACACAGCGACGAATAAATGGCCCATTTTCAAAAATATCAGCGCATTTACATACGGCGACACTGCGGACAGCACCGTGACGAAAGCCCTCGGCAGCACGGAAACCGGCTTCTGGCGCAAGCATTATCTCAAAATCAAGGCGGCGCCCACCGCTCTGACCCTCGACCAAACCGCACTTGAGCTTGTTTCCGGCAACAGCCGGACGCTCACCGCTACCGTCACGCCCGCTCATGCAGAGCAAAACGTGACTTGGACCTCCAGCAACGAGAGCGTAGCCACGGTTGAAAACGGCGTCGTTACGGCGGTGCGTGCCGGAATCGCAACCATTACCGCAAGCGCCTCCGGCCAGAGCGCAAGCTGCACCGTCACGGTGAAGGAGCCGACCTATACCGTCACGCTGCATACAGGCGACGGTACGATCGCCGACGGAAAGAACGTCACCGAATATACCTACGGAACGGGCATAGCGCTCCCGACGGCGGACGATGTGACCTATACAGGCCACACGTTCAAGGGCTGGTATGACAACGAGAGTCTGACCGGCTCTCCTGTTACGGCAATCGGCGACACCGAAACGGGCAACAAGGAATATTGGGCGAAGTGGGAGATCAATCAGTATACCATCACCTTCGACACCGCTGGCGGCAGCGAAATTGCTCCGATTACGCAGGATTACGGCACGCCCATCACCGCGCCTGCCGACCCGACAAGAGAAGGCTATACCTTCGCCGGTTGGGACAAGGCGATTCCCGCGACCATGCCCGCTGAGAATATGACGATCACCGCGCAGTGGACGATCAATCAGTACACCATCACCTACGATCTGGACGGCGGCACGGCCGATGACAATCCTACCGGCTATACCGTCGAGACGGAGACCTTCACCCTCAAAAACCCCACACGCCCCGGCTACATCTTCTCCGGCTGGAGCGGCACCGGCCTGACGGGCGAGGATAACCTGACCGTCACCATCCCGAAGGGCAGCACCGGCAACCGCAGCTATACGGCGCACTGGCGCTACAACGGCGGCTACAGATACTACACCATCAAGGCAGCTGCCGGAGCTGGCGGCTCCATCTCTCCCTACGGCAATGTCAGCGTCCGCGAGGGCAGCGATCGGACCTTCACCATCACCCCGGACAAGGGCTATGCCGTCTCCAACGTCAAGATTGACGGCAAGAGCATCGGCGCGGTGCGGGTCTACACCTTTGAAAACGTGAGGCACGCGCACACCATCGGGGTCAGCTTTATGAAGGCTGGCGGCAACCCCCAGACCGGTGTGTTTGTGGATGTAGCCACCGGCAGCTATTATGAGGACGCCGTGGATTGGGCAGTGGAAAACGGCATTACCAAGGGAACCGATGATACCCATTTCTCCCCGGACGGCATCTGCACCCGTGCGCAGGCCGTGACCTTCCTGTGGCGTGCCGCTGGCAGTCCCGAACCCGAAACCCGCGCCATGCCCTTCGCCGACATCCCTGTGGGCAGCTATTATTACGACGCTGTGCTGTGGGCGGTGGAGAATGGCATCACCAAGGGCACCAGCGACACCACGTTCAGCCCCAACATGACCTGCACCCGCGCCCAGATCGTCGCGTTCCTGTGGCGTTCCGAGAAGTCCCCGGCAGCGGGTACGGCCAATCCCTTTGCCGATGTGAAGTCCACCGCCTACTATGCTGATGCGGTACTGTGGGCGGTCAAGGAGAACATCACCAAGGGAACCACCAACACCACATTCAGCCCCGACGCGGATTGCACCAGAGCGCAAATCGTAACCTTCTTGTATCGCTTTACTGTAGAGTGATCGGCGAGCTGCGGATAAGCAAAAATTAAATCCAATCAGGTTACAAGCGGCGGCTCGTCACGAGCCGCCGCTTGCTTTATGTGTGACGGCGTGGAAAAATACCCTTGACAAATCGTAACCGTCAAAGCTAATGGCGAATAGAACTTTATAAGTAAGCGTAAAATCTAACCACGTATAAAAGGCCGCCATCTCAAGGAGCCGTTCACTATGCGTGGACTCTACGCTCTATACGGGGTATTCTCTCATTTTCACGGGAAATCTTCAATCCGCCGCTGCGTTTGACGGTTACGCCCTTCATTCCGCCGACTCGTTCCGTTGAAAATTCAAATAGCGGGTACCCTGAAAGGTCAGCTCCCCTGAGTCTCCTTCCGCCAGCATGCCGTATTCCGTGCCGGATACCAGAAACTCTATCCGGTCGCCGCTCTCTACCTGAAAGGTGGCGTAATAGCTGGTAGCGGTATGGGTATGATGCATCCCATTTCCCTGGTGATGGTGGTGGTGAGAAACAGCGGTACGCCGGGATACCACCTTGGCAGGAACGGACAGTTTCGGTGAATGATTATTTTTGTTCCATTCACATATACCGCGAACCATTGCTACGATAATAATGCCAAACACCAACACAAATATGACAGGAACCATGATCCGCATGATGCTGAAAGTCATACCAAAGCCCGGGTATCCTCCAAAGCCTATCATAAACGAACTCCTCTCTTTACGGAAGCCTGGGACCTCCTGCAGGAGGCCCCAGGCAGATTTTATGTCCGGTTAAGTCATCACACCTGCTGCTCCGGCGTGTCCGCGGAAGCGGCCGCCGCGTCAGGCTGGGCCTGGGGCGCCACCGTCACCTGCACCGGCTGGGAATTGCCCGCCGCCAGCTTGCCGCCCAGGGCACCTGCCAGCAGGCTCTTGAGGTCCAGCCCCATCCCGGCGCTGATGCCCTCGGTGACCTGAGTGGTACCGTTGACGATGTCGCTGAGGAGCTTGGCGCTGTTGCCCTCGCCGTACATGGTGATCTTATCCACCTTGCTGAGGGGCTCCGCCACGTTCTTGGCGATCTCCGGCAGGGCGTTCATGATCATCTCGATCACAGCGGCCTCGCCGTACTTCTTCATGGCCTCCGCCTTCTTGTCGATACCTTCGGCCTCTGCCAGGGCCTTGGCCCGGATGGCTTCGGCTTCCGCCTGACCCACAGCGGCAATACCGGCAGCTTCCTGCTCCTTGGCGAAACGGGCAGCCTCGGCGGCCTTCTTGGCGGCTTCCGCCGCCTGCTCCTGCTCATAGCGGACAGCTTCCGCGTCTTTTTGCCGCTGGTACAGAGCTGCCTGTGCCTCCTGCTCCTTGCGGTAACGGTCGGCGTCGGCAGCGGCGCGGACCTCCGCGTCCAGGGACTGCTTCTTGACCTCGACTTCCTTGCTCTTCAGCTCGGCTTCGCGCTCCGTCTTGGCAATCTGGGCATTGACGGTAGCCGTCTCAATGGAGCGCTGCTGCTCCTGCTGCTGGATGGTGTAGGCGGCGTCGGCCTCGGCTCGCTTAGTATCCTCCTGCACCTTCAGTTCAGACTGCTTGATCGCCAGATCATTCTGCTTCTGGGCGATGTGCATGTCCGCCTCCACCTGGGCATCATTGGACGCCTTGGCAGCCTGGGCCTGGGCGATGGCAATATCCCTCTCTGCCTCAGCCTTGGCGATAGCAGCATCCTTCTGGATCTTGCTCATGTTGTCCTGACCAAGCGAGTTGATAAGGCTGTTTTCATCGGTGACACGCTGGATATTGCAGGAGATGATCTGGATGCCCAGCGCGTTCATATCGGTCTGGGCCTTGGACTGCACCTCGTCGCCGAACTTCTTACGGTCATTGCAGATCTCTTTCAGAGTGATGGTGCCGATGATCTCACGCATGTTGCCCTGCAAGGAATCCACGATAGCCCGGTTGAAGTCGTCCTCCGTCATATTCAGGAAGTTCTTCATGGCCAACTGGATGCCCTCCGGGTCCGTCATCACCCGCACCTTGGCCACGGCGTCCACGTCCACGCCGATGAAGTCCTGGGTGGGAATGTAGCCCTCGGACTTGATGTCGATGGAGATCTGGCGGACGATCAGCTTATCCACCCGCTCCAGAAAGGGGATCTTGATGCCGGCCTTACCGATGAGCACCTTTGGATGCTTCCGCAGGCCGGAGATGATGTAGGCCACGTCGGGGGGTGCTTTCACGTAGCCCATCAGGAAAATGAGAATGACCAGGATCACGGGAATCGCAATGGGAATTGCCTTCAGTAAAATGTCCATGTGGTTCTCCTTTTCTTTTTCTTTATGTAGTTTTTAAGGGATGACAATACTTATGCGGAGTATTCCTCGTCTTCGGGCACCGTACCGCCGCACAGCTCCCGGTAGAACGCCGCTTCGGCAGCATGTCTGTAAGGCCGCAGGGCCAGATTGCCGATGCCCAGCGTCAGAGCACACAGGATGTCCCATCCGATAAAGCTGAACTGCAGGCAGAACAGCCGCCAGCGGTTCCCCGCCATCATAGCCTTGGACTGTGCGATGGCCTCGCCGGCTGTCAGTTCCGGATGCTCCGCCAGAATGTAGCCGGTCATGGCATAGCTGTAAGAAGCCATGATGCCGGGGATGATCAGCAGCAGCGTCCAAAGAAGAATATACACGGCTTGAAGCAGCATAGTCACAGCTATGGTTTTCCAATAGGGGAAGTAGGAAAACAGGGTCTCAAAGGGCGGCTTTTCTCCGGCGGTCAGGTTCAGGTTGAACCGGGCATAGCCCACTTCGATAACACTGCCCAGAATGAAATACAGGACCCCCAGCACGATTGCCGCTAAGATCAGGTAGATCGCGCCGCCAACCAGAACTGCCCGCAGTCCCGGTGTGATCCCGTCCCCCCAAGAGTAGATGGTCTGTCCGGCATATTGAATATTCGCGTTCAGGCTGCCGCCGGTAAAATTGATCTTAAATTCAGGTCCGCCGGAAGTGGCTCCTCCCAGAATCGCCGCCACCAATCCCACCAGAATGGCCAACGGCCATTTCCCCTGAAGCGCCGCCCTGGCTTCCTGCCTAAAATCTGCCGCGTATTTCATTAGCTCTCCCTTTCCGCCCCATGGGCTCCCCCACTATATTTCTTTTCTGCAAGGACTCTCACTTTTATAGACGGTTCCAATCCTAATTTTGTTGCATATTTTCCGTCTTTTCTCAATAATTCCATCAAGTGGATGGTCAACAGCCGCTCTCTGGCCCCATGGCCCTCAGCTCCTTTTCCGGTTTTTGGAACGCCGTCCCTTTGCTTGAGAATAGCGTACAGCAAAAGGACGGCGGAATACATCATAGAATTGGAAAGATACAGCAGTTTATTTTCACTTTCGGAGCAAAATACCCCTTTCAGGTTTTCTTCCGGCTCCGATACGCTTCATACCGCGCCTCATCAATCACACCGGCAGCCAGCATCTTCTCTGCCCAGAGCTGCAAGGTCTCCACCGTAATGGAAATGCGTTCCAGCTCCTCCTGAATGTATAGAAAATCCTCCAGCTCATCATCGGAAATTTTGCCGTCAGCCGTGATTTCAATAAGCCGGTCCTTCCGCTTATTCATCGCGTTTAAAGATGCCAGCATTTCCAGCACGATCTGAGACAGGTCCTTGATCTTGATCTCCGGCACATACTCCTGCCCGATGGGACACTGATTGGCGCAGTAATAGTTGCACAGGTCCGGCTTTTTATATTTCTCTGCCATTGTAAGCACTTCATCCGGATGCGGAAAAGAGCGCTCGTTCTCAATCTTTTCTATACGCTCCGGCGGAATGGATTCTAACAGTTCACTTGCGGTCTCTCTGGTAAGCTTCAGATTTTCTCTGGTCAACTGATATATATTTTTATTCTCTCTGGTGGAAACTCTCGCCATAGCTGTACCCTCACGATCTCAAGTTCAGTTTATCGCTATATAGGCAACGGATCAAAAAGGCCTCAATCTGATCGGGCTTGATGCCACGTTTGCTGAAAAGCAGATTGAGCCGTTTGTAGGTGGTCATATCACTGCCAGTTTCTTGCTAATATTATAATTTGCACACGCAAGGATGTAAACAACGATTTAAAAAAACAAGCCGAGGCGTTTGCCCGGCTTGTTCTCATTTATGACAAAACTTCATAGGTCCCTTATATTTGCATCTTTCACCGCTTGGGTTCATGCATGGACAAGGGAAAGCTCACGATGGCGGTGAAGAGGTCCGCCATGGTTTCCACCCGGAAGGTGCCGCCGCAAGCCTCGGTGAAGCTCTTGGCGACAGACAGTCCCAAGCCGGTGCCGCCATCCGTGCGGCTCTCGTCACCCCGCACAAACCGGGCGGTGAAGTCCACACCTTCCGGCAGCTCATTGCGGGAGGTGTTGCGAAGGGAGGCGACTGCCGCTTTGCCGGTGGTTTTCAGAGAGAGGTAGACGCGGCTCCCAGGCAAGCTGTAATTGAGGGCATTCTGAAGGAGATTCTGGAACACCCGGTACAGGCGCGTACCGTCGGCCGTGATCTCAACCGGCTGCTCCGGCAGGTCAAGCTTGAAGGTCAGGCCGGATTTTTGAATCTCGCCATCCATGTCGGCAAGGGTTTGACGCAGGAGCTTGCCAAAGTCCAGCACCTCCGGCTTCACGGGGAGCTGGTCGCTGGCGGCTTTGCTGATCTCAAACACATCCTGCACCATACTCTTGAGCCGCAATGCCTTTTGCTGGATGATCTGTGCGTAATCCGAGGCCGCTCCCTCCAGCGGCTCCTGCATCAACAGTTCAGAATAGCTGAGGATGGAGGTCAGCGGCGTTTTCAGATCGTGGGATACATTGGAGATCAACTCCACCTTCATGCGCTCACTGCGGGTCTGCTCTGCCACCGCTGCCTTTAGGCCGGACTGGATACTGTTGAGCCGTTCGGCGGTCTCACGCAGGTCTGCATCCGCAGGCAGATCCAGCGGTGTGGTCAACTCGCCGCTTTGGACCGCGGCCACATGGTCGGCCAGCAGCCCAAAATCACGGGCGAGCGCCCGTTCACGGCGTCCCCACAAAATCGAGGAGAGCAGGCCAAGCACCAGCCAAACGGCGCATATACCCAAGAGCGCGATTTCGTCATAGGTTTCAAGATAAATGTACAAAAGAGCGAAAGAACCCAGCACGGCGAGAACCGTTGCCAAATTACGAATGGCGATCCGGCGATTGATCCGCTTCTGTATGGGATAGGCCAATTCATTTTTCCGCATGGCGCTGGATACGGTACGGTATAGGCTCTTGCGCGTTTCGGCGGGATGATAACGGTGGTCATTACGGATGAACCATACCGCCCAGAATAGCCCCAGCGCTGCGCCGGGGTTGAACAACCCCGCACCGAAGCAGCGGAGGGTCTGCATTATCGCATAAGGTATATCGTCCGGATACCACCAGAGATAGCCGTCAGCAGCCGCCAGCATGGGAACCGTCAGACAAAGCAGGCACAGGAACACCGCAAGGAAGCGCAGTTCCGTCCAGATATGGAAGGTCACTTTGGCGATGGCTTGATCTGCCGCGTACCGCTCCTTCCTCAGCACGAACCATGCTGCAAGCAGCACGAGCCCCACGCAGAAGGAAATTGCAAGCGATCTCCACGCCTCGTGGCTGTTCTGAAGGCTCCGGTATATCCAGTAGAGGGAGTTGTACGAATAGCTGTTGCTGCCCTTGTAGAGAATGGGGATTTGCCGCACAGCCATTTTTATGGTAACCTTTGCCTCTTCCTCGCCGACCTTGAAATTGGTATAGCCGGGGACATTCCAAAGAGAGTCCTCGTCCAGAATGTTATCGCTGTCATAGACGGACAGCTTTTTGCCGTCCTTCCAAATGGAGACTTTGCCGTCCTCATAGATCAGCAGGAAGTTGTAGCCCTTCGGCAGCTTGCTGTATTCATCCAGCGCCATCCGGTAACCGGTCACTTCTTCCAGATTGCTGTATTTTTTGCCATCGGCTGCGCGAATCGCATAAATTGTGTTTAGATCGTGCTTGTACGCGGAATCCGGGGACGTGTCCTGCGCTTCAGCGGATGATGTTTCATAGCTTGCCGTTGGTGTATCCGCAAAGAACCAGATCGTACCTGTTCCGGATACGGTATCCTCAACAGAATAATCCGGATGATACCAGTCCACCGTTCTCCCAACGCCTATCGCCAGAAAGGATTCCAGATCGTTGGAGATACGATTGCGGAACACCGGTGTTTCCTGCCAGTCGTTCTGCCACCATTCCGCATAATCACTTCCAATAGCCAGGCGCCCTACGGCACCACACAGACTGCCCAGCGTCAAGCTCACGCCCAGGAAAAACGTCAGAAAAGCCGCCGCGGCGCGCAAACCGGTCCCCTTTCTCTGCGGCATTACAGGCTCGATTTCCACAGTTTCAGTTGTGTTGTTCCATTTTGTATCCAATGCCCCACACCACCTTGATATAGTCTGGCTCCTTGGGATTCAACTCGATTTTCTCACGAATGCGCCGGATGTGAACCATCACCGTATTCTCACAGGCGTAGCTGTCAGACTGCCAGACCCGCTGATAGATTTCCTCCGCTGGAAACACCCGTCCGGGATTTCGCATCAGCAGATCCACAATCTTCAACTCTGTGGCAGTGAGCTTTACCAGTTCGCCGTCCGCCTTCAGTTCACGGCGCTCTGGGTCATAGGACAGGCGTCCGTTGACAATCTCGCCCTCACGCTTCTCCGCGTGAACATCTCCCAGCAGGGTGTAGCGGCGCAGCTGGCTCCGTACCCGGGCGGCCAACTCCTGAGGATTATAGGGCTTGGTCACATAGTCATCCGCCCCCATGGAGAGGCCGAGGATCTTGTCGGTATCCTCACTTTTGGCAGAGAGAACGATGACCGGCAGGTTCCGCTTTTCCCGGATGCGCATGAGGGCGGAAAGCCCGTCAAGCTTCGGCATCATCACGTCGATAAGGATGAGCCGTACCGCCGGGTCAAGCGCCTGCTCCACCGCCCCCAACCCATCGTATGCCCTGCGGACGGTATACCCCTCCCGCTCCAGCACGATGGCGATAGCCCCTACGATCTCACGGTCATCATCGACCACGAGAATACATTCGTTCATAGCGAGTTCCTCCCTTGAAGCTGTCTCCATTGTAGCGGCGGAGCCTTACAAACAAATCGACGAAAGTCTTACGAATTTCTTACAAAGTTTCTGCTTAGAAAAATGGTACAGGTTTTCGGCCAACATAATTTGTTCAGTGCATGACAAATTTAACTTTGTTGAATTTATTTTACCACAGAAAGGATCTGCGCGCCACTTTGTCAACAGGTCCAAATCTTGACGGCACCACTTAAATCCACTCCATCCAACGCATGAACTGCGTTATTGCCGGAGCCATAAATCTTTTTCAGGT
>OGNF01001152.1_pt1 | contig 25583 bp, 24 predicted proteins | sample 1573321 | NCBI WGS metagenome assembly OGNF01 (sample SAMEA2581911, study PRJEB24529) | metagenome | biome: Human gut stool | place: China | collected 2011
CATTCGTGACCCAGGATCCGGATGGTAACGGAGAAGCTGATACCATTGGAATTCTAGGACCGGGTAATTCCAATCATATAAATGATATCGGAGATAACCAGTTTGGACTGGATCCATTGTTCCACAGCTTCCAGTCTTATCCACAGTATTGGCTGCAGGATGAGGATGGAACTGTAAAATATGGTTCAATTCAGCCGGAGACCAGAACAGCTCTGGAAAAAATCCAGAAATTATATACAGATAAACTGATTGATCCGGAAATGCTTGTTAGAAGCAATTGTCAGGAAGCTGTTTTGTCTGGAAAGGTAGGAATTTTCTTTGGACCTTGGTGGAGTGGTTATACGGTGGGAGATGCCATACTGGCAGGCGAAGCAGATTGGAGAGCATATTTTACACCACTGTCTGAGGACGGGAATTATTATACCCATATGCCGGATCCTACAAGTAAATATGTAGTAGTAAGTAAGAGCTGTAAGAATCCGGAGGCTGCATTTAAGATGATTAACTATCTGGTTGCTAATGAACAACAGTGGACAGACGATGGCATTACCTCCTCAGAAATGAGTTGTGCGGATTTTTATCCGTTATGGAATGGCTACGACAATGCAGATGAGATTGAAGTGTCCTGTGAAACTTTGGAAAAATATCTTGCAGGTGAGATTACAATGGATGATGTCGATTTCTCACAGCACAAATTGTTAAAGAGTGATATGGAAGCAGTTACGAAACTGAAAAAGGAACCTTATGATGATTTCAGCCTGGATAAATGGAATCTGGACAGTGACCTTGCAAAAACTAATCTTCCGAGACTTGTGTCACTTTTAGTAGGAGCAGCTCCTTATGTACATGATAAATATGTACCGGTTTACAATGCATATAGTGGTCAGACAGAAACCATGCAGGCAAAATGGGCTAACCTGAAAAAAATGGAAGAAGAAACATTTGCAAAGATCATTATGGGAAAAGCAGATATCAGCGAATTCGATACTTTCGTTGAAAACTGGAAGAATCAGGGCGGTGACCAGATTCTCAAAGAAATCAACGATGAATTAGGTAAGTAAAAGAGACAGCGGCTGATGGTGTTCATCAGCCGCTGTTCCTTAATTGGAGGTATAAAATGCGGGAAAACAAAGTAATCTACGGACTGATAGGATATGGTGGAATGGGCAGATGGCATACCGAGATCCTGTCAAATGTACCGGAAATTGAAATTGGTGGTATCTATGATATCAAGGAAGAAAAGAGAATAGAAGCAAAAGAAAAAGGTTTTTCTGTGTATGGCTCGGAAGAGGAAATGTTATCAGACCCGGATATTGATGTCGTGCTGATTGCCACTCCAAATGACTGCCATAAGCCGATTGCAATCCGTGCTATGCATGCGGGGAAAAACGTGATATCAGAGAAACCGGTGACTCTGTCATCTTCTGATCTTCAGGAGATGGTAAATGTTGCCAAAGAAACCGGAAAGTTCCTGACAGTACACCAGAACAGGCGCTGGGATGATGATTTCCTGATCATACGAAAGCTTGTGGAGGAGCAGAAGCTGGGGCATGTCTTCCGGATAGAAAGCCGTGTGCATGGTTCCAGGGGTATTCCGGGAGACTGGAGAAAAGAAAAAATACATGGTGGCGGAATGGTTCTTGACTGGGGTGTACATTTGCTGGATCAGATTCTGTATCTTTACGGAGATAGAAAAATTGAAACTGTATATGCATCACTTACCCATATTACCAATCAGGAAGTGGATGATGGGTTTACCACAATCCTGACATTTGAAGGTGGAACGGAAGTCCTGGTTGAAGTAGGAACCAACAATTATATTTCCCTGCCAAGATGGTATGTACTGGGTGAAGACGGTACTGCGGTTATCAGGGACTGGCAGTTAAATGGTGAGATCATACGGAAAACAGGTAAAACCGAAGAGAAAGTAGTGCCGGTAAAGACAGCAGCAGGTCTGACCAAAACCATGGCTCCGAGACGGGAAGATACAATCGTGAAAGAAGAGCTGCCACATGTGTCCGGAGATATTGCGGATTTCCATAGGAATGTAGCAGCAGTTATAAGAGATGGGGCAGAGCCGGAGATTAAGCTCTTCCAGGTGATGCGTGTAATGAAACTAATGGAAGCTATTTTCCAATCAGCAGAAACAAACCAGGTGATTGATTATAGACAGTATGAATCATAAGTATTTATGAAGGAAAAGGAGAAAATAAGTATGAAACAGATAAAAATAGGAACATGCGTTCCTGGAGCTAAGGCAGAAGAATGGTTAAAGGGATTTATTGGAAAAGGATTTGAGACATTTTCTCTTAATTTCCATATGTCACTGGAAGGGACTGACCTTGATAAGCTGGCATTGAGCACGGAAAAACTGTTGGCAGGTACGGATTCCAAAATCACGACAGTTGGATACTATTGCAATCCTATCCAGTATGCAGAGCATAGGAAGACACTGGAAAATGTAATCTGCACAGCCGGAAAATTCGGAGCTACACATGTGAGTACTTTTGCAGGAGCGTGGGAAGGAAAGCCGGTAGAATCCGCATATGAAGAGTTTGGCAAGGTATTCCGGGAACTGGCTGATCTTGCAGAAGAAAAGGGAGTGAAGCTGGGAATTGAGAATTGCCTTATGGATGGAACATGGGAACATGCGACATGTAATATCGGTTTTAACCCTAAAGCATGGGAAGTGATGTTTGAGGAAGTAAAGAATGATAACTTCGGACTGGAATGGGAGCCGACACATCAGATGGTACAGCTTATCGATCCGGTAACAGAACTGAGAAAATGGTGCAAAAAAATAGTACATATACATGGAAAAGACGCAACAATAGACTGGGATGCTGTAAGACACAGCGGAATATCCGGCGCAGTCCCATTTGTATGGCATCGTATGCCGGGCTTTGGTGACACGAACTGGAGAGATATCATTTCTATTTTAAGAAGTAACGGATATGAGGACGATATCTGCATTGAGGGATACCATGATCCTGTATATTCCGGAGAACTGGAGATGACCGGACAGCTTCATGCACTGAATTATCTGAAATGGTGCAGGGGTGGAGAATTTACACCAACTCCATGGGCAAAATAGGAAACAGATACAGGAGGATTTTTCTATGAAACTTGGGTTTATTACATCAATCCTTGACGGATGGACTTATGAACAAATGATGGATTTTGCTTCAGGGCAGGGATTTGAATGTGTGGAAGTGGCATGCTGGCCAGAAGAAAAAGCAGAAAGAAGATATGCGGGTGTAAGCCATATAGATGCAGAACGGGTAAACCAGGATGATGAATATGCAGCCCATATTATGACATATGCAGAAAAAGCGGGAGTAGAAATCTCCGCACTGGCATATTATCCTAACGTAATGACGGCAGATAAAGAGAAAAGAAATGCTGCTATTGAACATCTGAAGAATGTCATACGTGCAAGTAAAAAGTTAGGTGTTGGCATGGTCACAACATTTATCGGAAGGGATCAGACCAAAAATGTACGGGAAAATCTTGAACTTGTAAAAGAAATATGGCCACCAATCATAAAACTGGCAGAGGTATGTGACGTAAAAATAGCAATTGAAAACTGCCCGATGCTTTTTGGTGAGGAACAGTGGCCCGGAGGACAGAATCTGATGACAACTCCGTCAATCTGGAGAGAGGTCTTCAAGATCCTGGACAGTGATAATCTTGGCATTAATTACGATCCATCCCACTTTATCTGGCAGATGATCGACTATATCCGCCCGCTTTATGAATTTAAGGATAAAATATTCCATGTTCATTACAAGGATATCAAGATATACAGGGATAAATTAGAGTCCTGTGGCATCATGGCTTATCCGCTGGAATATATGTCACCTAAGATTCCGGGACTTGGCGATGTGGACTGGGGAAAATACGTGTCAGCACTTACTGATATAGGATATGATGGCTGTACATGTATCGAAATAGAAGATAAAGCATTCGAGGATTCTAAGGAAAAGGTGGAGAAGTCTTTAATTCTCAGTAAAAGATATCTGGAGAAATATGTTATATAACACAGAAAAGTGCAAATAAGGAGGAAATACCATGAGAAAATTAAGAGCAGGAATCGTAGGCTGTGGAGGAATTGCTAACGGAAAACATCTCCCGGCTATGCAGCAAAGTGGTCTCTATGAGGTGGTGGCTTTTTGTGACATCATCATAGAGCGTGCGCAGGAGACAAAAGAAAAATTTGGCACAGAAGATGCAAAGGTATTTGAAGATTACCGTGAACTTCTAAAAGAAGATCTGGATGTTGTATATGTAACTACCCCAAACCGTTCCCATGCAGAAATTTCTATAGCAGCAATGGAGGCAGGAAGAGATGTCATGTGTGAGAAGCCAATGGCAAAAAATTATGCAGAAGCACAGAAGATGGTCGAAACTGCTGAAAGAACACACAGAGTTCTCAACATAGCATATCAGAACCGTTATCGTACAGATTCACTGTATCTGAAGGAAATGTGCAAAAGTGATGAATTGGGAGAAATCTATTTTGCCAAAGCACATGCACTCAGAAGAAGAGCTGTTCCGACCTGGGGCGTGTTCCTGAATGAAGAAGAACAGGGTGGCGGTCCTCTGATTGATATTGGTACACATGCACTGGATCTGACATTATGGATGATGGATAATTATGAAGTGCAGTCTGTTACGGGAGCTTCCTTCCATAAGCTGTCTGATCAGACAGACCAGGGAAATGCATTTGGTAACTGGGATCCGGATAAGTTCTGTGTAGAAGATTCTGCTTTTGGATTTATCCGTATGAAAAATGGGGCAGTGATCGAACTGGAATCAGCTTGGGCACTGAACACACTGGAGGTTGATGAGGCGAAAACAAGCCTGTGTGGTACAAAAGCCGGAGCTGATATGAAAGATGGTCTTAGGATCAATTATATCCACCATAATACACAGGTAGTAGAGAAACCGGAATTATCAAGCGGTGGGGTAGCATTTTTCTCAGGAAAAGAAAAGTCAGCAGCAGACTATGAACAGGAATTGTTTTACCACATTGTTGTTGATGGGGCAGAACAGGTTGTGAAGCCTGCACAGGCTGCAGTTGTCACACGTATTCTGGAAGCAATCTACCAGTCCGCAGAAAGTGGCAAGACAATCTACTTTGAGTAAGATACGGTCTTAGATGCTTCGGGCTGATCTATGGAGAAATGAACATTAGAAATAAACGGATTGAACATAAGGAGTATTTATGGAAATACATGAATTACAGCAATTGCTGTCAGAAATGTCATTACAGGAAAAAATAGGACAGATGGTGCAGCTCACTGGCGCATACTTCGATAAAGAGGCAGTGCTCACAGGTGTTGTTGGCGAACAGTTACCACCGGAATGGATCACTCAATATGCCGGTTCAGTGCTTGGAGTGATCGGTAAAGATAAAATTTATGATATCCAGAGCAGATATATGGAACAGCATCCCCATCATATTCCGCTTCTCTTTATGGCAGATGTTATCCATGGATGCCGGACAATTTATCCGATTCCGTTGGGGCAGGCGTGTTCATTTCATCCGGAACTGGTGTCTGAGGCGGCTTCTATAGCTGCCTCGGAGGCATCTTCAGAAGGGCTAAGGGCAACATTTTCTCCTATGATTGATGTTTCAAGAGATCCCAGATGGGGAAGGATAATGGAATCCTTTGGAGAAGACCCCTATGTAAACGGGATCATGGGAAAAGCAATGGTAGATGGCTATCAGCAGAAAGCTGATACCAAAATAGCGGCATGCCTGAAGCATTTTGCAGGTTATGGGGCTGTGAATGCGGGAAGGGAATATAATGATGTTGAAATATCCCAGCGGACATTTCTGGAGCAGTATGTAAAACCTTTCCGTATGGCATTAAAAGCAAAGCCTGCTATGGTCATGACAGCTTTTAATGCTATTGACCGTAAACCGATAAGCGGAAATAAGGAACTTCTTAAAGGGCTTCTGCGGGATAAGGAAGGATTTGAGGGAACTGTAATTTCAGATTGGGGCTCCATAGGCCAGCTGGAAGAACAGGGAGTGGCAGCCGATATGGAAGAAGCAGCAATCCAGGCTTCAGAAGCCGGTGTAGACATTGATATGATGAGTCCTGCTTATATGCTGTGTCTTGAAAAACTGGTGGAAAGCGGCAAAATCCCGGAAGCGTTTGTTGATGAAAGTGCATTCAGGGTCCTGATGATGAAAAATCAGCTGGGGCTTTTTGAAAATCCGTTTGCCGGTCTTGGAAAGAGTGGAAAACTGACCCTGCATAACCGGGAAAAGGCATATCAGCTAGCAGGCGAAAGCTGTGTCCTTTTGAAAAATGATAAGATACTTCCATTAAGCATGAAGAAGAAAGTTATCTGGGCAGGACCCTATACAGAATCAAGAGAATTATTAAGCCGCTGGTCAATTTTTGGAGAACATGAGGCAGTTGAAACAATAGAAGACGTTTTACAAAAAAAGCAGATAGAAGCAGAATGCATTACAGGATGCAATATTCTTTCTGATGAAGAATGTAAGGTATGGCAGGTGGAACAGGAGTTGTCTGGCAAGCCAAGGGATGAGCAGTGGCTGGAAACGATAACCCATGAAGATACGGTTGTATGTGTACTGGGGGAACATGAATCCCAGTCAGGAGAGGCTGCCAGCAGGGCATTCCTGACTTTGCCGGAAGAGCAGCAGGTGTTATTTGAAAAAATAGCAGAACGTACAAGTAATATCGTGACTGTGGTAATTGCAGGAAGACCATTGGATCTGCGGAGGATATCAGAAAAATCCAAGGCTGTCATTATGGCATGGAGACCAGGAACTATGGGAGCTGAAGCAATCATAGACATTGTGTATGGCAGAATAAACCCTTCCGGCAAATTATCTGTGAGTATTCCATGGTGTGTGGGACAGGTGCCCATAAGCTACTGGGATGTAAAAACCGGACATATACTTACAGAAGATAATTCAGAAAACCGTTTCACCAGCAGATATATGGATATCCCGAATACGCCGTTATATCCATTCGGTTATGGATTGTCCTATACAGAGTTTGATATTTCGGACGTTGATGTGCAGACAGGACAGGATAAAAAAGTACATGTACATTGTAATGTGTGCAATACAGGGAATGTTGCGGGGGCAGAAGTAGTCCAGTGTTATTATGAAACATTATATGCATCTGTAGTACGTCCAAAGAAAGAGCTTATCCGTTTCAGGAAGGTGTTCCTTGAGCCGGGGGAGAAGAAGGATGTAGATTTCTTTATTGACCAGGAAGAATTCTCATATTATGGCAAAAACATGGAAACCGTCAGCAGCGGGATGAAACTGCGTATCAGTATTGGAAACAGCAGTGACCACCTTGTTTCTGAGAACATTATACAAGCATAGGAGAAAAGAGACATGAAGGATTTTGAAAATGATTTGATTTATTATCCTAATCCGGACCCGGTCAAGGAACCGAGATTTATTTTAAACTCCGTAGATGAATTGGAAAAATCAGCAAAATACAGTGTTACCTGCAATGGAACAGAGCGTGTGGTATACCATACAGATTCGTTTGACTATGTTGTTGTAGTAGATAATGAAGCGTATGATCTGGAGATTTCAATCCATACACCATATGAAAAACTTGAAATCCGTCCGTCCAGCTTTGGCATAGTTCCTTCTGTAAAAGGAGAAACAGTCCATATCCATCTTGATGAACCGAGAAAGTTTACTGTAGAGACAGATGGTGGTCTTCATGATGCATTGTTTGTGCTTTGCTCGCACAGGATTGAGAAGCCTGCAGATACCACCATCTGCTTTGAAAAGGGCAAGGTATATAATGTAGGAGTTCTTACCTTAAAGTCCAATGATACGGTTTACATAGAGGAAGGTGCTGTTGTATCAGGGTGTGTATACGCAGACCATTGTGACAATATTTCCATTGTAGGAAACGGAATTATCAACGGAGCCTGCTGGCATCTGCCGGACAGTAATGCACACCGTTTCTTTATCTATGCCAAGTGGTGTAATAATGTACTCTTAAAAGGCTTTACTGCTGTAGACGGACCTTCCTGGCATGTAGTTCCTGCGGCGTGTGACCATGTTGTGATTGATGATATGAATATTATGTCGAGGATTGTAACGGGAGACGGTATTGATATTACGAGCAGCCAGGATGTAGAGGTAAAAAATTGCTTTATCCGTTCCACAGACGACAGTATCTGCATCAAATCCCAAAGATTGTTTGAAGATCCGTCAACGGTACGTGACGTAACAAAAGTGCGTGTTCACAATAACGTGATCTGGAATGCAGAACCCGGTAATGCCATAGAGCTTGGTTATGCCCTCCAGAGCGAAATCCACGACCTGGTATTTGAGGATTGTGATATTATACACTGCCAGTATGAAGGAAACATGGGTGGTGCGGCGATTTCCATCCATCAGGCAGATGGCGGCCATGTTCATGATATACATTATAAAAATATCAGAGTAGAGCAGGCAGAACAGAAACTGTTCGATATTAAGGTCCTGCTTTGCAGATATACGGAACAGCTTGCCAAAGGAGAGATTAATGATATCTACTTTGATAATATCCAGGTGCTGAACGGAGATATCCCGGTCTCCATGATCCGGGGGTATCAGACACCGACAGAAGAAGTACGTGTCCATGATGTCCATTTTGATAACATTACTTTTATGGGGAATAAGTGTGAAACCTGGCAGGATATGCGGCTTGTTACAGAACTGGCAAATGACATTTATGTCAATGGTGTCAGAACATGCAGACAGATGAAATTCTGAGAATATTACCATATAGAGATGGTTTTATTACTTGCAGCAAGGAGGGTATTTATGGAACAAAGCAGCATGCTTTTCCAAAAAGACGGAAAAAATTATTTACAGCTGGACTGTGAAAATGCAAAAGAGCTTTCTATGAAACTGGGGGAGAAAACATATCCATTTACAAAAGATGGGAAAAAATGGATTCTGGAGCTTCCGTTCTACACAGCAGTGAATTATGTACAGATCTGCGTGGACGGACAGGAGGTTCTGCTTCCTGAACTGCCCATCGGGCATGGATACTGCCATTTATATAATTATATTGAACTGCCGGATGGAAATGAGCTGACGGAAATACGGGATATTCCACATGGAACACTGGTACACGAATTTTATATGTCAGGTATTTCCAATAACTGGGAACGGTTTATTGTTTATCTTCCGCCATGTGTACCGTCTGCGGGGCTTCCTGTCCTGTATCTGCAGCATGGATTCGGTGAGAGCGAGATTTCCTGGACAACAACAGGGAAAGCAAATATCATACTTGATAATTTGATTGAAATGGGAAAAATAAAACCATTTGCCCTTGTCATGTGCGATGGCATGGTAAAAGAAAAGTTTGGTTTAGAAGAGAGATTAAACCATGTTCTGCTGGAACGGATGCTGGTAGAAGAGATTATTCCGATGGTAGAAAAAAAGTATCAGTTTGGTGGATGCAAGGAAAAACGTGGCATGGCAGGATTGTCCATGGGTTCTGTACAGACAACAAGAACTGTATGCGATCACCCAGATCTGTTTAGCGAAGTCGGAATCTTCTCCGGGTTTTTAAGGGATGTTATTGAAGGAAACCCGGATAGGGATGTAGTTGACAGAAAGCCTTATGAGCAGACTCATTTAAAGGCAATGGATAATCCGGCGTTCAACAGCTATTTCCATACATTTTTGCGCTGTATAGGGGATAAGGACAGCTTCCTTCCCAGGTTTCTGGCAGAGGATGAAATTATCCGGGAAAAGGGTGTTCATGAAATCAGAAGGATTTATCCCGGAGAGCATGACTGGAATGTGTGGAGACCTTGCTTTGCGGATTTTGCGCAGATGATTTTTCAATGAAACAGAAAAGCTTGCAGGTTACGGAAAGGAATGGTAATTATTATGTGGAATGGTAAGAAGAAAGCGGTCACTTTCAGCTATGATGACGGAGTAGAACAGGATAGACGGTTGATCGCATTGTTTAACAAATATGGAATGAAAGCTACTTTTAACCAGAATAGTGGAATCCAGACAAGAGCCGATACATTTACCCAGGGAAATATCGTGATCCACAGGATGAATCAGAAAGATATGAGGGAGCTTTACAAAGGGCATGAAATTGCATCGCATACCTTGACCCATGCTAATCTGAAGGGACTTGACGAGGAAACTGTATACAATGAAATTTCAACAGATATCAGGAATCTTGAAGCCTTCTATGAACAGAAAATAGCAGGATTCGTGTTCCCCTTTGGCACTTATGATGAATCAGCATTCAGAATATTAAAGGAATGCGGAATACAGTATGCAAGAACTCCGAAAGATACACATGGTTTTGCTTTACAATCCGACCTGCTGAGGTTCAAGCCTAGCTTCCATCATGCAGATGCAGATATTATGAGTGGGATTGACCGCTTTTTAAATATGGATACGGATGAACCACAGTTGTTATATATATGGGGACACAGCTATGAATTTGATGTAGATGATAATTGGGAATATATGGAGTCCATTTTGAAGAAGCTGGCTTTTCATGATGATATCTTTTACGGAACCAATTCCCAGGTATTGCTTCAATCAAGATAAAAGTTTTTTTGCCAAAGGTATCAGAACAAAGCATTTTCCAAAGAGCAATAAATGTGTTAAACTATATGAAATGGAAATAAGACTGGAGGAAACGGATATGCATTCACCTTTGGAAATTGCAAGGAACTTTGTGGAAATCGGGATACATAAGGTAAAACTGTCAGCATGGAAGATGATTATTTTAGGCATTTTTGCAGGTTTATTCATAGGCTTTGCGGGAGTGGCATCTACTACGGCAGCAGCTACGGTAGAGAATGCTTCACTGGGCAGGCTTCTGAGTGCAGTTGTTTTCCCGGCGGGAATGGCAATGGTACTAGTGGCAGGAAGTGAGCTTTTTACAGGCAATAATCTGATCATCGTCAGTGTACTGGAGAAAAAGGTCAAATTCTATGAAATGCTGAAGAACTGGTTATTTGTTTTTGTCGGTAATTTTATCGGAGCAGCTTTTGTGGCAGTGATGATTGTATATGGCCATATTCCTGACCTGTTTCAGGAGAGACTTGCGGAAAAAATAGTTGCTGCGGGTATGACGAGGGTACAGCAGACCTTTGCGGAGGCATTCATCAGAGGCATATTGTGTAATATTCTGGTCTGCATTGCAGTATGGTCGGCTTTTGCAGCAAAGAAGGTGTCAGGCAAGCTGATGATGAGCTTCTGGCCGGTCATGATATTTGTGCTTTGCGGATTTGAGCACAGTATCGCTGATATCTACTTTGGAGTTGCAGCATTACTTACAGCAAAGGAATATGGAATCGCAGCACAAGGTCTGACAGCAGGAACCTTTCTATTCAGAAATCTACTGCCGGTTACACTGGGAAATATTCTGGGTGGAGCCGGAATCGTAGGCTGCGGTTACTGGCTGGTATATTTAAGACATACACCATATTATTCAATGCCTATCGAGCAGGAACAGAAAGAGATAGATATTGCAGAAGAATATTAAGCAGAAAAGAGCAACCAAGTGAACACCGGTTGCTCTTTTGTTGCTTAATCAGCATCGAATACTTCTTTCTTAAATGCGCCCTGCTGTCTGGCAATGATGGTAGTACATACTGCATCGCCGGTGATGTTGACTGCGGTTCTGAGCATGTCGAGAATACGGTCGATACCCATGATCAGGGCGATACCTTCCGTAGGAAGTCCTACAGAGGTCAGCACCATGGAGAGAGTGACCAGACCGACACTTGGTACACCGGCAGTACCGATAGAGGCTACAGTAGCAGTTGCAACAACTGTTGCAAGGGCAGACGGTGTCAGGTCAATGCCATATGCCTGCGCAATGAAGATAACCGCAACACCCTGCATGATCGAGGTACCATCCATGTTAATGGTAGCGCCTAGAGGAATGGTAAAGGAAGATATTCTCTTGGACACACCTATCTTCTTAAACAGGGTATCAATGGACAGCGGAATCGTTGCATTACTGGTGGAGGTAGAGAATGCAAAGGTCATGACCGGGAAGAACTTCCTGATAAATCTGAATGGATTCAGTCTGGTGAAAAGAAATAACAGCACCTGATAAACTACGAAGCACTGCAGAGCCAGAGCCAGAATAACGCTGCCCATGTATTTGAGCATTGGAACGAAGGCATCAAAGCCAATGCCGGCAAAGGTCTTGGCAATCAGACAGAATACACCGACAGGAGCGACCTTCATAACAGCCGTTGTCATTTCCATCATAATGTCATTGAACTGGCTGAAGAAGTTGGCTACGGTGGAGACTCTATTGCCCATGGATGCCAGCAGGATACCGGTGAACAGGGCAAATACAATGACAGGGAGCATATCTCCGTTTGCCAGCGAGTTGAATATATTTTTGGGAATGATATTCAGCAGTGTATCTGCGAAATTAATGGTTGTGGTTTCTACGGCAGCAGAGGTATCTGATACAGTCTCGTGCATACCTAAGCCCGGATTGATCAGGGAGGCTACGGAGAGTGCCAGGCACACAGCCAGCGCTGTGGTAATCAGGTAGAAGATAATTGTCTTTACACCAACGGTTCCAAGCGTCTTGGTGTCACCGATTGCCATGGCACCGCATACCAGAGAGCAGAATACCAGAGGAACGACCAGCATCTGCATCAGACGGATGAAGCCATTTCCGAGGACATAGAGAATACCATTGATAAGAATGGTATCGCGAAAATATCCTTCGGGAATGAAATAATGAATCAGAATTCCGAATAGAGCACCTGTGAGCAGGGCAATAAAAATAATCGTAGAAAGGCTGAGCTTCTTCTTAGTCTTGTTATTTTCACTCATTATTCGAGTCCTCCTGTTTCCTGCATATAGGCTGCTAATGCCTGTCTCCAGTCCTGAGGTTCAGGCAGACCGGTGATACGAAGCATCATGTTGTCGAGTACGGAATATTTCTGTGGGGCGTCAGGTGCTACGGTAATGGTAAGGGCATCCTCCTTGTGAGCAAGCCGGAGTATCTCCCGTGCATACTCCAGACGGGTACAGCCACCACCACTGCATACAGCGTGGTAGACACCGAAATGATCATCATCTATGAATATTTTAACGATTTTGGCAAGCTCTGCTGCAGAGGTAGGTACTGCCTGCGCATTATCCTTCAGAGTCAGAGTGGTGATAGAATCATTGTTGGCAGCTTCCAGCACTTCATTCAGGAAGTCTTTTCCAATGCCATAAATCCAGGAGCTGCGGATAATGGCATAACGCGTCATGAGCTGAGTTACGTATTTCTCTCCTGCATATTTGGATTTGGCAAAGATTCCTTTAGGATTCACGTCATCGAATTCGTTATAGGGCACATCAGATATGTCGGAAAAGACATCATCGGTAGATATCTGAATGAGCTTCGCCTGAATAGCCTCTGCCGCCTGTGCAAGATTGCGCACGCCTACGGCATTGATGCTGTAAGCCCTGTCAGAATCGGGAATTCCATCAGCAGAGTAAGCATTATAACCGGCGCAGTTGATAATGACATCAGGGCGGTTACGGTTCATGAATGTAAATACCTGTTCTTCGTCAGTAATATCGACTTCGTCTTTGTCAGTCTCATATAATTCATAGGATTTCATATCCAGCAGATTGATTAGTGCCTGTCCCATGTGGCCAAGGGAACCTACGATCCATATTCTTTTCATTGAGTGTTCTCCTTCTACTAATAAAACTGTTTATAATTATGTATATTATATAAATAATTCATACACTTGACAATATTTAAAAATCCATTGCATACCAGGAAACGATACTGCTACAATAGATGAAGATACAACAGAATGGAGTGATAATATGCTGATTAGAACAGCTAAGATAGAAGATCTGCAGCAGATTGCAGAGGTAGAGGCAGCCTGCTTTCCGCCAGCGGAGGCGGCAACCGAGGATGAATTTATACAGAGACTGGAATATTATAAGGAACATTTCTGGCTCATGTTTGACGGTGACAGACTCATAGCCTTTGTGGATGGCATGGTAACAGACCAGAAGGATCTGACGGATGAGATGTATGAAAAGGCATCCATGCATGATGAAAAAGGCAGTTGGCAGATGATATTTGGTGTGAATACGATTCCTTCCTATCGTAGAAAAGGCTATGCAGGTGAACTAATCCAGAGAGCCATTGAAGATGCAAGAGCGCAGGGAAGAAAAGGACTGGTACTTACCTGTAAAGATAAACTGATTCCTTATTATTCAAAATTTGGATTTGAACTTGAGGGTGTTTCAGAATCCGTTCACGGCAATGTGGTGTGGAACCAGATGAGACTGACTTTTCCGGGATAGTCGTATTTTTGACATTTCAGGGAAACCATGGCACAATGAAGAAAGAGAATGTTTTGAACAGAAAGGAATTATCATGATACAGGAAAAATGTCCTTATGTAGAGAAATGTGGAGCCTGTCATATGGGACAGACCACATATGAAGAAGAGCTGATAGCCAAGAAAGAGCTGGTAGAGAGTCATATTGGAAAATATTGCAGAAATATTCATGACGTTGCAGGAATGTATTATCCTTTTCATTATAGAAATAAAGTCCATGCAGTGTTTGGAAGATTGAAGGATGAAGTTATTGCCGGAACGTACAGTGAAGGAACCCATACGATCGTGCCTATTGATAACTGTCTCATAGAGGATGCCCAGGCATCAGCCATTATCAAGACAGTGACAGAGCTGGTAAAGTCTTTTAAAATCTGGATTTATAATGAAGATACAGGGCGAGGCGTTCTGCGTCATGTACTGGTCCGCAAGGGAATGTCCACGAAGCAGATCATGGTGGTACTGGTCACTGCCTGTCCAGAGTTCCCGCATAAGAATAATTTTGTAGCAGAATTGAGAAAAAGACATCCTGAGATCACAACGATTGTCCAGAATATCAATGAAGCCAATACGACAATGGTGTTGGGAGAACGCAATAAACCGCTGTATGGAGAAGGATATATTGAAGATGTTCTGTGTGGGCTGCGTTTCCGTATTTCACCCAATTCCTTCTATCAGGTAAATTCTGCCCAGACGCAGGTGCTATATAAGAAAGCAATCCAGGCAGCAGGATTAACTGGTAAAGAGACAGTAGTGGATGCTTATTGTGGTATTGGAACGATTGGTATGGCAATGGCTTCCAAGGCAGGTAAGGTGCTTGGCATTGAATTGAATCGTGATGCGGTAAAAGATGCCAAAGCCAATGCAAAACGCAATAATCTCAATAATATTCATTTCGTTGCAGCAGATGCAACAGAATACCTGACATCCATGGCGCAAGAAGGCGCTAAGGCAGACGTGGTTGTTATGGATCCGCCAAGAAGCGGCAGTACGGAAGAATTCATTCAGGCTGTGGCGCAGCTTGCTCCGGAGCGAGTGGTCTATGTGTCCTGTAACCCGGAGACACTGGGACGGGATCTGGAGAGCTTCAAGAAAGTGAAGTACCGCGCTGTGGAAGCCTGGCCGGTGGATATGTTTGGCTGGACGAATCATGTTGAGACGGTAGTACTGCTTTCCCACAAAAAGCCAGACGGACATATCAACGTAAAAGTTGAGTTTGGTGAGGGTGAGGGAAAAGTTCCGCTTGATAATATCGCAAAAAGAGCCGAAACATACAAGCCCAAAGAGCGAGTGACCTACAAAATGATAAAGGAGTACATAGAAGCTAAATACGGCTTCAAAGTACATACCGCATATATCGCAGAGGTAAAGAGAGATTTAGGCTTGCCAATGTATGATGCTCCTAATGCGGTAGAAGAATTGAAACAGCCGAGGAAACATCCGACAGCGGAGAAAGTGGAAGCGATAAAGGATGCATTGAAGCATTTTGAGGTAATTTAATAATGATGAGCGTATCATAAAAACAGTGGTACGCTTATTTTTTTACCTATTTGTCTTTTCGCTGATCAATATTTTATCTGATTAAAAAAGCGGAGGGCAGATTTTATACTAAACTGCCTAATTGATATGATTAAAAGTGTTCACTTTTCTATTATTGACTTAAAGAGAAAAATCGAATACAATATAGTAAAGTGACCAATTATTAGTTTGATTAAGGGCGATTAAGTAGAGGTGAAGATATGCTTCAGAAAAAAGATATTGAGACTTTGAGAATGTTGTTTAGCAGTCATAATTATATTATGACTACCGCTGAACTTACAGCTTCAAAGTTATACTATGCAGATATAAAACAACTTTTAGACGAAGGAATGATTGAAAGAGTCAGGCGAGGTTACTATCACTGGACTCAAGATTATGGAGAAAGTGAAGTTGTTATTATCAATGGCTTGTTTCCCGATGCAGTGCTTTGTATGGAGACCGCCCTATTCTATTATGGATACAGTGACAGAAATCCTGCTGAATGGAGTTTTGCAATAGATAAAAATGTCTCTAAGAGGCGAACAAAAATTGATTATCCGTTTATAAAGGCATATCGTGTAGAGTCAGAGTTGGTTACGCTGGGCGAAACTGAAGGTGAAATTGATTTCCATAAAGTCCGCATTTATGACCGTGACCGTACTATTTGCGATGTGCTGCGAAATATGAACAAGATGGATAAGGAGATTTTTAATAAAGCAGTACAGGGCTATGTAAAAGACCCGAAAAAGAATATACCGAATCTTATGGAATATGCGAAAATTTTGCGTGTGCAAAAGCGTGTAAAAGAATTGATTGGAGTGTGGTTGTAATGGCAGATATAGCGGCGTCCGTTCTGGCAAAGCTCAGAAATAAAGCAAAGGTTTCTGGCATCAGCTACCAGCAATGCTTGCAGCTTTTTGTGCAGGAAGAATTTTTGAGAAAACTATCAAAATCCGGGTGTGAGGATACGCTAATACTCAAAGGTGGATTGTTCATTTATACTTTAACTAATTTTGAAAGTAGAGCAACAATCGATGTCGATTTCCTGCTCCGTGGATACTCTAATTCAATAGATGATGTAAAAGAGTTGATTTGTAAAATCATCGACACACCGACAGGTAACGATTATATAGAAATGCGAGCAAAAGGCTTTGAGGAAATTTCTCCGCAAAGAAAATATCACGGTATCAGTACGCAGATTATTGCTCAAATAAAAAATGTGCGTGTGCCGTTTAATGTTGATATAGGTGTGGGTGATATTATAGTTCCTCGTGCTGAAGAACGTACAATCAACACTCAGCTTCCTGATTTTGAAGCTCCTGTAATCAAAACATATTCCCTAGAAAGCACTATTGCCGAGAAGTTTGATGCCATACTGCAACGCTTTGAGCTGACAGGCAGAATGAAAGATTTTTATGACATCTATTATCTTTCAAGGACATTCGATTTTGATGGTGCAAAATTGCAGGCAGCTATATTTGAAACTTTACAGAGGCGCGGTACTCCCTATGACAGAGACAGTTTTAAGCGTGTTGTTGCACTTGCCGATGATGAAGATATGCAGAAGCGTTGGAAATTCTTTTTGAAAACCATAAAAGATAATACACTTGAGTTTCCATTCGTCATTGAAGAAATCCAGACTTTCCTTGAGCCTGTGTTTGACGCAATTGTGAATGAGAACGAATGGCAAGAACAGTGGAACTTTATTATGAAATGGAATAAAAATGAAAGGAGTCCTAAATTATGAGTAGTGTACTTACTGTTGAACAGCGTGAACAAGCAGGTTCTGACTCCTATAATAGATTTGAATATCAAGTTCATTGGATTGTATGCCATATAATAGGTAAACTTCAAGAAGATGCAGAGTGTATTGTTTTTTGTGAATTTCATGATGATATGGCTGAATTTTCTCCCAATAATCAGCAGTATCAGTTTTTTCAAATAAAGACAAAAGAAGATTCTTCTGACTGGACTATTGCGGAAATGTCTAAAAGGGAAAAGAAAAAAAGTGGTAGCTACAAAAAATCTTTTTTAGGTTTTATTTTCTACAACTATTTGACATTTGGTGCTGAATGTTCGCATTGCCATTTTGTATCAAATAATGATTTTGATAAAGAGGTTTTGTTATGGCAGTCATATATTGAAGACGGGAAAAGACTTCAGACAGAAAATATTGCGTTATATGAAAAAATCAAAGACAGGATTAAAAATGAATTTTTAGATGATATGCCGAGCAATTTTGATTCTGTCTTTGAGGAGTTTATTCAGAATACTTTTGTCCATAAATCGGAACTACAACTAACAACTTATGAATCTCAAACTATGGGTAAATTTTTCAACCACTTGGCAGACAAAAATATTCCGTCCAATACTGCCAATCTTATTTTTCAGCAATTGCTAAATGATGTAAGAAAAAAGAGTAAAGAAAAAATCAAAGTACCTATTAGTATGAAAAGTTTAGTTGAGAAAAAAGGTGTGGATATTGCTCAAATAGGCAAGAAAATTGATGGCAACATAAAGAACAGCGGAAATTATGATGCATTTCACGATTACTTGATTACCCAATCATTGTCGGACAAGGATATTAATCGTATAGAATCAGCAAAAACGCTCCACGATACAAGGTGGCTTGATGTTAATGATGTTAAATATCAAGAAATTGTTGTTGTGTTGCGAAAAACAATTTCTACATATTGTGAATCATGTGAGACAAATGGGTTTAATAATGACCTGAAAAGATTATGCATTCAAGAATTACAAAAGCATAATCTCCTATCTGATTCTCTTGATAAATCGTTAGTTGAGGTGTTGTATTATGAGCAAAAATTCAGTTGAAAAAGTTAAACAAGAGCAAAAGTACAAAATTTTAATTAGAAATTTACGAAAACAGCAGGAGGAAAAAGATAATGAAAAGGCTAGCAATAAAAAAACTGATAGTAATTAGTCAAAGTGAGTCTCGGTCGTTAGAGGTTCCTTTTGAAAATGGGCTAAATATTATTTTGGGAGGAAATAAAACAGGTAAATCTTCAATTATCAAAAGTATATTTACTACTTTGGGATGTGAATGCAAAAGAATTGAAACTGATTGGAAGAAACTAATTTCTGCTTATTTGTTGTTTTTTAAATATGGGGAAAAGCAGTTTTGTGTTGTTCGCCAAGGCAAAAAATTTCAGATTTTTGAGAATAATGAGGATTCCTATTCTTGCATTATCGAAACGGAAACTTTTCACGAATATAGTAACTGTTTAATGGATATTTTAGAAATCAAAATGCCCTGCATTTCAAAAGATGGTAAGCAATTCAATGTAACACCGCCATTACTCTTTAGATTTCAATATATTGACCAAGATGAAGGATGGAGCAGAATAGCTGATTCTTTCAGTAATGTTGCGTATATTAAAGATTGGAAACCAAATACAAATAAATATGTATGCGGTTACCTTGATGATAGGTATTATAAACTTCAAGCACAAAAAGCAGAATATATACTTGAAAAAGATGATAAGAAAAAAGAATTGAATTATAATCAAAGCTTTGTCTCCCGTATCACATCTACACTAACGCAAATTGAGCATATTGAATCCGTTGAAGAGGTTACAACAGATATTGAATCTTTGCTTGCTAAGGCGGAAGAATTAAGGAAAATGCAATTTTCTTATAATGCAGAGATGACAGTTTTGGAAAATGATATATATGTGAATCAACACAAATTGCACGTTGTGGAACACAATCTCATAGAAACAAAAAAGGACATCGAATTTGCAATGACTCAAGAAGATGAGTTGGTCTGCCCAATTTGTGGCACTATTTATTCAAACGGATTAGAGGAACAATTAAATATAACTTCAGATTATGCTCATTGTGAAAAGCTTATTACAGAACTGAGAAATAGCATATCTATTGCTACAGAAGAATTAGAAGAACTTAAGGAGAAATATAACGGTGTCTCTTTAGAAATCCAGTCTATTGAACAAAAAGTTCGGAACTCTCAACAACTTCTATCTTATTCTTCTTTTTATAAAAACAAGGGACAGTATGAGATATATGAATCCTGCAAGAGGCAATTGGAAGTTTTACAAGGAGAAATAGATTCATATGTTTCTAAAATAGCAATAATTGACGAGAAAATAAACGAAAAGAAATCCAAAGAGCGTTCCAAAGATATAAGAGAAGATATAGAAGGATATTGCCGAACCTTAGCAGATGCGATAAATCTTCCTAAAACATTCATCAAACTAAGGGATTTTGTGCAAATAATAGACCGTACTGGAAGCGAAACTACTCGATTAGTTTATATGTATCAGTCGGCTCTGTATCTATATAATTTATATAGAACAAATAGCCCTTTCAATTTTTATGTGGTTGACACTCCTAATCAGCAAGGTCAAGATGCCGAAAACTTAGGGAGCATATTCAAATCATTAGAATTATTTTTGTCTGACGAGGGGCAGGTCATTGTTGGAACTGAACGAGAAACTGGGCTGGAAGGAAAAGCGAGCAATGTAATAAAGCTCACAGAAAAACGTAGATGTCTTAACACTATTAATTACAGCAAACATCTTGAACTATTAGAAGAATTGCAAAAAACTGCAATTAGTTGGGTTGCATTCAACCACAAAGCAAAAAATGAAAAGTAGCGGTGGAGTGGAAAATTTTCGATAACTATCGCTCCAGAGAAGCATCGGAAATGTTCCACATAGATAAATCGGCAGAAAATCCCCATTTTGACGGCTTTTTGTTACATACCATAAAAACCATGGACAAGGTGGTGAGGTATGGAGGAAACAATCAAGTTGACTTTTTTGAGCATCCAACGGTGATACAATGTGGAGATGTACGCACAATCAACATCTATGCCGCTGTTTCAAATGTTACATAGGAGGACAAGCCTTTTACACATTGGAAATTGCAACTGTTCTATTCTATAATTCATTAGGAAAGTATCAGATTCAGAGCAGTTAAGAAGAGCAGATTTCTTTTCAACGTAAATCTGCTCTGAATGTGATTCTTTCTGATTGTACCAATTCGCGGACGTGTAGCCAGTACATGGGGATTGTATAGTTTTTCTGCACCTTGATTTTTTCATAAAACCTGTAAATACTCAGATGAAGGAATCATTTTTCCTGTTGTCTCTTAAATATAAGCATGACAAACAAGCCTCCATTGTTGCAGGCTGAAAATAAACATATAAGGAGTCATTGGACTACCCAACAGCTTTGTATGTTTTACCAAGTGGCCTCATCGAAGATTTACCGCATTCCGGACAAAGACAAATATTTTTTTTCCAGACCATTTTAAGCAGTTCTGCCATCGATAAGTTCGCATACCGTTGCTTAAATCTCTGATGCCCTTGGAGCTTGAAAATCAGCTGCAGGTTATCAGATTTCATTCGATTGTTCAGAAAACCATAATAACGAATTTTTTGAAAACCAGAAGGCAGCACATGCATGAGAAATCTTCGGATGAATTCTACGTTTGTCAGAGTAATAGTACGCCTGGGTTCGCCTTTTCGTAATGCTCTTGCGCTAAATGTTACATGGGTATCAGATACGGAAATAATCCTTCTGTCAGAAACAGCAACCTTATGAGTGTAACGGCCAAGATATTCGATGGCATTACCAAAACCGTTAAAGGTCTTCCTGATATAAGGACACCAGTCTTTTTCATAGAGAGAATTTTTGAATTCCTTCTACTCCGGGAGACTGGATATATGTTCCAGACCCTTAGGAATATATAAGTTGTTGGACAGATATATCTGATCAAGATGGTAAATAAACTTTCCTTTGAATTTATCGCGCAGAACATGGACCGGGATAAAGAAAGTTCCTTTTGATTTTCGAATCCTTCTGTCAGAGGTAAGTCCTCCACAGGAAATAATACAGTGCATATGTACATGGTAATCAAGAGTCTGGTTCCATGTGTGGAGAACCTGAATAATCCCGGGTGTTGCCCCGAGATACTTTTTGTCAGCAGATAACTCTAAAAGTGTCTCGGCGGAGCATTTGTGAAGCAGCCCATACAGGAGAGACTGATTATGGTAAAGGAGAGGGTTTAATTCATGGGGAAGTGTGAATACTACATGGAAGTATGGAGAATCGATCACTTCGGATCTTCGCTTATCAACCCACAGTTCTTTCCTGACAGCCTGACAGATCGGACAGTTTCGATTGCGGCAGGAATTATTATGGTAAGCCATATGCCCCCATTCTGTACATTGACTGACACTTATGCCAAGCTTCCCGGTTTTACAGTTAAGTATGGAACAGGCAGCTTTTAACTGAGCCGGGGTCTGGTAGTGGGTAGAAGCAAAAGCGCCGTAGGAATTGTCAAAAACTTCCTGAACAGCATAATCACTCATGGTCAGCACCTCCAAACAAGGCATCCAGAGGGCTGATGGCAGAATGATTTCCGTTAACAGCCAAATGGACGTAAATAGTCGTAGACTCGAGAGATTTGTGGCCAAGCAGGGTTTTAATGGCCATAAGATCGACACCGTTTTCATAAAGATGGGTACCAAATGCATGACGGAACGAATGGCAGGTAATCCGTTTGGGCCAGCCGAGTTCCTCCTCGTGTTTGTGGATGTTTCTGGAAAGATAAAAAGTGTCAATCGGCTTATCAGGATTATGTTGTTTGGGAAACAGATATCCGATGGGTTTGCCATATGTGAACCAATAAGCAGTTACGATATCCAAAGCATACTTGGAAAGGATGGCATAACGGTCACTGCGATTTTTACCATGTGCGACATGGATACGCATATTTTTTCGGGAAATATCTTCGTAGCGAAGGTTACATACTTCACCAATACGAAGGCCGGCAGAATACATGACGGCTACCATGGCTTTAACTTTTAGATTTGTTATAGTAGAAATAAATAGTTTTGTGTCCTCTTGTGATGGGACATAAGGAAGATACGTATCAAACTTACGCATCGGAAGCTGCGTATCATCCCATGGCTTGTGGAGCACATAAAGGGTAAAGAAACGAAGCTGGGAAATGGCAGCATTAATTGTACGGTCAGAAAGATGGCGCTCTTTTTGAAGTTTCACTAAGAACTGACGCTGTTCTTTGTAAGTAACCTGCGAAGGGGTCTTATGAAGAGTGTCAGAAACAAAAGTAAGATATGCAGAAAGGTATGTCTGGTAAGATTTCATAGTATGATCGGTAAGACCACGAAGAGAGATCATTTTTTTATAACGTTTTAAATAATCCATGAAAAAACCTCCTGAAATAAGTGAAATATAAAGTGACATCACAAAAACAGGTGGTGGTCTGGATAAAAAATAAAGTATATGATTGTTGAAACCTAAAATAAATGATAAACTATTCATAGCAGTTGATGTAATTGTGTAGTTTGTTAAGGTAGGGGTATCTCAACAATACTATATAAATACAAAAACTGCTATTTTTTTTATAAAAGTGCTGGTTTTTATGTAACTGGGGATAGCCGTCGCGCTAGCGACTTGGTACAATTCATTCATCGAAGGATTTGACGAACGAGATTGAATCAATGATAACAAGTGCAGAAATACCATATAAGAGAGGAATTCACTGGACGACGGACGCAGGTTATAGAGAGACGTGGGGACAAGTCATGGATTATCGGGATAAAGGAGCACTTTGCGTTGAAATGGAAGGTGTTGGTTTGTTTACAATAGCTAATTATAGAAAATGTGTGGCAACAGGTATATATGTTGTTTCTGATGTGTATTCAGAGAATGATTGGAAACTTGGATGGGAAGGCAATGATATTAAAAGAGCTGTTGGTGCTGTTATTGATATGATAATTGAGTCTATAAGATAGATTGGAGTGTGGTAAGATAGTCGTGAAGTTTGAAAATGTTTATTTTATTAATGGGACAGCATATGCTGGAAAGTCCACAATGGTAAAACTTCTGGCAGAAAAATATGACGGAATCGCCTGCGAAGAAAATTATCAGGATAGACTTTTAGAAAATTTGGATACCAAGGAGTTTCCTAATCTTACTTACACAAGAGATTTACAGGATTGGGGTGAATTTGTCAGAAGAACTCCAGATGAATATGAGGCGTGGGTAAATGGAGTTACGAAAGAATGTACTGTCTTAGAAATTGAAATTTTAAAGGATTTAGTTTCCAGAACAAAGAAAAAAATATTTGTAGATACTAATATTTCGGTTGAAATTTTACATGAAATTTCAGATGAAAATCATGTTTTGATTATGTTAGCAGATCCGAATATTTCTGTGCAGAGATTTTTTGAAAGACCAGATAAGGAAAAACAGTTTTTATATCAGTTGTTATTGAAAGAAGATAATTCTGAGGAGGCTATGATAAATTTCAGAGAATGTCTGAAAAGAATTAATTCACAGGAAAAATATATGATGTTTCAAAAATCTGGATTTAATGTAATAACAAGAGACGAAAACCGCAGTATTGATGAGACATTTGCTTTGGTAGAAAGTATGTTTGGATTAAATAGATAAAGTCGATACAATGTCTGAGAATGTTAATGCAGAGCAAGGTGTTAGTGCGCATTGACAGACTTTTGGTAAAGCCGGTTCCGGTGGCGGTGAAACTGATGCCGGATGCTGAGATGGAACCGCCATATGATGGTGCGAAAAAAATGATTCTGGTTGATGATGTGGATAATCGGCAGTTTCTGTGTGAATTGGTTGAGAGCATGTGGGAAGAATTGCCGAAGAAGAAAGAGAAAAAGTTGAGAAAAAGTGCAAGTAAGACTTGACAAAAACGAACAAGTATTCTATATTTAACTGCGGAGATTTTATACCCAAAAGCAGAAAATAGGAATGTACAAATAGAGCTCAAACCCTTGTGGTTTGGGCTTTTTCTAATTTTGTAGAAAATCTGAGAATAACTATTTCTAAAAAGTCAATTATCATTTTGTAATGGAAAATGGACAGAATTATTCACAAGACTGTTTGTACAATACTAACAAATTTTTGAGCGTATATAGTCTTGTAAAAGTGGCAGCATGGCAATCGAGTAACATCGGTTGCTTTTTTGTTGCCTATTTTTAGAAAGTCATTAAATGCCCTGATAGAGTGATTTCTAAAAAACAAAGTAAAAAGAGTGGAGGAAATGCAAAGTGAAAGAGTATTCAAAAGGTATTTATGTGAAATTTAAACCGGAGGAGGTGGAAATACTGCATGATCGGATGAAGGAAGCCGGAGTTCAAAATATGAGTGCGTATATCAGGAAGATGGCGATAAACGGGTATGTAATAATCCCTGAATGGCCTGATTTGAACCGGGTAATATCTTTACATGCAAGGATTAGTAATATCTATCTTATCCTATCTGAACGAAAGAATAGTATCTTGGATAGGATATGATGGATAACAATGGCAGAAAGGATTTCAATTATGATTAAAAATAAAGTGGTTATAAAAGAAAGAGATGCATGGAGTGATTTGGCGAATTTTATTGGAGAAATGGTGGCAAAGTATGCAGACGCAATGGAACTGGACCAATTACCGGATCCTGATAATTATCTTCGCATGAAGAGAATAAAACAGTTGTACATGGAATTATATAAAACAGAAAATATTGAGAAATTCAGAAGTATTATCATTCCTATTGAAAGAAATGCTGCGGCATGATAAAATGACCGTATAAACGGAAAATAAATCGATAAATACGGATATAAAATATAACGGAGGAACACACATGATTATCAGTGAAAGAA
>OGNF01001157.1_pt1 | contig 25489 bp, 20 predicted proteins | sample 1573321 | NCBI WGS metagenome assembly OGNF01 (sample SAMEA2581911, study PRJEB24529) | metagenome | biome: Human gut stool | place: China | collected 2011
CATGTGGGTGGTGGTGGTCTTGCCCTTGGTGCCGGTCACGCCGATCATGGTCATCCGGCGGGAGGGGTTGCCAAAGAGGTTGCCGCTCATCAGCGCCATGGCATAGCGGCTGCTCTCCACCTTGACCACGGTCACACCGGGCATGGCAGAAAGGTCGATGTCATGCTGGATGACCAGCACGCTCACGCCCTTGGCAGCACAGTCTGCGGCAAACTCGTGGCTGTCACGCTGGGTGCCCACGATGCAGACAAAGGCAAGGCCCGGGGCCGCCTTCCGGCTGTCGTAGATGATGTCCTGCACTTCGGTATCCAGGCTGCCCTGCACCAGGGTAAAGGGCACGCCTTCCAGTAATTGTTCCAGCTTCATAACATTACACGCTCCTCATTGGGTCGTTTGGGGTTGGTTTGCATCGCCCGCCGCCGGGGGCGTTCCCTCGGCGGGGGTCGGCTGTACAGTCTGTCCGGCTTCGGGTCCTGCCGGGGCTGCGGCGGCATCCGTTGGTGTTTCGGCAGCGGCATCTGCGGCGGCATCGCCCTCTGCCGGGGCGGTGCCGTCTGCCGTTTCACCGGTCACACCTTCTCCGGCGGGTGTTTCCTCCACCGGTTCAGGCACGATGTAGCCGGAGGGCAGCTCCGGCTCACCCTGCGCAAAGGTGAACTTGCGGGTGCTGGACATGCTGATATGGGTGAAGTCCAGCTTTCCGGTGTCGGTCGCGGCACAGCCCTTGCCGTCCTCATTCAGCAGAACGTGCTTTGCCAGCTTGAGCTTATATTCCAGCTCGTTCAGGGTGCCCAGCCAGACGCTGATGCGGTCCTGATAGAGGAAGGCCATCTCGTCCACATCCGCAAACTCGATGCGGGTCACGTCGGCGCTCATGCCTGCGGCATCCAGCGCAGCCAGCAGGGTGTTCAGGCTTTCCAGCCGCTGGTCCGCCTCCTCCTCAACAGTGCCGGAGGCGCTGCTGTCGGCGGCGCTGTCCGGGATGCTGTCCGGGGTGCTGTCGGCCTTGGGCTCCGCCGCAAAGGTCAGCTGTTCGCCGGGCTCGGCAGAGACCGGTTCGCCGCCGTACAGGGTGGGCAGACCGGCAGGCTGGGCAGAATCCTTCTCCAGGATCTTCAGGCTGCCCGAGAGGGTCAGCCAGCCGGAGGAGGTCTGCATGGCCCAGGCAGGCCGGGCTTCTGTCACCCGCACCACCACGGTGCCGGGGTAATCCCGCTCCACCCGGATATCCTCCAGCATGGGGAACACTTTTTCCAGCGCGGCGGCCTTGCTGCCGGGGTCAAAACTGAAGATATTCTCTTCCGGATGGACATCCAGCGCCTGCAGGATCTGGTCGCTGGTATAACCGCCGGCCTCCTGCACCACACCGTCCGCTGTCTGCACCTGAATGGAGCTGATCTTGAACAGCATCGTCACGGTGAGGTAGACCCCCGCGCCGATGACGCAGAGCAGCATGACAAGGGCCGTGAGCCGCCGCATGAGCCTGCGCCGCCGGATGGCGGCCCGGGTCAGCTTCCGCTTTTTCCTGCCCTCCCGCCGGACGGGGTCACGCCGGGCGTTCTGCCCCTGCACCGGCCGCATCCGCTGGCCGTTACGGCTCTGGGCGTTCTGTGGGCGGCGCTGGGCGTTCCGGTTCTGGCCGCTGGCCGGGCGGCGGTTCCGCTGATTGTCCCCGGAGGTGCGCCGCTGGCCGTTCTGCCCGCTGCGGGGGCGCTGTGCGCCGCTCTGGCTGCTCCGCCCGCCGGTGGGAAAGGTGATGCTGTTATCCGGGTAGGAGCCGTAGTTCACCGTGCGCTCCGTGTACCGGCTGGGGCGGGGCGCATCGGGGTCATAATTGGGGTTCGTGATGGGGTGGCCGCCGGAGGAATATCCTGCGTACCCGCTGTACCCCAGGTCACTGCCAGCACCCGCGCTGCTGCGGCGCTGGGTGCTCTGCCCGCCGCGCCGGTCATCCCGGGCCTGATCGTAGGCCCGGCGGCGCTTGCGGTTCCGGCTGTTCCGGTCATTCTGCGGCATCCGGCTGCACCTCCTTTCCTCTGTTTTTTCCTTCCGTTACGGGGTCTTGACCAGCTTGAGCAGGGCATCCGCAATGCGGTCCAGGCTGTCGTCCACCGACAGGCTCCGGGCATTGCGGCCCATCTCAGCCAGCTTGCCAGGCTGGGCCAGCATCCCGGAAACGGTCTGCACCAGCTTTTCGCCGGTCAGGTCTTTTTCCTCAATGACCACAGCGGCGCCGGCCTTCTGCAGCTCCATGGCGTTGTAATACTGGTGGTTCTCGGCCACGTTGGGGCTGGGGATAAGCACAGCGGCACGGCCCACAGCCTCCAGCTCAGCCAGTGTCAGGGCACCGGCGCGGCTGATGACAAGGTCCGCTGCGGCCAGCAGCTCGGGCATATTGTTGATGTATTCCTTCACCACAAGGCTCTCGCCGGGGGCAAAGCCCTTTTTCTTTTCCAGATCCTGAAACAGCTGCACGCCGTACTGGCCGGTGGCATGGAGATGGAGGACGGGCTTGTGGTTTTTCTGCTCCCATGCGCAGAGGTCGGCCACCACCTCGTTCACGCGGCGGGCACCCAGACTGCCGCCGAAGGAGAGGATCACGGTGCGGTCGCCCGCGCCCAGTTCGGCACGGATGGCTTCCCGGTTCTTCGCCTGGGTGAACACCTCAGGCCGGACGGGATTGCCCACCACGATGGTCTTTTCGGGTGCGCCCAGCTTTTCCACGGCGGCGGGCACAGCGGCGAACACGATGTCCACATCCGGGGCCAGCAGCTTGTTGGTCACACCGGGAAAGGCATTCTGCTCATGCAGGGCGGTCTTGATGCCCTGTCTGGCGGCGCAGCGCACCACCGGGCCGGACACATAGCCGCCGCAGCCAATGACCAGGTCGGGCTGGATGTCCTTCATCATCTTTTTGGCCTTGGGGCCGGAGAGTGCCAGATTCCACAGGGTAATGATGTTCCGCTTGATATTGTTCAGGCTCAGCTTCCGCTGAAAGCCGGTGATCTCGATGTGATGGAAGGGATAGCCCGCCTGTGTGACCAGACGGTACTCCATGCCCTCCTTCCGGCCCGCAAAATGGATCTCGGCGGTGGGGTCGGCCTTTTTGATGGCTCCCGCAATGGCCAGAGCCGGGTTGATATGGCCGGCAGTGCCGCCGGCTGCAATGAGTACACGCATCTTGGTTCCTCCTTACTGTTCTGTCTGCGCTCTGCGCGCGGTATCCAGCACGATGGTCTTTGCCTTGCGCTGGCGCTCCCGCTCGGCGTGGGCTTCCTCCCGTTCCAGACGGGCCCGTTCGCCGTTGCGTCCGATATTGACCATAACGCCCATCTCGGCCAGCAGCAGGATCAGACTGGTGCCGCCGGAGGAGAAGAAGGGCAGCGAAATGCCGGTGTTGGGCAGGGTGTTGGTGACAACGGCGATGTTGCAGAACACCTGCCAGGCGATCTGCGCCATGATGCCGATGCCCACCAGCGTGCAGAACCGGTTTTCGGCATGGAAGGCGATCCAGAAGCCCTGCACCAGAAAGAGGACGAACAGCACGATGACGATCACCGCGCCGACGAAGCCCAGTTCCTCGCACACGACACTGAAGATAAAGTCGTTGGTGCTCTCCGGCAGCCAGAGCTGCTTTTCGATGCTGTTGCCCAGCCCCAGCCCCGTGGCACCGCCTGAGCCGATGGCGTACAGGCTCTGCTTGGTCTGGCTGGTCATCCGGTCAAGATCCTGCGTCCAGCCGTCCAGACGGCTCTGCAGGTAGTCGATGGAGTCCACGTGCTTCAGCAAAGTCTCCAGCAGGAACAGCGCGGCACCGGCACAGCCCCAGGTAATGATGCCGCCGCTGCCGCCCAGCAGCAGGATGGTGCCCACGATGGCCGTGGTCAGCAGGATGCCCGACATGTGGGGCTCCAGCACCAGCAGGATCAGGACAGGCACCAGCCACAGGATGGGCCGGATGAGCTCCACCACGATGCTGTGGTAGACCCACCTGCGCAGGGGCAGCTCGCCGAATCTGACCTGCGGGGTCCTGGCGGCAATGTCTGCCGTGAGCAGGATCATCTCAAACTTTGCCACCTCGGAGGCCTGTAAGGTCAGGCCGCCGAAGCTGATCCACCGGCGGCAGCCGTTGATGGGGCTGCTGAACAGCACCAGCACCAGCAGGATCAGGCAGACGATATAGCCCAGCTTGACCATTCTGCGCAGGAAGCGGTGGTCAAAATAGGAGAACAGGAACATCATGCCCAGGCCCAGCACCGTGCAGAGCAGCTGGGATTTGATGTAATGGAAGCTGTCCCCAAAGCGGAGATAGCCCGTGGTATAGCTTGCACTGAACAGCATGACCAGCCCGAACACCATGATGATGGCCAGGGTCGCCATCCAGTTGAGCAGGATGGGCGGCCAGGGGCCGGGGTCCCGCTGAAAGACGGAAAACGGCTCTGCTTTTTTTCTGCGGAGTGTTGCCAAACTGCACCCCTCCTTAACTGATTTTTGCCAGCTGAACGGTCAGCGCCACGCCCAGCATGGCAATGACACAAAAGGTATAAAAGATCTGTTCCGCGCTCTGGCCCCGCAGCTCCAGCCAGCGGTGGAGCGGTGCCGAGCGGAACAGCTGCCTGCGGCCCCGGCTGGCCTTGCAGACCAGGATCTGCAGGGCCACCATGCCGCCCTCCAGCCAGAAGGGCAGGGCCAGCGGCAGGGTAAGGTCAGGCCAGCCGATGCACAGGGGCACGCACCCCAGCATCCCGGCCAGAAACAGGCTGCCCACGCTGCCCAGCCGCAGCTTTGCGGGCGGGAAGTTCCAGAGCAGGAATGCCATCAGGGAACCGGCCAGTGCGGCGGGCAGAACGCCCAGCGGGAACCAGCCCAGCAGGGTCATCACCCCCATCAGGCCCAGCATGGCCGCAAAGGACGTGCCGCAGACGATGCCGTCCATGCCATCGGCAATGCGGGCACACTCGGCCAGTGCGACCAGCAGTCCTTCCCACAGCAGCGGGGCGGCAATGCCCAGATCGACATAGCCCACGCCCGGCAGGGTGATCCCGGCTGCAAGGCAGCCTCTGGCCCCCAGCAGCACCAGCACCACGGCACCGGCAGCGGCTTCCAGCCCAAGGCGGGTGTGCCGCCGCAGGCCCAGCACGGAACGGCTGCGGATGCGGGCCAGATCCTCCAGCAGGCCCACGCCGCCAAAGAGCAAAGCTCCCAGCAGCGCTGTGAGCAGCCGGACCGAGAGCAGGCTCTCGGCCCCCAGCAGCTCAGGCTGAGCCACACAGGCAGCTGTCCAGCCCACGCCCACAGCAGCCAGCACCCCCACCATCAGGCAGAGCCCGCCCATGGTGGGGGCCTGCGGCGGGCGCTCCGGCTCGGCATCCGGTGCTTCCTGCCCAGGTGCCTGCCGGGCCTTGGGCTCATCCCAGCGTCCCTGGAACGCCCGCAGCAGCGGCACCATCAGATTCCCGAGCGCCGCCGTGAGGAAGAACCCCAGCGTTGAGGCGGCGATCAAGGCGAAACGAATCATAGCTCGATGTTACTCCTTGTAAAAGATCTCCAGCACTTTTTCCAGTGCCATGCCGCGGCTGGCCTTGACCAGCAGGGCATCGCCGGGCTGCATTTTGTTCAGCAGGGTCTCGGCGGCCTGAGCGTAGGTGTCGGCATGGAGGGTGGGCAGCCCCTTGGCAGCAGCCACCACGGCAATGCGCTTGGCCTGCTCGCCATAGGTGACGAGGTAGTCCACCTTGTTCTCCACGGCCTGACGGCCCACCTCCTCGTGGGCAGCGCGGCTGATATCGCCCAGCTCCAGCATATCGCCCAGCAGGGCAAAGCGGCGCTTGCAGGGATACTCTCTGAACATGGCCAGCGCGGCCTTCATGCTGTCGGGGTTGGCGTTGTAACAATCCTCAATGACATCCACGCCTCTGACGTGCACCACCTTCTGGCGCATTCCGGTCTGCTCAAAGTCGGCCAGACCGGCAATGACCCGGCGGGCATTCAGCCCCAGACGGGTGGCGGCGCAGTAGGCAGCCAGCGCGTTGGCCACATTATGCCGGCCCATGGCGGGGATCTTTACGAGGAAAGTCCCCTCCTCGTGATCCTCCAGCACAAAGCTCATGCCCTTTTCATCCTGCTGGATGGACAGGGCACAGACATCAGCGTTCTCATCGCCCAGGCTGAACCAGACCGGGCGGACATGGTCGGGCAGGACTGCCTTGCGCAGGAAGGGGTCGTCCCCGTTCAGCACCAGCGGAGCACCCTCCGGCAGACCGGCGCAGATCTCCAGCTTTGCCTTGCAGATGTTCTCCTGACTGCCCAGGTTGCCGATGTGGGACACACCGATGCAGGTGATGATGCCCACATCCGGGCGGGCGCACTTGCTCAGGCGCTCGATCTCCCCGGCGTGGCTCATTCCCATCTCCACCACGGCGTACTGGGTCTCCTTGCCGATGCGGAACATGGTGCGGGGCAGGCCCAGCTCATTGTTCTGGTTGCCCTCGGTCTTGATGGTACTGCCAAAGCCTGCAATGGCGGCGTAGGTCATCTGCTTGGTGGTGGTCTTGCCCACGCTGCCGGTCACGCCCACCACTTTGGGGTGGAACTGGCTGCGATAATTGGCACCCAGCACCATCATGGCGTGGTAGCTGTCCGGGCAGATCACACTCTTCTCCTCCGGCACGCCTTCCACGGGGTGGTTCAGCACCACGCAGAGCGCACCGTTTTCCAGCGCCTTGGCGGCAAAATCATGGCCGTCGAATTTTTCGCCCGGGAACGCCACAAAGATGCACCCGGGGCAGACCTCGCGGCTGTCGGTGGTCACCAGCGTGACCGGGGTCTCGCACTGGGCCAGCGCGTTGACGGCCAGGCCCTCCAACAGGATGTTTGCTGCAATTGCTTCCATACTCTCATTCCCCTTTATCCACAGATCAGATGTACGATGGTTCCCCGCTGGACGCTGGAGCCGGGTGCCTCACTCTGGCTCTGGACCGTGCCGGAGCCTTCGACTGTGCAGTTGAGCCCTGCGGCGTTCAGCATCTGCCGGGCAAAGTCCGCGCTCTTGCCGGTCACGTCCGGCACCTCGGCGTGCTTGCCCTCATAGGTATCGGTATACAGATAAACGGTGGTGCCGTAGGGCACCTCTGCCCCCGCGCGGGGGTACTGGTAGGTAACAAGGGCGGCGGTCTGGTCGGATTCGCTCTCGGCCAGGTGATGCTTCAAACCCTTGATGTTCAGCTGCACCTGCGCGTTGCTCCACTCCTTGCCCGTCAGGTTGGGCACCTTGACGGTGGTGCCGCTGCGGTCCACGCCGTCGGTAGCGATGCCCAGATAGGGCGCGATCTCGCTGATGATGTTGCCCACCACCGGAGCCGCCAGAATGGAGGAATAGTCGGTGCGGGCATTGTTGGGGTCGTCCAGCATGACATAGACCAGGATCTCCGGGTCGTTGGCGGGCAGGACAGCCGCAAAGGATGCCACCTTCTTGTAGTCGCCATCGGCGCGGCGGTCCATGTTCAGCTGCTCGGAAGTACCGGATTTGCCGCCGATGCGGTAGCCTGCAACGTAAGCGTTGCCGCCGCCGCCCTGGGTGCCGTCGCCCACCTCAAACTCCATGATCTGGCGGATGGTCTCGCTGGCGCTCTCGCTGATGACCTGACGGCGGATGTTGGTGCCGATCTCCTGCACCACATTGCCGTTCTGGTCCGTGATCTTATCCACCACATGGGGGGTGACCAGATAGCCGCCGTTGACTGCCGCCGAGATGGCGGTGCACACCTGCAGCGGGGTCACGGCCATGGCCTGACCAAAGGCGGAAGAGGCCAGCTCCACCTCGCCCAGACGGCTCTTGCTGTAATACTGCATGAAGCTGGTCTCATTGGGCAGGTCCACACCGGTGCGCTCGGTAAAGCCAAAGGCATCAAAGTAATCATAGAACAGGCTGGAGCCCACGCGCTGGCCCAGCTGGATGAAGTAGATGTTGCAGCTGTTGCGCAGGGCCTCGGCCAGATTCTGGGCCCCGTGCGACTTTCTGCCGGCGCAGTGGTAGGTCTGCTTTGCCACGCTGTAAGCACCGGAGCAGTTCAGGGTGGTGTAATAGGTCGCCTTGCCGCTGTCCACACCCATGGCGGCGGTGATGACCTTGAACACGCTTCCGGGGTAGTACAGCTCGGTGATGGTCTTGTTCTTCCACTGGATATCCCGGTAGGTGCCGGTGTAGTCGGCCTCCTCATCCACGATCTTCTGGCCGTTCTCGTCCCGCAGGTAGTTGCCGTTCTCGTCTTTTTTGTAGATGGTGTACAGCTCCGGCTCAGCCTGCACCTGCTCCGTCAGGTAGGCCAGATTGGCACTGAAATCCTGTGGGTCATTGGGGTCAAAGTCCGGCTTGGAGGCCATGGCAAGGATGGCACCGGTCTTGACGTTCATCACAATGGCGCAGCCGCGGTTCTCAACGGTGTTGGCCGCCACGGCCTCGTTCAGGTAGCGCTCCACCACCTCCTGAATGTTCACATCCAGCGAGAGCACCAGATTGGAGCCGTCCTTGGCGGCGTAGGTGGTGGCGTTTTCATCGGCAATGGCGTTGCCGTAGGCGTTGCGCAGGGTGATGGTGCGGCCATTCACACCGGCCAGCGTGGACTCATAGGAGTTTTCCAGACCGTACACGCCCTGACCATCCGCATTGCAGAAGCCCAGCACGGCGGCGGCAAAGCGGCCATAGGGGTAATCCCGCTGGAAGCCCTTGGAGGCCGACACCGACACCCGTCCCTTGCGGACAGTGGGGGTGCCGTCATCGCTCTCCTGCTGGCCCAGCCCCAGCTTGGCCAGGATCTTTTCCAGCGCACCGGCGGATTTTTCGCTCTTGCTGTGGGCCTTGTTGTAGGTCTTGACGTACTCCTCAATGGAGAGCTTGATGGCGTTGTTGACCTTGGTGGCCAGCACCTGATAGGAGCTTTCGTTTTGGGAGAGGGCATCGCAGACCGCCTGATACTGGGTCTGGTACTCTGCCGAAGTGGTGTCCACGCTGTCCAGACTCTCGCCATCGCCCGAAAGCAGGCGGAGGGTGATCTGGGTGCAGACCTCCTTCATGGCGGCCTCATCGATGGTGCGGATCTCCGCCTTGGTGTCCTGATCGGTGGTGGTGGTATACAGGGCCGTGCTGTAGGAGGGATCGGCCCAGATGGTCCAGACCACGCTGGTGGAGGCCAGCGTGATGCCGCTGGTGTCGTAGATCTCGCCGCGGGTGGCCTGAATGGTGCTGTCCAGCAGCTGCTGCTCGGCGGCGTACTGGCGGTAGGTGGCACCGTCGCGGATCTGGATCTTGTACAGGCTGTAGATCACGGTCAGCGCGGCGGCCACCACAAGAAGCACGGCGGCACCAAAGCTGATATGACGCAGCCGGGCACTGAGCCGTGCGTGCGGGTCCGCACTGCGGCGGCGGGCGCTGTTCTTTTTGGGATTGGAGGATGGTGTTTGCATTGCGTACTCCCGAAGAAAACCGAAAAAGCGTGCGCTGCCGCACGCTTTTCGTTGTTTGGTTTATTTTGCCGTTCTGACAGAGGCAAGAATGGTCATTGCCCCATCGTGGAGCAGATCCGACCACTGCCGCACAGCGGATGCCTTGCGCACCAGAACGCTGCCCTCATCCAGCCGGATGTAGGTGATCTGGCTCTGGTCGATCTTCATCAGCCCCAGGCGGGTGGCGGTCTCCTCAACACTTGTGATGTTGGTGCGGCTGTTCAGGGCACTGTTGTAGTATGTATACTGGCTCTGCTCGCTCACAAGCTCTGCCTTGGCGCTCTGGATCTGAGAATTCAGCTCCACCAGCTGTGCCTCGCTCCACAGCAGGCTCACCGCAAAGCCCACCAGCAAAGCCACGCCCACCAGCTGTAGCGCGTGCTGCATGGCGGCCCGCACGGGGTTCAGCCGCTTTTTGCCGCCCTTTTCTACCCGCAGCGGGACTTTGGGCTGTGCCTGCGGCGCTCTTCTCCGCCGAACCTCTGTCATATCGTATGCTGCCTGACCCATGGTGATCTCCTCCTCACATCTCCGGGGCTGTGCCGCCCTCAGATCTTTTCCAAAACCCGCAGGTGGGCCGAGCGGCTGCGCCGGTTCTCTTCCAGCTCCTGCGTGTTGGCTTCAATGGGTTTGCGTGTGATCAGCTTTGCCTTGGCCTTGCCGCCGCAGACGCACACCGGGAACTCCGGCGGGCAGGTGCAGGCGGTGGACCAGCGGCGGAACTTGTTCTTGACCAGCCGGTCCTCCAGCGAGTGGAAGGTGATCACGCAAAGTCTTCCACCCGGTGCGAGATGCGCAAAAATGGTGTCCAGTCCCTCTTCCAGTGCGTCCAGCTCATGGTTTACCGCAATGCGCAGCGCCTGGAAGGTGCGGCGGGAGGGGTTTTTGTTTTTCCGGCGCTCCGCCGGGGGCATGGCGCTGGCCACGATATCCGCCAGCTGCAATGTCGTTTCAATGGGGGCAGTTTCCCGGGCTTCCACGATCCTGCCCGCGATCTGCCAGGCGAAGGGCTCCTCGCCGTAATCCCGCAGGATGCGGGCCAGCTCCTCCCGGCTCTCGCTGTTCACGAGATCGGCGGCCGTCTCACCCTCCTGGCTCATCCGCATGTCCAGCGGGGCATCCGCCCGGTAGGAAAAGCCCCGGGCCGCGTCATCCAGCTGATGGCTGGACACACCCAGATCCAGCAGCGCGCCGTTGATCGTTTCAATGCCCAGCTGCTCCAGAGCTTGTCCGGCATAGCGGAAGTTGATCTGCACCACGGTGGCAGGCAGGCCCGCCAGCCGGGCCCGGGCCGTCTGCACGGCATCGGGGTCCTGATCCAGCGAGATGAGCCTGCCGCCCTGCTCGCCGTTCAGCCGCAGGGCGATCTGGCGGGAGTGCCCCGCGCCGCCCGCCGTGCCGTCCAGATAGGTGCCCGCCGGGTCGATCTTCAGGCCGTCCAGGCACTCGTTCAGCAGCACCGGGACATGCTCAAACGAGGCCGGGTCAAAGGGCTGTGCTGTTTTTTCTGTGTCCATGTTCCCAGCCTCCTTTCAAAACTCAGATAAGATCCTGCATCTGCCGCCCTTTTCTGCCCGGAGCTGCTGCCCGGGAAAGCGGCCTGCGGCCTGCCGGAAGTTTGTGGCCCGGCCAGCCCTGAGGATACAATTTTATTGTAACAAAACAGGCCCCTGATTGCAAGAGTTTCCCTTTTGTTTTTTCTCTCAAAATGTACCAAAAAAAGCCCCTGCAAGCCGTCGTTTTTGCTTGCAGGGGCCGGAAGCTCTCACCGGGAAATTTCACATTCCCGCATCAGAGCTGTTTCCGGGGGCTCTGGCGCAGGTTTGCACGGACATTTTTGACCTGTGCGGCGTTCTCCGCCATCGTCTCTTCCGTGGTCTTGAGCATATTATCACAGTAGTCGGTCACGGTCTGGCGGACAGTGCGGGCCTCGGTCTGGGCGGCGGAGACGATCTCCCCGGCGCGCTGCTGGGCCGCCTTGACGATCTCGGCCTCGCTCACCAGCACACGGGCGCGCTCCTCGGCCTTTTTTACAATGGCCTGCGCCTGTGCGTTGGCCGATTCGATGAGCTGGGCACGGTCGCTGACAATGGACTGGGCCTGCCGCAGCTCCACAGGCAGGTTCTGGCGGATCTCGTCCAGATAATCCCGGATCTGCTCCACATCCACGATGCGCTTGCCGCCCGAAAGGGGCATTCCGGCGCTCTCCTCCAGCGTATCCTCAATGGTATCCAAAAGCTCGTTTATGTTCATTCCGCATCTCCCTCTCCAGCGCTCTGCCGGGGCTTACCATACTTCCACAGCAGGACTTTGCCGTATTTATACTGTTTTTTCAGGGTCATGCCGCCCACCTCGGCAGGCAGCACCAGGCCGGTCTCACTCTCGCAGATCACGATGCCGCCCGGGGCAAGGCATTTGTCCACGCCGGGCAGGATCTTTTCCAGCGTGCCGGTGTGGAAGGGCGGGTCCAGCAGCACGATGTCGAACTGCTCATGGCAGGCGGAGAGATACCGTGCCGCCTCGCCGATGTTGACCCGGCTGCGGTCAAACACACCGCAGTTCTTGCAGTTCTTCATCACGATGTTCACGGCCTCCCGGTTCTCGTCCAGGAACACGCACCGGGCCGCACCCCGGCTCAGGGCCTCGATGCCCAGCTGGCCGCTGCCTGCGTAGAGGTCGAGCACCCGGGCACCGGGCAGGTCGAACTGGACGATGCTGAACATGGCCTCCTTGACCTGATCCATCGTCGGGCGGGTGATCTCGGTGCCCGGCAGGGCTTCCAGCCTGCGGCCCCGTGCTTCTCCTGCAATAACGCGCATGTATCTGCCTCCTTCTCCCGCTGTCCGGGCCCCCTGCCCGGCCAGCAGCTGTTTCGTGTTTTCGTATCTCCATATTATCGTCAAAACGCAACTCTTTGTCAAGGGCGCGCGTTGCACTCAGGGTGCAATTGTGCTAAAATCAGGGCAAAGCGCCCCATGTGCGGCGCGTTTTGCCAAAAAAGGAGAGTATCTGCTTATGAAAGTCCTGCTCATCAACGGCAGCCCCCACGAGAAGGGCTGCACCTATACCGCCCTGTCCCTGATTGCCGGGGAACTGAACGCCAGCGGCATCGAGACCGAGATCCTGAACGTCGGCACAAAGCCGGTGGGCGGCTGTATCGGCTGCGGCGGCTGTGCCGCCGGTAAGGGCTGCGTGTTCGGCGGCGTGGTCAACGAGGCCATCGAAAAGGCTAAGACCGCTGATGCCTTTGTGTTCGGCACACCGGTCCACTATGCGTCCGCCTCCGGCAACATGACCAGCTTCATGGACCGTCTGGCCTACGCGGGCGGCAAGTATCTGGCCTACAAGCCCGCCGCCATCTGCGCTTCGGCCCGCCGCGCCGGCACCACCACCACGCTGGACCAGCTGGTGAAGTACCCCGAGTTCTTCCACATGCCGCTGGTCAGCGGTTCCTACTGGCCCATGGTCCACGGCTCCAAGCCCGAGCAGGTGCTGGAGGATGAAGAGGGCTGTGCCGTGATGCGGGAGCTGGGCCGCAACATGGCCTGGCTGCTCAAGTGCATCGAGCTGGGCAGGGAAAACGGCATCACCCACCCTGAGAATCCCCGCCGCCCCATGACCAATTTCATCCGCTGAGTTTCATCCCCCCGCCTGCCCGGCGGGGGCTTTTTCGTTGACAAATCGTACATTATTTATCATCTTTTTTCATTTACTTCCACAATTCCCATTAAAATGATTTTATGCTATACTGTATTCACAATCCAGTGAGGGTTGAATTATTATTTTATCAAAGGAGGCCATCACTATGAGAAAGCTTATCACCTGTTTACTTTCTGGAGTTTTAGTTGGTTCTATGTTGCTCGCTCCCGCATCAGCTACAACAACTTCTGTCATTTCTGATGACCCTTCTATCGACAACTCTAGCGTTGTTCCTTATGCTTCTCTTTGCGACGAATGTGGCATTGGTCAAGTCCGGTACAATACCAAAACAGAAGGTCCTTGGATTTTCAATCGGTATGTCGAATGCCTTTCCGGCGATCCTCAATATCGTGATAAGGAGTATTATCGCGATGTAACCAAGTACTATCTCTGTGATCATTGTGGAAGCGGCTTTGGTGACGCTGTCCGTGAAACGAAGGTTGAGCATGAACACGGCTGGTAATTAGCTTTTGCTTATTCACTTATAGTACTTTATAATCCTTGCATTCTGCTCCCGCCTTTCCGGCGGGAGCGTTTTTTTGTCGTCAATCCGCATAAAAAGAGCTCTCTTTTTTCTGTTCCTCTCACAATTTTCTCTTTCTGCGATCCATGCTATAATGAAGATGAGATCAGAGAAGTTCACCCCCATACTTTCTCAAAAAGGAGGCGTTTACCATGAAAAAGATTCTTTCCGCATTTTTCGCCGCTTTTCTTCTGGCAAGTCTATGTGCTCTTCCCGCATTCGCAGTGTCTCAGGCTCGTTCTGTAAATGCTACAACAGCTGCCGAAACCGTGTCCCTTATCTGCGAATATTGCGGACAGAGCGATATGATTTGTGTGGATGAGTATTATGCTTCCTGGTATACAGTCAATTTTATTCCTTGTCAGGGACGCGACCCCCGATATAATGATTCGGTCGAGAATCGCACTCATATTGAAATTTATCAATGTCAATCCTGTAAGTTTGGCACCAGCGTAGTTTCTACGGAAGAGCAGATTTCCCACAAACACCCCGCCATGCGTGCCTACGACCTTCCCAGATTCTGATATTTCCCTTGCGCCTCTGCCCTTGCCGGCGGGGGCGTTTTTGATTTTAACAGCTTTTTCTGCAAAAACGGGAAAAATAAGGGACGGAGTGCTTTTTTCGTTCACAACTTTGTGGTAGCATAAGGGTAAGAATTATTTTGTGCAGAGCGATGGAGACAGGCTATGGAACACTACGATTGGAACGACGGCTGGCTGTTTGCCCCCACCTTTGATCCCGCCATCGTCCGCCCCGAATGCACCGGGGTGGAGCTGGAGCCGGTGCGCTTGCCCCACACGGTCAAAACGCTGCCCTACAACTATTGTAACGAGAACGAATACCAGCGGGTGTCCGGCTACCGGCGGGAGTTTTTTGCGCCCAAAGAGTGGCAGGGCCGCACGGTACTGCTGACCTTTGGAGCCGTGGCCCACGATGCCACCGTGTTCTGCAACGGGCGGCGGGTGTTTCACCACGGGTGCGGCTACACCGCCTTTACTGTGGACCTGACCGAATCGCTGCTGCTGGGCCAAAAAAATGTGGTGGCTGTCCGGTGCGACAGCCGGGAGGACCTGAACATTCCTCCCTTCGGCGGGCAGATCGATTTTCTGACCTACGGCGGCATCTACCGGGCCGTCAGCCTGGACGTGAAGGAGCCCGCCTACCTGCGCGACATCTTCATCGAGGCGCAGGCCGAGGGCGATTTCCGCATCTACTCCTCCACGGTGGGCGAGACCATCGGCTGCACCCTGCAGGCCGAGATCCGCAGCCCCGCCGGGAGCAGAGCCCTGTACAGCGGTGAGCTCAGCCTGCCCATTGTGGGCACCCTGAACGGCGTGCACCCCTGGAGCGTGGAGCACCCCTTCCTCTATACCCTGACCGTCCGGCTCATCCGGCCCGGCACCAGCGGCCTGCCCGACCGGGTGCTGGACGAAAAGAGCACCCGGTTCGGCTTCCGCACCATCCAGTTCGTGGCCGGGGGCTTTTATCTGAACGGCCAGCGGGTGGAGCTGCGGGGCCTGAACCGGCATCAGAGCTACGCCTATCAGGGCTATGCCATGCCGGACAGCATTCAACAGCTGGATGCCCAATTGTTGAAAAAGCAGCTGGGCTGCAATGCCGTGCGCACCAGCCACTACCCCCAGAGCCCGGCTTTTCTGGATGCCTGCGATGAGCTGGGCCTGCTGGTGTTCGTGGAGATGCCCGGCTGGCAGCACATCGGGGATGAAGCCTGGCAGGCCCAGGCATTGCAGAACTGCCGCGAGATGGTCTGCCAGTGCCGCAACCACCCCAGCGTGTTCCTGTGGGGCGTGCGGGTGAACGGCAGTTCCGATAACGAGGCCTTTTACAAGCGCACCAACGAGGCCGTCCATCGGCTGGACCCCACCCGCCCCACCGGCGGCGTGCGGATCGCCCGCAAGAGCCAGCTGCTCGAGGATGTTTACGCCTACAACGATTACTCCTATTCCGGCCGCGGCCCGGGCTGCGAGCCCCGGTCTGCCGTTACGCCTGACCTGCGCAAGGGTTACCTCATCAGCGAGTTCGAGGGCCAGCAGTTCCCGGCCAAAGCCTTTGACGACGAGCCGCACCGGCTGGCACAGGCTCTGCGCCACGCCGCCGTCCTCAACGATGCCATTGCCCAGCAGGGCGTGGCCGGTGCCCTTGGCTGGTGCATGGCCGATTACAACACCCACCGCGAGTTCGGCAGCGGCGACCGCATCTGCTACCACGGCGTGACGGATCTGTTCCGAAACCCGAAGCTCTCTGCCGCCGTCTACGCAAGCCAGAAAACGCCCCGCTCCCCTTCGGACGTGGTGTTCGAGGTCTCTTCCAGCATGGCGCTGGGCGACCACCCCGGCGGCTTTGCCGGGGCCTGCTGGGTGTTCACCAACGCCGAGAGCGTCCGCCTCTACCGGGGCAACGATTTCATTGCCGAGTTCACCCCCGACCGCCGGGGCCGCTTTGCCGCCCTGCCCCACCCGCCCATCGAGATCCAGGATTTCGTCGGCTCCCTGCTGGAAAAGTATGAGGGCCTTGACCAGAGCACGGCCCCGCAGGTGGCGGCCATCCTCAACGAGATGCGCCGGGACGCGCTGAACCTTTCGCCTCTCTCCCGGGCGCGGATGCTCTCCCTGCGGCTGAGCGCAAACGACCTGCTCCGGATGTACTACAAATACATCGGCGTGCTGGGCGGGCCGTCCAGCGTCTACCGGTTTGAGGCAGTCTGGCACGGGCGTACCGTCCGCACCGTGGTCAAGGAGCCGGTGCAGTCGGTGCGGCTGGAATGCGTGGTGCACAACCCCATCCTGACCGACGGCCCCACCTGGGACTGCGCGGCGGTCAGCCTGCGGGCCATTGACCAGAACGGCAACCTGCTGCCCTACTGCGGCGAGGCCGTTCAGCTCAGCGTGGAAGGCCCGGTAAAGATCCTGGGCCCGGCCATCGTCCCCCTGCGGGGCGGCATGGCGGGCACCTATCTTGCCACCACCGGTGAGGCAGGCCGTGCCGTGCTGCACTGCCGGATGGAGGGCGCACTGGATGTGGAGGCCGCCCTGACTGTGCGCAAGCGCTCCGGTGCAGAGAATGCCAATTAAATTTCGTCCTTTCATGGTAGATTTGCAATCTGTTCAAAGTTTTATCATGGTTGGCTGATATTCTATTGTTGTGAACAATCAAACGCCCTCTCTGTCCATGCGTCCGCGTGGCTGAGAGGGTTATTCTTGAGGACAAAGGACCGGAAATCTATGAGAGAGAAACTTCGTCAGTTTATGATCGGCCGCTATGGCACCGATGGCCTGAACCAATTTCTGAGCATTGCCTCGCTGGCGCTGCTCCTCATCGCCATCATCAGCCGGGTCAACCTGTTCACCTATCTGGGCGCGGCCCTGCTGATCTTCTGCTACTACCGCACCTTCAGCCGGAACATCTCCAAACGCACCGAGGAGAACTACAAGTTCTACACCCTGAAGGACCGGGTGGACAACAAGTTCAAGGGCTGGAAGGAGCAGTGGGCCAACCGCAAGGTCTATCACTACTACCGCTGCCCCCAGTGCCGCCAGAAGCTGCGCGTGCCCCGCGGCCGCGGCCGCATCCAGATCTCCTGCCCCCGCTGCGGCACCCAGTTCATCAAGAAGAGCTGAGCCATGTTCGGATATGTTATCCCGAATCAGGCCACGCTCAGCCCGGAGGCACAGGCGCGGTACCGCGCGGCCTACTGCGGGCTCTGCCGCCGCATCGGCGCGCTGCACGGCACCCGGGGGCGGCTGACCCTGAGCTATGACCTGACCTTTCTGGATCTGCTGCTGTGCAGCCTGTACGAGGGTGAAAGCGCCTGTGCGACAGGCTGTGACCACTGCCCCATCCACCCCATCCGGAAGGTGGAGTGGCGTTCCAGCGGCCCCACCGATTACTGCGCGGACCTGAGCGTGGCTTTGCACTACTACAACGCGCAGGACAAGTGGAACGATGACCACAGCCTGCTGGGCCTGGGCTTTGAAACCCTGCTTGCTGCCCCCACGCAGCAGGCCGCCGCCCGCTGGCCCCGCCAGTGCAGCGCCATCCGCACCTGTCTGGATCGGCTGGCCCGGTACGAAGCCGAGGGCAGCGAGGATCTGGATGCCGTTTCCGGCTGCTTTGGGGAGCTGATGGCCGAGCTGTTCGATTACAGGCAGGACCACTGGTCGCCGGAGCTGCGCAGCATCGGCTTCAATCTGGGCAAGTATATCTACCTGCTGGATGCCTACGACGACCTGGCCCGGGACGAGCGCAAGGGCGCATACAATCCCCTGCGCACCCTGAGCAGAGAGCCCGGGTACGAGGAAGAGATGCGGGAGATCTTTGAGCTGCTGCTGGCCAATTGCGCCCGCAGCTTTGAGCGCCTGCCCTGTGTGGAGGACGTTGACCTTCTGCGCAACATCCTGTATTCGGGCGTGTGGCTCAAATATCACTGCAAAAATGCAAAAAAGAAGGACAAAACCGCCTGATCCCGGCGGTTTTCCTTGATTTTTCCGTTCCAGTCCTGTACACTAAAGATTGCTTGTGCGGCACAATGGCCGCACAGATGGTAATAGAGACGTGAGGAAGTAGACCGATGAGAGACCCCTATGAGGTTCTGGGCATCCAGCGCGGTGCCAGTGAAGACGAGATCAAAAAGGCTTACCGTGCCAAGTGCAAGCGCTGGCACCCTGACCTGAACCCCAACGACCCCACCGCTGAAGAGCACTTCAAGGAGGTGCAGGCGGCATACGATGCCATCACCAAAGGCGAGACCGGCCCCCAGATGGGCGGCGGCTACGGCAGTGCCTACGGCCAGCAGAGCGGCCCCTCCTACGGCGGCTATCAGCAGGGGTACCAGCAGAACGGTTACTCCAACGGAGATTTCGGAGACTTCGGCTTCGGCTACGACCCCTTCGGGTTCGGGTTTGGCTTTGGCGGCAATTATCAGCAGCAGCGCGGCCCCGGCTACAACGGTGCAGACACGCCTGAGATGCAGGCCGCCCGCAACTTTATCGTCAACCAGCGCTACCTCGAGGCCCGCCGCGTGCTGGACGGCATCACCGTGCGCACCGCCCGGTGGTACTATCTCTCCTCGCTGGCCAATCAGGGCCTGGGCAACAGCATCGATGCCCTGCAGGATGCCCGCCGCGCCGCCCAGATGGAGCCCGGCAACACCGAGTACCAGATGAACCTGCGCAATCTGCAGGACCCGGGCCGCACCTACCGCACCCAGACCACCTACGCCCAGCCCGGCGGCCTGATGCGCTGGTGCTGGAGCATGATCCTGCTCAACTTGCTGTGCAACTGCTGCTGTGGCGGCGGCTGGGGCTGGCGGTTCCGGATGTAAGCGCCAATAATGTGATGTAAGAACAAACAAAAACCTCCCTGCCGGCGTGGCAGGGAGGTTTTTTGCTGGTTCAGTTATCGGATCACGATCGTCCGGCTGATCTCGCTGCTGGAGTAGTTTCCGGCGGCTTTGGCCGTCTGGATATACTCACCGGGTTCGGTGGGGAACCCGCTCTGGGTCGTGCCAAGGAAATCGAAGAGACTGCTCTTCTTTTTATAGGTGTAGGTCACCTTGCCGCCCTCGACCACCTGACCGTCGCTCTCGACCACTGCGGTGACGTTGTAGTTCTGGGCCTCTGCCGCTGTCATGCTGGCGGGAAGCTCCTGTGCCCAGTAGACACGCACGCCTGCACTCTTGGGCTTGATGCGGAAGAACGCCATACCGGCGGTGTTCACATCACCGGATTCCAGCGCCACAGCACCGCCCACATAACTGCCGGCTTCCGTAGGCTGCTCGTCCAGATAAATGCGGCTGAACACGCCCTCGGGCAGATATTTGCGGATGAGCTCCAGCGACAGCTTCATGCCGGTGGAGACATCCTTCAGCGTGGGGATGTAGAATTTCAGGACATCCATCACAGAGACCACTTCATCAGCCACCCGCAGCAGCACGCTCACGTCGTTGCCGTCGATCAGCTGCTTGATGTAGGCGTAGATGTTGAACTCCTCTTCCTGCTCAGGGTTCGCCGACATCTTTTTCGGCAGGGGGATCATCTTGAGCAGGGTGCGGATCTTGCCCGAAAGGATCAGGGTCACATAGCCCTGCGCTTCGCCGCTGGTGCCCATCACCACACCGATATACTGGGTATCTGCCGGGGTGGTCTGGACGCTCAGGGTAAAGGGGGAGCCATAGGTCAGATCCCCGTCTGCGGTCAGGCGGATCGAGACAACGCTGTTGGTCTCATCCACGCCTGCGGTGGTCAGGTCAGGCAGTGCGCTGCCCGCCGAAGCCGCCAGCGCCGGTGTGGCCGCCGCACTCAGGGCGAACACTGCCGCCAGCAGCAATGAGATCAGCCGTTTGGTTTTCATCAGCCAAAGACCTCCTTTTATATAGGTTCTTGTATCATGCAAAAATAAGGGTGCGTGGAACACACAGCACAGTGTTCCCGCACCCTCATTTTACCGCATTGTACCGTACAGGTCAATAACGGGATTCAAGTTAAATTTTGCTCAGCTGCGGGCCCTGGGCGGTATCTTTGACAGCCCAGCCCATTTCGGTGAGCTGCGCACGGATGGCATCCGCAGCGGCCCAGTCCTTGGCCTTCTTGGCGGCGGCACGCTTTTCCACCAGCTCTGTCACCTCAGCGGGCACCTCGTCCTTCTTGCGGTTGTACATCAGGCCCAGCACGCCGGTGATCTCATCGAACGCCTTGGCGGCAGCCTCCAGCGCAGCCTTGGAGGAAGCAGCGGACAGAGTGTTGATCTCCTTGACCAGATCGAACACGGCAGCCAGCGCATCGGGGGTGTTCAGGTCATCGTCCATGGCCTTGCAGAACTTGGCGCGGGCCTCGTCTGCCTTGGCGGTCAGGGTCTCATCGGTGCCGAACGCGGTCTTGCTCAGGGCAAAATCGAGGTTCTCACGGCAGGTGTAAAGGCGCTCCAGGCTGTTCTTGCAGCTCTCGATGAGGTCCACGGTGTAGTTCAGGGGCATCCGGTAGCCTGCGGTCAGCATGAAGTAGCGGATGGGCTCGTAGCCGTAGAGGTCTGCCACATCGCGGACAGTGAAGAAATTGTGCAGGCTCTTGGACATCTTCTGGTTATCCACGTTGATGAAGCCGTTGTGCATCCAGTAGTGGGCAAACTCGCAGCCGTTGGCGCACTCGCTCTGGGCGATCTCGTTCTCGTGGTGGGGGAAGATCAGATCCTGACCGCCGCAGTGCAGGTCGATGGTCTTGCCCAGATGGGTGCGGCTCATGGCGCTGCACTCGATGTGCCAGCCCGGGCGGCCCATGCCGTAGGGGCTTTCCCATGCGGGCTCACCGGGCTTTGCAGCCTTCCAGACGGCAAAGTCGGCGGGATCTTCCTTCAGATCGTCCTCCATGCGGCTGCGCAGCTCGCGGTTGCCGCTCTCCAGATCGTCCAGATTCAGGTGGCTCAGCTTGCCGTAGCCGGGGTCGCTCTTCACCCGGAAGTACACGTCGCCGTTCTTGGCAACGTAGGCGTGGCCGGAGTCGATCAGATCCTTGACGATATCCAGGATCTGGGGGATATGCTCGGTGGCGCGGGGCTGTACGGTGGGCTTTTCGCAGTTCAGCCCGGCGGCATCCTTCAGGTACTCGGTCTCAAAGCGCTGTGCCACCTCCTTCATGGAGGTGCCCTCTTCCTGTCCCTTCTTGATGAGCTTATCATCGATATCGGTGATGTTGGAAACGTAGATCACCTTGTTGCCCCGGTATTCCAGATAGCGGCGCAGGGTGTCGAACACGATCAGCGGGCGTGCGTTGCCGATGTGGATATAGTTGTACACGGTGGGGCCGCAGACGTAGATGCGGTACTCGCCGGGCACCTGCGGCACAAATTCTTCCTTCTGTCGGGTCAGGGTGTTGAAGATCTGCATGGTCAATTCTCCTTTTTGTTCCAAACAGAAGCCGCAAAACAAAACGCCCCCGGAGCGGTGCACAAGGCACAGCTCCGAAGGCGGTTTTGAAATCAAAATCGCGGTTCCACTTCTGTTTGTCGCTCAAAGCCGGTAACGGCGGCGCACCGCACGGCGATACTTCCCCACGGGGTTCCCGCCGCGTGCTGTCCGGGCGCACTTTGCGCAGCGGTCTGCAAACAGGCTTCCAGCCAGTGGCCTGTTCTCTCTGCGCAGACGGTGTGCGGCGCTACTCTGCCCGGATAAACGCATTTATCCTTTTACCCCTTTATTATAGCGGTGCCGCACAGGGAAGTCAAGGCAGAACAAACCTGTGAAAATGAAATTCAGCCAAGCCTACCGGCTTGGCTGAATTTCAAATCAAAAAGATGCTTTCCTCTTTACCCGGGATACCGGCTCACTTCCAGCAGCTCTTCTGCCCGCTTTACCTGCTCTGCCGTGGGCGGTACTGCGTCCGGCAGGGGGTAGGAAATGCCCAGCTTCTGCCATTTGAACAGCCCCAAGGTGTGATAGGACAGCACCTCCACCCGCTGCACCGTTTTCAGGCTGCGGATGAAGTCTGCTGTTTTGCGCAGCCCCTCCTCGTCATCGGTCAGCCCGGGCACAAGGACGTGCCGCACCCACAGCGGGATGCCGAGGTCGGAGATGTGCCGCGCCATGGCAAGGATGTTGGCGTTGTCCTTGCCGGTGAGCTGCCGGTGGCGCTCCGGGTCGATCTCCTTGAGGTCTAAGATCACCAGACTGGTGTTAGCCATCAGACGGTCGAACGCCGCCAGATAGGCCGGGTCATCCGGGCGGAAAGGCTGCCCGGCGGTGTCCAGCGCCGTGTGCACGCCCTTGGCACGCGCCAGCGTGAAGAACTCAGTCAGGAAATCCATCTGCCGCAGCGGCTCGCCGCCGCTGACCGTGATGCCGCCCTTTTTGCCCCAGTAGTTGCGGTAGCGGTATACCCGCTGGAACAGCGCCTCTGCCGTCCACGCCTCGCCGCCCTCTGCCCATGTTTCGGGGTTGTGGCAGTACTTGCACCGCAGGGCACACCCCTGCAAAAACACCACAAAGCGCACGCCGGGGCCGTCCACCGAGCCGAAGGATTCCAGCGAGTGGACGTACCCAAGGGCCTTACAGGACGCCATGGCAGGTGCGGGCCAGCACGTCCAGCTGCTGCTCGCGGGTCAGGTCGATGAACTTGACGGCGTAGCCGGAAACGCGGATGGTGAAGTTGGCGTACTCTTCCTTCTCGGGGTGCTCCATGGCGTCCAGCAGCTTCTCCTTGCCAAAGACGTTCACGTTCAGGTGGTGTGCGCCCTGATCGAAGTAGCCGTCCATGACCTGTACCAGATTCTCCACCCGCTCGCCTTCGCTGTGGCCCAGAGCGTCCGGGTTGATGGTCTGGGTGTTGGAGATGCCGTCCAGTGCCCAGTGGTAGGGCAGCTTTGCCACCGAGTTCAGGGAAGCCAGCAGGCCGTTCTGCTCTGCGCCGTAGCTGGGGTTTGCACCGGGAGCAAACGGGGTGAATGCGGCACGGCCGTCGGGCAGAGCGCCGGTGTACTTGCCGTACACCACGTTGGAGGTGATGGTCAGGATAGAGGTGGTAGCCTCAGAGTTGCGGTAGGTGTGGCGCTTCTTGATCATCTCCAGGAAGGTGCGCAGCAGCCAAACGCCGATCTCATCGGCACGGTCGTCATCGTTGCCGTACTTGGGGAAGTCGCCCTCCACCTCAAAGCCGGTGGCCAGGCCGGTCTCGTCGCGCACGACCTTGACCTTGGCGTACTTGATGGCGCTCAGGGAGTCGATGACGTGGGAGAAGCCTGCAATGCCGGTGGCAAAGGTGCGGCGCACATCGGTGTCGATAAGGGCCATCTCGGCTTCCTCATAGTAGTATTTGTCGTGCATATACTGGATCAGGTTCAGCACATTGACGTACAGGCCAGCCAGCCAGTCCAGCATCTGGACATACTTGGGCAGCACCTCGTCGTAGTTCAGGTACTCGCTGGTGATGGGGGCATAGTTGGGGCCGCACTGCTCGTGGCTCTTCTCGTCCACGCCGCCGTTGATGGCGTACAGCAGGCACTTGGCAAGGTTGGCGCGGGCACCGAAGAACTGCATCTCCTTGCCGGTCTGGGTGGCAGACACGCAGCAGCAGATGGAGTAATCATCGCCCCAGACGGGCTTCATCACGTCGTCGTTCTCGTACTGGACAGAGCTGGTATCGATGGACACCTTGGCGGCATATTTCTTGAAGCTCTCCGGCAGGGCGGAGGAACTGTCGTCCAAAATCAGTACCTGGGGGTGAGGCACCAGCGCGCGGGCAATGGTCAGGCGCTGGCGCTGGCCGCCGCTGAAATTGCGCCCGGCGGTCTCCACCGGTTCATCCAGCCCTTTGGGCTTGCCGCGCACAAAGTCCGCCGCCTGGGCAATCTCCAGGGCTTGCCAGATCTGCTCATCGGTGGCATCGGGGCAGGCCCATTGCATGTTGTCCCGGATGGTGCCGGTAAACAGCACGGCGCGCTGCGGCACAATGCCGATCATCTGGCGCAGCTGGGCAAAGCCGTACTGCTGCACGGCATGGCCAAACAGATCAACGCTGCCGCTGGTGCAGTCATAAAAGCGGGGAATCAGGTTGATCAGGGTGGATTTGCCGCTGCCCGTGCCGCCGATCACGCCGATGGTCTGCCCGCGGCTGACCCGGAACGTGATACCGTCCAGCGAATCGCCGCCGGCGCCCGCGTAGCGAAGCGACACGTTCTCAAAGTCGATCGCAGGGGCCGCAGCGTCGGTCGCAGGCTCGGTCTGCGGACTTTTCTGGCTGCACGGCAGCTCCAGAACCGTCCCGATCCGGTTGCAGCAGGCAACCGAGCGTGTGATGTTCAAAATCAGATTGGCGAGCTTGATGAGCTCCACAAGGATCTGCGACATGTAGTTGTAGAGCGCGATCACGTCGCCCTGCGTCAGCGCGCCGCTGTCAACACGCAGCGCACCCACGCGGATGAGCGCAACAATCGCAAGATTGATGATCACATACGTCAGTGGGTTGAGCAGCGCCGAGATGCGCCCGACATATGTCTGTGCTCTTGTGAGCGTGTCATTGCGCGCGGCAAATTCCGCCGTCTCCTCGTGCTCACGCCCGAACGCGCGCAGGACGCGCACGCCGGTCAGGTTTTCCCGCGTCTGCCCGAGCACACGGTCAAGCCGCCCCTGTACCGTTCGGTAGAGCGGAATGCAGACCAGCATGACCGCAAAAACAACGGCAAACAGGATCGGGATGACCACGACAAACACGCGCGCCGCCTGCACGTCCACGGTAAACGCCATTGCCATCGCGCCGAACACGACAAACGGCGACCGAAGCGCCAGCCGGAGCGTCAGGTTCACGCCGGACTGCACCTGATTCATATCGCTCGTCAGGCGCGTAAGCATGGTCGAGGTGCCAAGCGTATCCAGCTCGGTATATGAAAGCGTCTGCAAATGCGCAAAAAGCGTTCTGCGCAGGCGCGTGGTCGAGCCGACCGCCGCCTTTGCAGCAAAATACTGTGCCGTGACCGAGCTTGCAAGTCCCGCAAGCCCAAGACCCACCATCACAAGGCTCATCCGCAGAATATAGCTCTTGTCCCCTGTCTTGACGCCGCCGTCGATGATGGCGGCCACGATCAGCGGCACCAGCAGCTCCAGCGCTGCCTCCAGCAGCTTAAAAAGCGGCCCAAGGATGCTTTCTTTTTTGTATGCCTTGAGCTGAGCGAGTAAGTATTTCATAGCTTGCCTTCCAAATTTCGCAAAGATAAAAGTATTATAGCACAAACGCTTTCAGATTTCCACCGCTGCGCGCTTTTTGT
>OGNF01001160.1_pt1 | contig 25409 bp, 23 predicted proteins | sample 1573321 | NCBI WGS metagenome assembly OGNF01 (sample SAMEA2581911, study PRJEB24529) | metagenome | biome: Human gut stool | place: China | collected 2011
ATATGAGGCACATCTGCGACCCCTGCGTTAACATTTTTTGTGGGATGGGGTCTAATTTCGTAAGGCAAAATTAAAAAATCGGAATCTATTCCGCAAGCATTCCGGAAAAATAAGTTGGCACGCCCCGGCGTTAAGGGGATAAACACCCTGATGTATGATGAAAATTAAAGGATATAAGGAGGAATACAAGGCATTGCTGAAGATGGGACTCCCGGTGCTGCTCACACAGTTGGGCGTGATACTGGTGAGTTTCGCCGACACGATGATGGTGGGAGCGTATGGCGTGGATGAACTTGCCGCCGCCGCCTTCGTGAACAGTCTCTTTGTGATACCCACAGTGATGATGATGGGCCTTGCCGCCGGAATCACCCCGCTGGTGGGCGCGCTCTTCGGCCGCGGCGATGTGAAAGAACCCGGGAAGGTGGCGAAGGCAGGTCTGCAGGTAAATATAATTGTAGCTGTGGCCTTTACCGTGATAATGGGCGGAATCTATTTCTTCCTCGACTGTTTCGGCCAACCGGAGGAACTCCTTCCGCTAATACGCGGGTATTATCTGATACTTCTCTGCACGCTTGTGCCAATGTCGGTGTTCAACACTTGCCAGCAGGTGGCCAATGGCCTTACCGACACCGTGACCCCTATGCTGATGATTCTGCTTGCGGTGATAATCAATATCATAGGTAACTGGATATTGATCTACGGTCACTTCGGCTTCCCGGAATTAGGGCTTAACGGCGCCGGCATTGCCACGCTCATTTCCAGGCTCACGGCTATGACCGGAATCGTGATAATCCTGATGCGCGGACGTCGCTATCATAAATATAAGGAGGGATATAAGGAGGCAAAGGAGCTTGGCGGGGTACGCCGCAAGGTATGGACCACCTCCTATCCCATAATGATACAGAATGGCATCGAATGCTCCCTCTGGACCTTCGGGGCAGTGGCTTGCGGTTGGTTTGGAAAGATCCAGCTGGCGGCTTATCAGGTGGTCAACACAATGGGTCAGCTCGGATTCATGACATTCATGAGTTTCGGCACGGCCGTCTCAATCCGCGTGGCAAATTATGCCGGTCGCGGCGACGAGCCCGGCGCCGGAAGGGCAGCGCGTGCCGGCGTGCAGATGAATATGGTGATGGCCACGATAGCGAGCGTAATCTTCCTCGCCTTAGGCCGGCAGATCATCCATATGTTCTCCCCCGACGAGCACGTGCTGTCAGCCGGACTGATGTTCCTCATCCCGTTGGTGCTCTATCAATATCTCGATGCCCTGCAGCTTACATTCATTAATGCCATTCGCGGCACGAGCCAGGTTAAGCCTCTGCTCTGGATAGCGTTGGTGAGCTATGTGGCAGTCGGAATACCGGTGTTGCTGCTCTTCTCGGTGGCGTTCGGCTGGGAAGGGGTCGGCGTATACTATAGTTTCGATGTGGCGCTCCTCGTGGCCGCCGTCTATGCCGGCATAGTGTTCCGCCGCACACATATCACAGCCCCGGCAATACAAGAGTAAATATCCCAATTAGAGGAAAATTTGGTCAGATTGGGATATTGATATTGTAATAAACAAAATCGGTATTAATTTTGTATGAATAATGGGGGAAAAAGGATCTTTGTCCCTCTATTTTAGATTCCCGCTTATCAGAAAACGGGGGAGGTGCAGGCCTTACCCTTTGGATATAACCCTGAAAAGATGAAAAGAGTATCAATCATAGCCATAGCCTTAGGTGTGGCAACATATTGCTTTGCGGCCGGCGATTCCGGCGAGGCATCCTCCACGGTGAGCCTTGACTCTTGCCGCAGGATGGCATTGGGCAACAATAAGTTGATCCGCATGGCCGAAGAGAATGTGAAGGCGGCAGGATATGAGCGCAAGTCGGCCTTTGCCGCCTATTTGCCCGGAATAGACTTCAGTGCCGCATATATGTACAATCAGCACAAGACGAGCCTATTGTCGGAAGATGCTCTTCTGCCCACGAAGAGTTTCAATCCCGGCACGGGCAGCTTCGACTGGAACATACTCACCGACCCGATGGGGAATCCGATATTGAATCCCGACGGCGGAGGATATATCCCGACAGAGGTGGCTGTGATACCGAAAGATGCTCTGACATTCGACACCCGGAATATATTTATAGGCACGGTGACACTGACGCAGCCCATCTATCTTGGCGGCACAATCAAGGCATTGAACGACATTGCGATGTATGCCGAGAATGTGTCGAAAGCCGCTCGCAACCAGGTGGCGCAGGAGGTGGTATATAATGTCGACGAGGCTTACTGGATGGTGGTTTCGCTTGGTGCGAAAGAGGCATTGGCCAAGAGCTTCGTGCAACTTGTGGACACGCTACATTATAATGTACAGGCGATGCTTGATGCCGGCGTGGCCACGCGCAGCGACCTACTCAATGTAGACGTAAAGCTCAACGAAGCCAAGATCATGCAGACCAAGGTGGAAAATGGGCTGACGCTGTCGCGCATGGCATTGGCGCAGGTGTGCGGACTTCCGGCCGACACGCAGATGCGCCTGAGCGACGAGGGTAAAACCTCAGTAGGCGAGGGGCGCGGACTGGCTGATTACAGTTCTACGCTGGAAGATGTGTATGCACGCCGTCAGGACCTGGAGGCCGTGCGCCAGGGCATCAATGTGCTTAAGGGTCGCGAACGTCTCGCCATGGGTGCGATGCTTCCGAAACTCGGGCTGATTGGCAGTTATACATTCGGAACGCCTAACCTGCAGGATGGTTTCTCGCGTCATATACGCGGCGGATTCCATGTAGGCGCCGCGCTCACAATTCCCATCTGGCACTGGGGCGGCAACTACAACCATTACCGGAGCACGAAGACGGCAACCAATGCTCAGCGCCTCATGCTTGAGGATCTGGAGGAGAAGGTGCAGCTTCAGGTGCGGCAGGCACGGTTCAAATATGAGGAGGCATTCAAGACCTACGACATGGCCAAGGCCAACATGAAGAGCGCCGAGGCGAATCTGGAGAATGCCCGGCTTGCATATAAAGAGGGCCTTCTTACGGTGAATGACGTGATCTTGGCGCAGACAGGCTGGCTCAAGGCGCATTCGGAAAAGATCGATGCCGAGATCGGGGTGCATCTATGCGAGGTTTACCTCTCTAAGGTGCTGGGAACGCTCAGCGTGAATGATTGAGGGAAAGTATTTTAGAAAAACAGATTGGCAATTCCATATAATTAAGAAAGATGGAAGAGAAGGATACAATTAAGAAGGGAACAGAGACTTCCCAGGAAGAATATGCGCCGAAGCACGACTGGAAGGATGTGAGCGTGCGACCGGCCACCGCCGACAGCAACCCGAATGAGGTTTCGGGCAAGGACAAGATGCTGATAGTCACCATCAGCGGCATATTGCTTGTGGTATTGGCGCTCGCCATAGTAGGATTTGTCTTCATCAAGCAGGGTCCGGAGACCATTCAGGGTCAGGGGGAGGCCACGGAGATCCGCATCAGCGGTAAGTTGCCCGGCCGAGTGATGGAGATATATGTGGAGGAGGGCCAGCATGTGCATGCCGGCGACACCCTCGTGCGCATCTCCTCGAAACTTGTGGATGCGCAGTTGAAGGAAGCCAAGGCGATGGAGAACGTGGCGATCGCAGGCAAGGAGCGTGTGGATGCAGGCACACGTCAGCAGGTGATTCAGTCGGCACGCGACATCTGGCAGCAGGCACAGTCGGCCACCGGCATAGCCCGCAAGACCTATGAACGAATGGAATCGCTCTATGCCAAGGGTGTTGTATCCGCGCAGAAGCGGGATGAGGCAAAGGCCGCGTACGATATGGCCCGTTCCGGCGAGGCAGCCGCCAAGAGCAGTTATGAGCTTGCGGCAGCGGGCCCGATCAAAGAGGACCGCAATGCATCGAGCGCGATGGTGGCTGTGGCCCAGAGCGGAGTTGGCAAGGTTGACGCCCTTCTCGACGACCAGTATCTGCTTGCCCCCTGCGACGGCGAGATTATAGTGATTTATCCCAATGTGAGCGAACTGATTGCCACCGGTGCACCGGTGATGTCGCTGCAGAAGGACGACCACTGGGCAGTGTTCAATATGCGTGAAACCTTCCTCAAGGATATCAAGAACGGCACTAAACTGAAAGTATACATCCCGGCTTTGGACAAGGATACGGTGATGAAAGTGTTCTATATCAAGGACCTTGGCACCTATGCCAACTGGCAGGCCACGAAGGCCACCGGCGATTACGACGCACGCACCTTCTCGGTGAAAGCACGTCCGGAACGCCCGATAGCCAATTTCCGTCCAGGCATGTCGGTGATTTACAAGGGTGTGGCTGATTAAGCCAGAGAGGCATAAGAACAAGAGGACTAACAAGAATTGATTAAGAAGATCGTGAGCAATACAAATCAGACATGCGGAGAAACGGGCGTGCTGGCCGTGATGCGGCGCAGCGTGCTGCAGATTGTGCGCAGACCGCTGATGTGGCTGGGAATCTTCGGTTTGCCTCTATTCATGATGCTCTTCATCTCGTCGATGTTTGAGCAAGGGTTGCCCACGAAAGTGCCGGCCGGCATTGTTGACATGGACGGCAGTCCGCTTTCGCGCGACATCACGCAGAAACTCGACGGGATGCAGATGGTGCACCTCACAAAGTCGTGCAATAGTTACGGCGAGGCCCGCGACGCGATGCAGCGTGGGGAAATCTACGGATATTTCCTGATACCCGAGAATTTCCAAGCCGACCTTATGTCAGGCCGCAAGCCCGACATCACGTTCTATACCAATATGGCCTACTATGTGCCGGCGTCGCTGCTATTCAAGACCTTCAAGGCCACTGCCATCTATACGAAGGCCGGCGTGGCGGTGTCGGTGGTACAGAGCGTGGGTGAGAATCCCGAGGCAGCCGCACCGTTGCTGCAGCCGGTCAATATCCAGGCGCGCGGCATAGGCAATCCTCTGCTGAATTATGGCATATATCTCTGCAACAGCTTCATCCCGGCTGCGCTCCAGCTGATGATAATGCTGATGACGATTTTCTCATTAGGAGAGGAGACGAAATATGGCACATCGCCCGAACTGCTCCGTTTGGCCAAAGGGTCGGCGCGCAGGGCTGTGTTCGGGAAACTGTTCCCGCAGACCCTGATGTGGTGGGTGATCGTTACCTTCATGACGGCATGGCTCTTCAAGTATAATCATTTCCCGATGCACGGGTCGTGGGCGCTTATCCTGCTTTCGGAATATCTGTTTGTGGTGGCGGCGCAGTGCTTCGCGGTGTTTGTCTACGGGCTAATCCCCAACCTTCGTCTCGGCCTCTCCGTGTGTGCGCTGACCGGCATCCTTTCCTTCTCGATTGCCGCGTTCAGTTTTCCGGAGCAGAGCATGTATCCGGCCATGTCGATATTCAGCTGGCTGATGCCTGTGAGATATAATTTCCTGATATATAGCGATGTTGCCCTGAATGGCAGGGAACTCTTCTATTCGCGCTTCTATTATGTGGCATATTTCGTGTATATGATGTTGCCCTTCACAGTGATGTATCGCATCAAGAAGGCGATGGCACATCCCGTATATGCTCCCTAAAGGCAGATGTGATCGGGGTGATTGAGGGGAAGATGAATCAATATTAAAGAAAGAGAGATGAAAAAGATAAAGGGATATTGGCGCGACATGTGCCGGGCATTCATGCATGAGTTTGCGCTTGTGCTGCATGACCCTGGGCTTATATTGTTTTTTCTCTTTCTTCCGCTGGTATATCCTGTGCTGTATTCGCTGATATATAATCCTGAGATAGTGAAGGAGGTGCCGATAGTGGTTGTAGACAATGACCGCACGCCGAAGAGCCGCGAGATGACGCGCATGCTTGACGCCTGTGATGAATTATGGGTGAAGGGCTATGCCTCCGACCTTGATGAGGCCAGGCGTGCCATGGATGGCAAGGATGTATTCGCTATATTGGAGATTCCCAAGGGCTTCCAGCGAAAGATAGGACGCACGGAGACAGCCCCGGCGGTGATCTATTGCGATATGACGCTTCTGCTTCGCTACCGTGGACTGCTTGTGGCGACTACGGATGTGATGCAGGAGATGGGGGCGGAGATTCTCACGGAGAAGGTGAATCTTGTGGCGCCAATGGCCGAGACGGTGGTAGGCGAGGGCGACCTGATGCCTATACATAATATAAACATGGGCAATATCCGCGGTGGTTTCGACACTTTCCTTATGCCGGGCGTGATAGTGCTGATTCTGCATCAGTGTCTTGTGCTGGCTGCCGGAATGGCTGGCGGTGCACGGTTGGAGAGCCGCCGCCTGCGGGGTTACAATCCTTATGTGGTGTCGCGGTCCACCCTTGCTGCCATGATTGGTCAAGCTCTGTGCTATATGGGTATTATGGTGGTGCCCACCATCTTTATGATCCATTATGTGCCGCTGATATTCGGATTCCCGCTCTGCGGAAACATATTCGAGGAGCTGGCGTTCCTGCTGCCGATGGTGATTGCATGCTGCGGCGTCGGGTTTGTGTTCCAGACGATGGTGATGGAACGCGAGTCGGTGTTCATCTCATGGGTGATCACGTCTGTGGTGTTCCTGCTTCTGTCGGGATTGATTTGGCCGAGATATGATATGTATGGTTTCTGGAAGGCCCTGAGCGCTATATGTCCGTCGACATGGGGCGTGGAAGGCTTCATCAAGATGGAAACCAATGGCTCGTCGCTCTCACAGGTGGTTACGGAATACCGGAATCTGTGGATACTTGCCGGCGCCTGGTGGGTGCTGGCATGGATACTGCAGAAGAGGGTGGTGCGTCCTTCGATATGGCGGGTTCGTCACATCGAGATGGAGAAGCTGATGGCTGAGGGTAATGCAGATTAGCATAGGGTGATGGCAGATAAGAGAAAACTTTCGTTGGGATATAGGGCGCTCCATATGGCGCTGAAAGGGATGTCGCGCCTTCCGCTGAGAGCATTGTATGGTGTGTCGGATATGCTGGCACTTGCGGCTCACAGTGTGGTCCGCTACAGAAGAAAGGTGGTAAGGCAGAACCTCAAGGAGTGCTTTCCGGATATGGATAAGCGGGAATTGCGCCGCGTGGAGAAGGCCTTTTATCGCTTCCTTACCGACTATATGATGGAGACAGTGAAACTCCTGTCGATGAGTGAGGAGGAGATGCGTCGCCGACTTCGGGTGGAGAACTCGGAGGTTGTCACAGAGGCGATGCGCAGCGGGCGCAATGTGGTGCTTTATCTGGGACATTACTGCAACTGGGAATGGGTGAGTTCGCTGCCTCTGTCGTTCGACGAAGGGGCGGTGTGCGCGCAGGTGTATCATCCGCTTCACAACAAGGAGATGGATGAGGCCTTTATGGAGATACGCACACGATTCGGGGCCAATAATATCGCGATGGATGATATCTTGCGTAGGCTTGTGGAATGGAAGCGTGCCGGCACGCCGACCGTTACGGGATTCATCGCCGACCAGTCGCCGAATCTCGATGTGCATCTGTTCGTAGACTTCCTGCACCACGACACGCCTGTATATACCGGACCGGAGCGCATAGCCCGTTTTCTGGATGCCGAGGTCTATTATTGCGACATACGCCGGCCGAAGCGTGGGGAATATGTGTTGCGGTTTGAGGAGATCACGAAGACTCCGAAAAATGAGCCGACGTTTGCGATTACGGAACGCTATATGCAGAAACTTGAGCGGAGCATTGAGCGTCACCCGGAATACTGGCTGTGGAGTCACCGGCGCTGGAAGCGCACGCGCGCCGACTTTGAGCGCAAATGGGGAGACAAAGCCCCCGAAATGCTCTCGCACCTGTGAATAGGACAATATGATGCCGATTGTCAGGGTCGTGTTGTGGCGAATGGAATATAAAATGGAATATAAATAGCGTAACTTAAAATTTTTTATAATAAAAATAGGGCGTCGGCGAAACCAGATGGGCTTCGCCGTTGTTTTTTAATTAGCGTATTAAAATTAACAGTTATGCATTTTACACCCAAAGAGCAAGACAAACTGACACTTCTGTGCGTGGGCATGATAGCCGAGCGCCGCAAAGCGAAAGGCTTGAAGCTGAACTATCCGGAGGCTGTGGCATATATCACCAGCGCAGCGCTCGAGATGGCTCGCGAAGGAAAAACAGTAGAGGAGGTGATGAGTGGTGCGGCACAGGTGCTCACCAAGGATGATGTGATGGACGGCGTTGCCGACATGATTTCATTGCTCCAGGTAGAGGCAGTGTTCACCGACGGGTCGCGATTAGTAAGCATCCATCAGCCCATCAAGTAAAATAATCCCAAAAGAGAGAGATCATGGATTCTACGAAAAACACAAAAACTGCCGCGCAGGTTGCCGCACAGGCCGCTAAACCGGTGAATCCGGGATTTGAGCCAAAGACTTATTGCCCGGTAGGGGGCGTGATTTTAGCCGATGCCCCGATTGAATACAATGAAAGCCGCACAGTGCGCAAGCTGAAAGTGCGCAACACAGGAGATCGTCCCATCCAGATAGGCAGCCACTATCACTTCTTCGAGGTGAACCGTTACCTCGAGTTCGACCGCCCGCAGGCATTCGGATTCCATCTCAACATTCCGGCCACCACAGCAATCCGCTTCGAGCCCGGCGATGAGAAAGAGGTTGAGATCGTGGCCTATGCAGGCAAGCGCCGGGTGATTGGCTTCGACGACCTCGCCAATGGATACACAGGAACCGAAGACACACCTACATATTTCCCAAAACGCATTGAGGCGCTGAGGCGTATGGAGGAATACGGCTACAAGAGCGTTTCTGCAGAAGATGCAGACTCTGAATATACACAAAATGAACTTAATAAATAAGCCATGGCTACTATATCACGCACAGAAAACAACATGCTGTTCGGTCCGACCGTAGGGGATAAGATCCGTCTGGGCAACACCGACCTGTATGTAGAGATAGAGAAAGATTACCGTGTATATGGCGACGAGGTCGTATACGGCGGAGGCAAGACGCTACGCGATGGCATGGGTCTGGCCAATGAATGCACCTCGGCAGCCGGGAGTCTTGACCTGGTGATTACCAATGTCACGATCATCGATGCCAAACTCGGCGTAGTGAAGGCCGATGTAGGTATCAAGGACGGCAAGATTGCCGGCGTAGGCAAGGCGGGCAACCCGAATGTGATGAAGGGCGTATCGCCCGACCTTGTGACAGGTCCCTCCACCGATGCCATCTCCGGCGAACATCTGATCCTGACGGCTGCCGGCATTGACGGCCACGTGCACTTCTGCGACCCACAGCAGGCATTCAACTGCCTTTCCAACGGTATCACCACATTGATAGGTGGTGGTGTAGGTCCGACCGACGGTACCAATGGCACCACCATCACGGCCGGTCCCTGGAACCTTAAACGCATTCTTCAGGCTGCCGACGCTCTCCCCGTGAACGTAGGTCTTTTAGGCAAGGGCAACTGCGCTTGCCGTGAGAATCTGGAAGACCAGATGAAAGCAGGGGCTTGTGGATTCAAACTCCATGAAGACTGGGGAACTACACCGGCAGCAATCCGCACATGTATGGAGGTATGCGATGATTACGACGTGCAGGCCGCCCTTCATGCCGACACATTGAATGAATCAGGTTATGTGGAGGATACAATCGCTGCTATTGACGGGCGCACCATCCACACTTATCATACTGAGGGCGCCGGCGGCGGACATGCTCCCGACCTTCTGAAGGTGGCTTCCGAGATGAATGTGCTTCCTTCGTCGACAAATCCTACACTGCCTTTCGGTATCAATTCGCAGGCTGAACTCTTTGATATGATTATGGTTTGTCATAACCTTAATCCAAACATTCCTTCGGATGTGGCCTTTGCAGAAAGCCGTGTGCGCCCCGAGACGCAAAGTGCCGAGAATATCCTGCATGATATGGGAGTGCTTTCGATGGTAAGTTCCGACTCGCAGGCCATGGGCCGCGTAGGAGAATCATTCATGCGTACATTCCAGATGGCATCCTATATGAAATCGGTGCGCGGGCGTCTTCCCGAAGATTCTGCGGAGAACGATAACTTCCGTGTGCTGCGTTACATCGCCAAGATTACGCTTAATCCTGCAATCTGCTATGGAATCAGCGATGTCCTTGGATCGGTTGAGAAAGGCAAGATGGCAGATCTCGTGCTTTGGGAGCCGGCATTCTTCGCCACCAAGCCGCAACTCGTGATCAAGGGCGGAGTGATAAGCTGGGCCAACATGGGCGACCCCAATGCATCGCTCACCACGCCTCAGCCGAAGATAATGCGTCCGATGTATGGCGACTGGGGCAACTGCCTGCCTCACACCCGCATGTCGTTCGTGTCGCGTGCCGCTGTGGATAATGACATCAAATCCAAGTATGGTTTGACCAGCAACATTTATCCGGTGCATGGCGTGCGTCAGATCACAAAGGCTGATATGCTTCACAATACAGGAACTCCCAGAATCGAGATTGATCCTGAGACATTCTATGTTACTGTCAACGGTGAACTCGCATATGTACCCCCGGCAAAGACATTACCGCTCGCCCAGCTCTATTGGTTCAGCTGATGAGGCTACATATAAATTAAATACGCATGGGGAGGCCCCGGCTTCCGGAGTCTCCCCATTTCATTAAATTTTAGGTTGACAAATCACTGTTACCGAATCAAGGTTAACGAAAAAAAGGAAAACACATGGAAATCTACACCGAAGTGCTGGGCAATGTGAACACGCAGCACGACTGGCATCACAAGCTCGAAAACGCAGAAATAGACTATATCTTCCTCGACCAGTGGACAGCGCAGAAGAGCCGTTTTCTCGCCAAGGGCGTTAGCGGCAAGGAATATCCTGTGGCGCTGGCACGTCATTCGCAAGTGGTCGACGGCGATGTGATCGCCTACGACCCCGATAAAAACACGGCGGCGGTGCTCCGCCTGAAATTAAGCCCGGTATTGGTAATCGACCTCTCGGGCATCGAGAATCAGGATCCGGAGACAATCATCCGCACAAGTGTGGAACTCGGCCACGCCATCGGCAATCAGCACTGGCCGGCTGTGGTGAAGGGCACCAAGGTTTATGTGCCGCTCACCGTGGACCGCAAGGTGATGCTCTCAGTGATGGAGACACACAATATCGAGGGAATCACATACGGCTTCCAGGAGGGACTGGAGGTGATCCCCTATCTTGCCCCCCACGAGATCCGCCGTCTTTTCGGAGGCGCCGGCCATGACAGCCATGTCCATTCACACGACCACGGTCATATAGTTCATTAATCATTATGGAGAGAAGAGAGAAAACACCGGACGCCGAGGTGTGCCCGCAGGCGGAGCAGTGCGGGGAACGGATCAGCAGCGCGGCGGCAATGCGCCTGCTGCAATTCAGCGACTCGATGTTCCCTGTGGGAACGTTCAGTTTCTCCAACGGGCTTGAGACCGCCGGCTTCGAGCATGTGGTCCATGACGCGGCCACTTTGCGGGAATTCACACTCAGTCAGGTGGAACAGGCAGCCTGGAGCGACGGGATCGCCATGCTGCACGCTTACCGGGCATATGATGCCGACGACTATGAGGGAATATTGCGCGCCGACAGAGCGCTGATGCTCTGCAAGATGAACGATGAGGCCCGGCTGATGCTGAAACGCATGGGTAAGAAGCTCGCAGAATTAGGTGTGCGTCTCTTCTCCTCTGATTCACGGATACTCCGTTGGCTCGGCGACATCAACGCCGACACCACCCCCGGCACATACCCCGTGGCGCAGGGACTCGCTTTCGCGGCGGCCGGAGTGCCCGAAGAGGATATGTTCTGCTCGCATCAGTATGGAGTGGCAAATATGGTGCTGAGCGCCGCCCTCCGCTGCGTGCGTGTCTCTCACTATGATACGCAGGAAATACTCTATGAACTCTCCGGAATGGTGGGCGACGCCTATCGCGAGATAAAGGACTGTTCTCTCAGCGACATCCGTGCGTTCTATCCCGAACTCGACATCCTCGCCTCTCTCCACGAGAAGGGTAATATGAGAATGTTTATGAACTGATGAGTGGATGAGTTGATGGGATTATGGGGCTAATCAAGATAACAGGTTACAAATAAGGAAAGAAATATGAGCAATACTTGTAGAATAGGAATCGGCGGACCTGTGGGATCCGGGAAGACCGCCCTTATAGAGGCCATCACTCCGCGCCTTCTCGAATTAGGACAGAAGGTGCTGATTATCACCAATGATATCGTCACCACCGAGGATGCCAAGCACGTGCGCAAGACGCTGAAGGGTATCCTTCTGGAGGACAAGATTATCGGCGTGGAGACGGGTGCGTGCCCTCACACAGCAGTGCGCGAGGACCCGTCGATGAATATCGCCGCCGTCGAGGAGATGGAGGCCAGGTTCCCCGACACCGATATCGTGCTGATTGAGAGCGGCGGCGACAATCTGACGCTCACCTTCTCGCCGGCATTGGTAGACTTCTTCATCTATGTGATAGATGTGGCCGCCGGCGACAAGATTCCGCGCAAGGATGGCCCGGGCATTTCGCAGAGCGATATCCTGGTAATCAACAAGACCGACCTCGCGCCTTATGTCCACGCCGACCTCTCCGTGATGGACCATGACTCCAGACTCATGCGCCCTGGCAAACCTTTCGTGTTCACCAACTGTATGACAGGCGAGGGTATCGACGATCTCATCGACCTCATCTTCAAGATGGCACTATTCGACAAGACCGAAAAGAAATAAACAGGAACTCATTCATTAAAATAGCGCGTTATGGCATTCGATTATCAATTGCATGGGACCACCTCGCCCGTGCCCACTGTGGATTTCTCTTCCTATCCGGAGATGCGGCCGTATCTCACGGAGCCGAAGGCAATGTATGTGGGGGCGCCCGGCAAGAATGGCTATCTGCGCATGGGATTTGAGATAGATCCTCGGGGCAAGAGCATAATGCGCGATCTGGAGCGCCGCGTGCCGATTGTGGTGCAGCAGGAACTTTATTTCGACGAGGAGATGCCCGGCATGCCATGCGTCTATATCCTCTCGTCGGGAGGACAATATATGGAGGGCGACCGCTACCGGCAGGACATCACGATGCGCAAGGGCAGCTATGCTTTCGTGTCGACCGGCGCTGCCAACAAGGTGGCTGAGATGCGGGAAAACTATTGCGGCCTCATGCAGAATATCGTGCTGGAGGAGGATTCATATCTGGAGTTCCTTCCCGAACCTACCATACCCTGCAGGCATACCCGTTTCATATCCGACACCCGGATTATAGCGCACCCTACGGCCACACTCTTCTATTCGGAGATATTTATGGCGGGAAGAAAGCATTATCAGGGTCGCGAGACATTCGTCGACGGCGAGCTTTACGACTATGACATCCTTTCGGTCACCTGCCGTGGCGAACGTCCCGACGGAGAGCCTCTCTTCAGGGAGAAATTCGTGATAGAGCCGGCCAAGAGGAATCCTCGTCAACTGGGCGTGATGGGACATTACGATGTGTTTGGCAATGTGGTTGTGGTGACTCCACCCGACAAGGCCGCAGAAATATATGCCGCCACCGATGCCTTCATCGACCGCGAAAGGAAGGTGGCCTGCGGCATCACGCATCTGCCCAACAAGGCCGGACTCCTCTTTAAAGTGGTTGGAATGGAGACCGGTCCTGTGAAGGCCATTATCCGCGAGTTCTGCTCGAAGGTGAGGATGGCCGTCAAGGGGCATCCCGTGCCAGAAGAATTCCCATGGAGGTGAGGAACAATCTTTGAGCCCCTTCATTGTAGATATTCGTATAAACTAATCCTCTCCGCAACCATGGAGGGGATATTTTTGTTAAAAACAATAAATACCGATATTATGTCTGATTATACAAAGAAATCGATAGCGGCGTTTCCCCGCACGTTGTTCCGCGGAGTAGGCCAGGTGATGTTCCAGGACAATATGTGGACCGGAATCCTCTTTATGGCCGGCATATACTGGGGAGCGTATGAAGAAGGCATAGGGATAGTGGCGTGGGGCGCGCTTGTGGGAGTGATTGTGTCTACGCTTACCGGATATGTGCTTCATCTTTCCGATCAGAACGGCGCGCAGGGTCTCTGGGGCTTTAACGGTGTTCTCGTGGGCTGCGCGTTCCCGACATTTTTGGGAAACACGGTATGGATGTGGATAGCGTTGGTGCTTTGTTCGGCGTCGACCACATGGGCTCGTTCGGGTATGGATAATGTGTTGGGACGTTGGAAGATGAGTTCGCTTACGTTCCCCTTTGTGGTTTGCACATGGGTGTTCCTGTTGGCCTCGCGTCTCTTCGCGGGAATGCCTGCAGAGAATATGGGTACACCGGAATTTGCAGACGGCATGCAGGGAGTGCTCGACATCCGTTTCGGTTCATTATGCGTATACTGGCTGAAGGGAATCGCGCAGATATTCCTCATCAACAGTTGGGTTACAGGCATTTTCTTCCTTGCGGGTCTTGCCGTGAGCAGTTGGCGGGCGGCTGTATGGGCAGCTGTGTCGTCAGCTATAGCGCTCATTGTGGCAATTGTTTGGGGAGCACCCGGCCATGACGTGGCCAATGGACTCTATGGCTTCTCGGCAGTGCTCACAGGCATCGCCTTAGGAGCCACATTCTGCAATTTCTCCTGGAAGGCAGCCATCTGGGCTGTGATAGGAGTTGTGGCTACGGTTTTTGCGCAGGGAGCAATGAACTCGTTCTTCTCGCCGATGGGCTTGCCCACTCTGACGGGGCCCTTCTGTCTGGCCACATGGATGTTCCTGCTTCCTGCATATAAATTCTTAGCGCCCAAGCCGGTGACTCCGACATCATCTCCGGAGTCGAAAGAAAAGCAGGGCTGAAAGTGAATAAAAGGTTATGAAATGAGTGCGGATAAAGCAGTTATGGTGAATATGGCCACAATGCCGCTCACCTGGCGGCATGTGTGGATCACATATGTTGCCTCGCTGGGGCAGCTGATAGGCACCGGCGTGGCCACGCTGGCCGGCATCATCATCCCGATGCTGAATATTCTGTCGCATCCGGAGCTGAGTGCCGGTATGCAGGGACTCATCGGTGCGGCCGACCTGGTGGGAATCGTGATAGGTTCGGTATTTTTCGGTTGTCTCAGCGACCGTTATGGCTATCTGGTTTTCTTCCGGTTGTGTCCGGCGATGGTGGCCGTCACCTCGGTGGTCGTGATTCTTTTCCCGAATGTCTGGGTGCTGATTATCGGGCTCTTTATTATAGGGTTGGGAATCGGCGCGGAATATAGTCTTGATTCGGGATATATTTCCGAACTGATGCCAGTGAAATGGCGCAGCACGATGATTGGATTTGCCAAGGCCAATTGCGCGCTGGGCAATATCGTGGTTGCCGGAGTATGCTGGTATCTAATCCTGTTCTGGGGAAGTGCCGGGGCATGGCCGAAGCTGATGTGGATAGTCACCGTGATATCCGGCGTGATGTTCCTTTGCCGCATCAAATTCTGGGAGAGCCCGATGTGGCTTCTTCAGCAGGGTCGCACGGCCGAGGCTGAAAAAGCCGTGAAGAATTTCCTCGGGCGGGACGTGGAGATTGAGCCGGAAAAGAAAACGAATACTCCTCAGCCTGTGAAGCAGAGCGCGTGGCAATTTATGCGCAACAACTGGGACCGGATTGTGTTGAGCGGCATTCCCTGGGCTTGCGAGGGACTCGGCGTCTATGGCATCGGCGTGTTCCTGCCGATTCTTGTGATGTCATTGGGCATAGAGCATGTGGAGGCCGGCGAGTCGGCAATCCATCATGTGGCCTCGTCGGTGGAGACTACCTTCTTTATCAGTTGTGTGATTCTCCCGGGGTTCCTTCTCGGCATCTGGCGGCTGATGAAGGGTGTTTCGGTTTCAAAACTTCAGACTTTGGGTTTCTGGGCAAGCACGGCGTCACTGGTGCTTCTGATAGTGTCGTATCATTTTGGCTGGAACCGCTGGATATCAATCGGAGCCTTTATGGCATTCGAGCTCTTCCTCAATATGGGCCCGCACCTCACCACTTATGTGCTTCCGCCGAAGATTTACACAGTGGAGGAGCGTGGAATGGGATCGGGGCTTGCGGCGTCGTTGGGCAAAGTGGGGGCAGTGATTGCAGTGTTTGTGATGCCGTTGCTGCTGAAATGGGGCGGGGTGCAGCTTGTGCTCTGGGTTTCGGCAGGAGTGATGGCCTTGGGTGCGATAATCACTATGATTTATTCGCCGAAGGTGATGGGTGTTGCGGATGGCAAGGGGAAATAGGAGAAGGACTTACAATTAAAGTTAAAGTAAATAATCATAATTATGCATATGGCAGACGCACTGCTGTCGCCGGCGGTGGCCCTTACGGCATCGGCGGCAGCCACGGTCCTCATCGTGACGGCCGGAATGAAGATAAAGAAGAGCGGCAATGAGAATATGGTGCCGCTGATGGGAGTGTTAGGGGCATTTGTGTTTGCCGCGCAGATGGTGAATTTCACGATTCCGGGCACAGGGTCGTCGGGCCATATCGTGGGCGGCGTGCTGTTGGCGGCGCTACTCGGACCCTGGGCGGCGTTCCTGACGCTGACTTCGGTGCTCATCATCCAGTGTCTCATCTTTGCCGACGGCGGACTGATGGCGCTCGGATGCAACATATTGAATATGGCGGCTATGACATGCCTTGTGGCATATCCGTTGATATATAAGCCCCTTCGTGGGTCGGCTGGCGGCTCGTGGCGCATGATGGGCGTGTCGCTGCTTGCCTGCACAGTTGGCCTTGAACTGGGAGCCGTGATGGTGAGCGTGGAGACGGCGCTCTCCGGAGTCACCGCGCTTCCATTCGGCGAATTCCTGGCGCTGATGACCGCAATCCATCTCGCCATCGGAGTGGGTGAGGGACTTGCCACAGGCGCCGTGATAATATTTGTGAAGAAGGCGGAGCCCGGGCTTCTCTATGAGCGCGACCGCAGGGCGCATCATCGTCAGGCAATGCGCAAGAGCGTGATCTGGTTTGCTGTGGCCGCCCTCGCAATCGGCGGTGGCCTCGCGTTCCTGGCTTCGAGCAATCCCGACGGCCTTGAATGGTCGATTCAGCGGATACTCGGCACCACCGAACCTGCAGGTGCCGTATCGGCTGTGGCCGATGCGGCCGGTGCGGCCGGTGCGGTGCAGGCATCCACATCATTCCTCCCTGATTATGAGAACAGTTTCTCGGGAATCATAGGGGCGCTGATGGTGGTGGCGCTTGTATGGTCGTTCGCCTACCTGCTCACTGCCCGGCGCAAAAGAGTGAAAGCGTAAGGAAGCGTGCAATAGCCTGATGTGATGGGAACACTGGAGAAGTCGATATATGTGCTGCGGGAGATGAACACCGGGCGCCGCGACGACTTGCGTCTATGCGACGTGCGTTGCGGGCTGCTGGTGTGCATCCTCTATCTGGTGGCGATGTTGTCGGTGCCGGTGCATTCGCTTCAGGCTCTCATTTTTTTTGCGGTATGTCCGGCGGTGGCTGCTGCCATAGCCGGTATCGAATTCGGCAAGGTGCTGGTCCGTTCGCTTGCGGTGCTTCCGTTAGTGGCCCTGATTGGCGCCTTCAATCCCTGGTTTCACCGCGATGTGGCTTTCGAGGTCGGAGGCGTGGCCGTAAGTATGGGCTGGCTGGAATTTGCCGCGATAATCCTGCGCGGACTGCTGTCGGTGCAGGCGCTGCTGGTGCTCACCGAAGCCTATGGATTCGCGGGAATATGTCGCGGAATGCGACGGCTCGGAGTGCCGGGATTCCTCACCACGCAACTCCTCTTCGTGTTCAGGTATCTCGACGTGCTTCTCACAGAGGCGCTCACCATGCGCCGTGCGCGTGAGGCGCGAGTGTATATGAAGAAAAGCATGAGCCTGCGGATGTGGGGCACGATGACCGGACAGCTTTTTATCCGCACCGTGCATCGCGCGCAACGGGTGCACCGCTCAATGCTTGCCCGGGGATTTCATGGCGAGATGCCTGTTTATGGCGATGGTTCGATGCGCTGGCGTATGTCAGATACCATAGTGCTTGTTGTATGGTCTGCGGTGTTCACCGTTCTGCGTTTTGTCAATCTTGGCGCCCTCTTTAATTTCTAAAGGAGAAAAAATATGAGTCATCATTATATAAGATTCAGCGATGTGAGTTACGTATATCCCGGCGGAGTGAAGGCTCTCGACGGGGTCAGCTTCTATGTGGGGCATGGGGAGAAGGTGGCATTGCTGGGTCGCAACGGCGCCGGGAAGTCGACGCTTCTGCTCCACACCGACGGGCTTCTGATGGCCTCAAGCGGGGAGGTGAACGTGGGGGATGTTCCGGTCACCAAGAAAACGCTTCCGGTCATCCGGCAGTCGGTGGGGATTGTGTTTCAGAATCCTGACGACCAGCTGTTCATGCCCACGGTGGAGGAGGATGTGGCGTTCGGGCCGCTGAATATGGGTTTGCCACCGGAGGAGGTGGAGCGGCGCGTGGCAGGCGCGCTTGAGGCTGTCGGTGTGCCGCATCTGCGAAAGCGCGCACCCTGGCAATTGTCCGGAGGACAGAAGCGGAGCGTGGCTATTGCCACTACTCTCTCGATGGAACCCTCGGTGCTGGTGCTCGACGAACCGACCTCCAATCTCGACTGGGATGCCCGGCGGCGTGTGATAGAGATACTCAAATCATTCCATCACACCTGCATAATCGCGACTCACGACCTTGACCTGGTGAACGAAATGTGTCCCAGAAGCATTGTAATGGAAAAGGGACATGTGGCAGCCGACGGACCCACCGCCGAGTTGCTAGCCGACCGACGTGTGCTGGATATCCTCGGAATCGACTGATTACTCTTCTCTCTATCAATAAACTATACCGACTATGGGAACACGACTTGAAGCTATCGACGCTCGTCTGCGTCATTACGGCATATTCGCTTTATTACACGTCATCATATTGCTGGCCAGTGTTTTTCTGGTGGTCTGCATTTCCTGGGACACGTTTGAGAATCTGCAATTCTACCGCCAGCCGCAATTTCTCACGCTGCAGTTCTGGATCTGCATGCTCTTCCTCGCGGATTTCTTTGTGGAGCTATTCCTTTCCCCCCGCAAGAAGCATTTCCTTGCCACCCGCTGGGTGTTCTTCCTCGTTTCGGTGCCATGGCTGGCGATATTCACCTGGCTTAACATTCATTTCGACCCGCAGGTGGAATATGTGCTTCAGTTCATTCCGCTGGTTCGCGGCGGGTATGCGCTTGCCATAGTGGTGGGCTGGTTCACATCGAGCAAGATTTCGAGTCTCTTTTTCTCCTATCTTATCACGCTGATTGCATCTATCTATTTCGCCTCGCTCGCCTTCTATCTTTTCGAGCATGGAGTGAACGCCCTTGTCACTAATTATACCGACGCGCTCTGGTGGGCATTTATGGATGCAACCACGGTTGGATCGAATATCGTGGCCATCACGGCTGTGGGCCGTGTGCTGTCGGTGGTGCTCGCAGCCTTGGGTATGATGATGTTTCCGATCTTCACTGTGTATATCACCAATAAGATTACTGCGAATCATTCGCGCCGCATCACATTGTCGTCGTTAGGACTTAGCGGCGAACCGGGCGAGGAGGATGGGAATGTATAAAAAGAGGTGCTCGCCTCTGCAATCGAAACTGCAAAGACGAGCTGGGGATTGTGGGGAGTGGGCGCTTACGGATTCGAACCGCAGACCCTCTGCTTGTAAGGCAGACGCTCTAAACCAGCTGAGCTAATCGCCCGATTGCGGATGCAAAGTTAAGTCATTTTTTCGGTTCACACAAATTTTTTTGCTAATTTTGTGAAGTTTTTTCGTAAAAATTTTTCCGCAAAAGTCGGGAAATTTTATTTACGTGCTGATATTCAATTAAATAATGGCTTCAATAAAATCACGCACAGAATCGATAAGAATCGAGGATTTTGATTATCCGCTGCCCGACGAGCGCATTGCGCGTCATCCGCTGGCGCGGCGCGACGCCTGCAAACTCTTGGTGAGCCGCTGCCCTGAAGAAACTCTTCATGCAAAATTCTCTGATGTGGCTTCCCTTCTTCCGGAGGGAAATCTTGTGGTGTGCAATGATACTCGTGTGATAAATGCCCGCATCTCTTTTCATAAATCGTCAGGTGCCCGAATCGAGGTCTTTCTGCTCGACCCGATGGCGCCGGAGGATTATGTGCTGATGTTTCAGCAGAGGGGAAGCTGCCGCTGGCGCTGTCTTGTGGGTAATTCAAAGAAATGGAAAGAGGGGGAATTGGTAAAAGAGATAGAGGTGGATGACGTTCCGGTAAGGCTCCGCGCCCGCAGGGTGGGGGATGCCGGCGGCAAGTCGCAGGAGATTGAGTTTTCCTGGGACGGAGATGTCACCTTTGCAAGTGTGGTGGAGGCGGCCGGCAACATACCGATTCCTCCCTATCTGAAGCGTGAGAGCGAGAAGAGCGATCTTGACGACTATCAGACAGTATATGCGGAGGTGAAGGGCTCGGTGGCCGCACCTACTGCCGGACTTCATTTCACGCCGGAAGTGTTTGCCGCGATGCGCGGCCGGGGAATGGATATTCGCAGGGTAACGCTTCATGTGGGTGCCGGCACGTTCCAGCCCGTGAAGAGCGACACCATCGGCGATCATCCGATGCACACGGAGGCAATCAGCGTGGAGCGGGATGTGATAGAGGCCTTGCGTGCGGCAATCGCAGAGGGCCGGGGCATCACTGCCATCGGCACCACCTCGGTGCGCACGCTTGAGTCGCTTCCCTATCTGGGGCGCCATGCGGCCGAGGGGGACGGCCAACTTGCCGTGTCGCAATGGGAGGCTTATGATTATGCAGATATGGATGTCGACACTCTCCGGGTGCAGACGATCGAATGGCTCGATGCTCTGCTCAGACTGCTTGATGAGAGGGACGAGAATATCATCACGGCGCATACTTCCATTATGATTGCTCCGGGTTTCAGATGGCGTGTGGTGGATTCGATGGTGACCAATTTCCATCAGCCGCAGTCGACGCTGCTCTTGCTTGTGAGCTCCTTCCTGGGAAATGACGCGGAGGGAAATCCCCGCTGGCGCCCGCTTTATGATACCGCACTCGCCGGCGATTACCGTTTCCTGAGTTATGGCGACGCCTGTCTCTTCTTCAAAGGGAAAGAGGTATAAAGAATATATGCAGATGAAGGTGCGTGTGGAATTGCCGGGATCGAAGAGCGAGGCTGCGAGAGCGCTTGTTTGCCGCTTCGTGCGCAGATGCCTTGGGCGGGGAGATGTGGAATTGCGCAATCTGCCTGAGTGCGGCGATACGCTTGCGCTTCGGGATGCGTTGCTGCAATTGGAATGTGCAGCCCCCGGCGTCCTTACGGATTATTATCTCGGCGAGGGGGGCACGAGCCTCCGTTTTTTCTTGGGGATGGCCGCTTCTTGCGAGGGGATGGTGTCGAGGATCGACTGTGCCGATGCCTTGCGTCGCCGGCCTTTGAGTCCGCTCGTGGATGCATTGCGGGTGTTGGGCGCCGACATAAGATATACGGAGGAGGATGGGCGGGCGCCGCTTCTTGTGAATGGAAAAACGCTTCTTGCCGATTCTGCTGTGAGGGTGGATGGCTCGGTGAGCAGTCAGTTCGCGTCGTCGCTTCTGCTTGCTTCTCCGTTATGGAGGGGCGCAGGTGAAGTGCTTGTCGATGGTTGCGTGTCGCGGCCATATGTCGGGATGACGCGGGAGGTGATGCAAAGGATGGAGAGCCTTCCTGATGGTGGGGCTGTCTATGAGATAGAGCCCGACTGGTCGGCCGCAAGCTATTTCTATGAGTGGAATCTGCTCTATCCGGAAGTGGAGGCAGTGCTGCCGGCAATGCGCATGGGCAACGATTCTCTGCAGGGCGATTCCGTCTGTGCCGAGATTTTTGCTGCCATTGGTGGCTTCAACGGTGCTGGTTCCGGACTCTTTGAAAGGGATATGAACGCCACTCCTGATCTTGTGCCGGCTCTTGTGGTGGGATGCTGCGTGAGCGGCATGCCTTTCCGCTTCACCGGTGTGGCGCATCTGCGCCATAAGGAGAGCGACCGCCTTGCGGCATTGCAGACGGAGATGGCCAAGGCGGCGTATCGGCTACATGTCGGCGCTGACTCGATATGTTGGGATGGGAGATTGGGGAAAAGATTGGAAGATTGGATTTTGTTTGATGCGCACGGCGACCACCGTATGGCCATGGCACTCTCTGTGGCTGCGCCGCGCATTGGCAATTGTGAGGTTATGGGGATGGAATGCGTTTCGAAGAGCTTTCCCGGTTTTGAGGATGAGCTGAAGAAACTGACCCGTGCGCTTGATTCGTGCAAAAGAGATTAGATTATGAAAGGAGCATTGATAATATTGGCTGTATTGATAGCCATCGGCATAATTCTGTATTTAGGAGAGATGCGCCATCGCAAACGCGTGGCGGCCAAGAATGAAAATGAGGAATCTCAGGCTCCGGATGTGGCCGTGCAGGATTCCTGCTGCGGACAGCATCTTGTGTGCGAGAAGAATCTGCTTACGCCGATGGACGACAAGGTGGAATATTACGACGACGAAGAACTCGACCGTTTCATCGGGCGCAGTGCCGACAGTTATACCGAGGAGGAGGCAGAGGAATTCCGCGAGGTGTTGATGACATTGCGGGAGGAGGATGCCCCGGGCTGGGCCCGGAGCATCACTCTCCGCGGTTTGGAACTGCCCTCTGACGTTCGCGACGCGTTGCTGATGATTGTGCGCGACGCGAGAAATAAGTCATAAGTCAGAGTTGCTAAGTCAGAGGTTATAAGTCAGAGGCCATCAATCCTCAATCCTCAATCGACCCAGATCTTCTGGATGAGGAATTGCTGATTGTCCCCTTTCTTTTGAGGGATAACCAATTCCACAAATTCGATGTCGCTTGCTCGGTTCACACTTGTGCCTCCTTCCGGAATGGTGCGCGTGAGCATCGTGGGGTAGGGTGCCGGCATTATGATTCCTTCGGTAGGTTTGAGTTGGTCGAGCGCTACGCTGAATGTGCCATCCTTCGCGGGTGTGAAGGGCGCGGAATAAGTGGCGCCGTCGCGGCAAACCAATGAGATCCGGCTGCCTTCAGGTATGGCGGTCGCTGTCTTTCCTGCGGCATCGGTCATCAGTTTTGCATTGAGCTTTGTGGCTTTCACATTCTCGGGAAGTTTCTGCATCTGGTCTCCCACAAAGCGGCGCATCACAATCTTGCCATCCTGTTTGGGCTCCGAGGTGAGGCTGTACACGGGCGGCATATCCCAGCCGAGATTCAGTTTTTCGAGTTTATAGTCCCAGGCCTCCGGAATCTGGCAGATATCCACATTCCGGTCAGCATCCTTAGGAAGCATAAGGGCCACGGGTGCGTGGTCGTAGTCGGGCGCGGCATATTCGAAGAGTCCGATGTTGCCTGCCACCTTGGCGCGGTGCATAAGGCGGCGGTCGGGAACCGGCATCCCCTGCGGGTAGATAAGGTAAGTGCCGGGCTCGATGGCGATCTCTGCATCGCGGGCGGTCCCCTTGGCGCTGTTGCCGTCATTTAGACCTATAAAATTGTAGCCTTTCCCTAATTTCGGAAGCATTATCTTCATCTTGCGGTTGCGGCTGGTGGCTACCACCTTCGAGTCGCAGATGTCGGTGTTGGTAAATGGGTCGGAGATTTGTGCCACGTCGGGCATCACCTCCAGGCGCCATACGCCCTCCGGCGACACGCGGTCGAGGAAGTAGGCTCCGTTGCCGGCGTATTCCACGAGTTGGGAGTTGCCGTGCCCCGCTACTAATTGCAGACTGTCCGCATTGTAGGGCACGCTCGTGGTGTTGTTGGAATAGATGAATTTCTGCGGCGAGTTGTATTCGCTAAGATCCTGCTCATAGTTTACGCGTGTGTGCTCGAATGTGGAGTTGTGCGGATACTGGCCGTAGTCGGCGCCGCGTGGAATTTCGTAGGCCGCATTGGCTGCCACCATCATACTAAGCGCTTTGGCGGGAGTGTATACGAGGTTGAGGAAATGCGTGGGATATTCCGTGTTGTATTGGGCGAGATAGAGAGGGTCGTAGGCAAACTGCGTGATCCACTGGAAACCCTCCTTGCGGAATGTGCGGGCAATCGCCGGGTAGAGGTGGGAATAGGTCACGTCGGCGGGGTCGAATTCATAGACCACCCGGGCTAATTTGTTGTAGCGGGGCATTGTGTCCTTCCAGGGAATTGTGTAGTTGTCGAGCATCGGCAGAAAGTTGCCTTTGCGTTCGTGGCCGGCCACAAGGCCGGTGGGATACCACTGGTATGTGGTTCCCTGGATGTCGGCGTCGTAGTAAGCGGAGGTCACGTCGGGGTTGTGGGTCACATTATATAGGAGCGGTTTTTCGAACCCCGCCTTGCGGAGTGCCTTTACCATACGGTTGATGTAGGCCGTCACCTCCTTCTTTGTGCCGGAATGGCAGGGCTCGTTGTTGATCTCCATTGCAATGATGGCGTTGTCGCCGGCGTAAGAGCGGCCTGTGTAGGGGTTCACGTGGCGGGCGAGTTGGGAGAGGTAATTCTCCTGGATTTTCTGCGCCTGCGGGTCATCGTGGATTTGGCACTTGTCGAAATCGTAGGTGAAAGCGCCGGTGTCGATGTTTTTCTCCGGATAACCGTTGCCGAAATTGGTCTGGGCGGTTAGGATGATGTCGATGCCACGTTTCTCGAAGGCGGCAATCATGTAGTCGAGCAGGTCGAGATGGTCGTTGTCGATGAGGTTGCCGGCGCTGTCGGCGAGTTCGGCGTCCCAGAGGTGGAGGCGGAATGCGTTGAGGCCGAGACGCGCGATGTGGTATACATCCTTGTCGATGGCTTCGCGGCGGTCCTTGCCAAGGCGGCCTAATTCGCGGTAGGAGTAGGCGAAGGGGGCGGTATAGTTGGTGCCGTAGTAGGAAACCTCCTTATTATTGTCGCTGCGGCGCATCACGCCGTTCTTATCGACATAGATCTTATATGCCTGACGCGTGGAATTATCCTTTTTCGCAGGGATGGCTGATGCCTGGGCCGCGATGAAGAGGTAAGAGCTCAGTAGCAGACTCATTCTGGCGAACGAGGAAAGACTGTGTAGAGAGCCGAAAAGGCCTTTTGGGTGTCTGTTCATATCTATTGGGGTATCTGTGTATATTCTTGGGGTGTCTCTGTATATTCAGGGAATAGGGGAAATCAGATCAAAAAAGGAGTCATATGATCTGCGAGTCGTAAAGTTAATAAAAAATCGGCAAATAATTCATACCGGCGCAAATTAGCGATAAAAAGCAGGCGTTTCTGACGCCCAAGTCGCGGAGCGACTGCCCTATTTTTAACCTTAATTTCAAAAAACTAATTTATGTTTTTTGTTTTCTAAAAAATATAGTAAATTTGCCACCAACTAAGACCACATCCCATAAAAATGTTAATGCAGGGGCGACCGATTTTTGATGCAGCTCAGCAAGTTGAAGAG
>OGNF01001167.1_pt1 | contig 25272 bp, 18 predicted proteins | sample 1573321 | NCBI WGS metagenome assembly OGNF01 (sample SAMEA2581911, study PRJEB24529) | metagenome | biome: Human gut stool | place: China | collected 2011
AAATTCCTCGAAAATACGCCGCCCCTGCGTTAACATTTTTGGTGGGATGGGGTCTTAAGCATTATCAGCCGAATCTTGTTTACTTGTCGGCCCGAAGTCCCGGCACACGCCCGAACATTAGGAATTTGCGCTGATAGTAGGGTGTGAACAGATTTGAAACCACTACCCCTTTCGATGAGGAGGCGTGGATAAATTTCTCATTATCCACCACTATTCCCACATGCGACACCTTATGTGGATCCTTCCCAGTGGCGAAGAACACAAGGTCGCCTGTGCTGACGTGCTCGGCATCAACTTTATCGCAGAATTCAGCCTGTTTTGCGGAGTTGCGAGGAATCTTCTGTCCGGCAGCCTCCTCATACACCTTCATCACCATGCCGGAGCAGTCGGTTCCTTTTCCCTTTTCTGCACATGCATATTTATAAGGAGTCCCAACCCAGGAGTAAGCCTCATCGATGATGCGGGCCTGCTGTCTGTTAGGCTTCTTCACATGGATTGCCTCACTGGCCGCAGAATGGGAATTGTCGCGATGAACCCCCTTCGAGGATTTACAAGACTGAAAGGATAAGGCAAATGTAAATGCAGCCGCAATCCACAGGCTCAGCCGAAATTTGCGCGCAATCTCTTGAATATTAGGCGTATCAATATTGAGGAGCGTCATTGTTGTGAAGTTTACAAATGCAAATGTAAATAAAAATTCCCTAATACAAAAAAATCCTTGAATAAATTTTTAAGGGTTTTCATTACGAGAATAAGAACTCATTTTTGGTTAATTCGGTTCAATGCACTAATTTTGTATTTTGCAAAAGATTTGAATAGATAGATGAATTTTAAGATAGAGGCTACAGCACCGGATACCAACGCCAGGGCAGGTGAGATTGAAACCGCCCACGGCAAGATACCGACCCCTATTTTCATGCCTGTGGGCACGGTGGGGAGTGTCAAGGCGGTGCACGCTCACGAATTATACGACATCGATGCCAAGATTATCCTCGGCAATACATATCACTTATACCTGCGCCCCGGACTTGACGTGCTCAAGGCTGCCGGCGGTCTGCATAAGTTCAACAGCTGGAACCGCCCCATCCTTACCGACTCAGGTGGTTTTCAGGTGTTTTCCCTCTCCTCGCAACGTAAGTTGAAAGAGGAGGGCGCTTACTTCCGCAGCCATATCGACGGCAGCAAGCATCTTTTCACCCCCGAAGGAGTTGTGGATATAGAACGCTCCATCGGTGCAGACATCATGATGGCACTCGACGAGTGTCCTCCCGGCACATCCGACTATCAGTATGCACGCACTTCGCTCGACCTTACCCACCGCTGGCTCCAGCGCGGATGGAAGAGATACAAGGAAACCGAGGGACTTTACGGCTACGACCAGGCCTACTTCCCCATCGTGCAAGGTTGCGTCTACCCCGACTTACGCCGTGAATCCGCAAAATTTATAAGCGACTTCGGCGCTGACGGCAACGCCATCGGCGGCCTGGCCGTGGGCGAACCCACTGAGAAGATGTATGAGATGATCGAGATTGTCAACGACATCCTTCCCGCCGACAAACCCCGCTATCTGATGGGCGTCGGCACGCCGGCCAATATCCTCGAGGCAATCGATCGCGGAGTGGACATGATGGACTGCGTGATGCCTACACGCAACGGCCGCAACGGCATGATATTCACAAGCAAAGGAATCATCAACCTCAAGAACCTCAAATGGGCCAAGGACTTCTCCGAACTCGATGAGGAGGGCACAGCACTTGTGGACCACGAATACAGCAAAGCTTATCTGCGCCATCTCTTCGTGAGCCACGAAATCCTTGGCATGCAGATAGCATCAATCCACAATCTCGCATTCTATCTCTGGCTCGTGAAAGAGGCAAGGAAGCATATCATCGCCGGCGATTTCAAGAGCTGGAAAGAGGAAATGGTAGTCAATGTGACCCGCAGACTATGAAACTGAAGCTGAAGCTAAATAGGATTCCCCTGCCGAAGATTCCCCGGATACCGGCGACAAACAAGATTTGCAGGGCTTACAGGTTCCGCAAGATCCGGAAAGCCCGCAAGAACCGCGATGCCGGCAAAAAATCGAAGTTGCCAAGGCTCTCATGGTCCATGTTCGGCATCAAGCTCATCGACTGGTTTATCCTGAAGAAATTCCTCGGCACATATTTCTTCGCCACCCTGCTGATTCTGGCCATCATCGCCATGTTCGACATCACGGAGAAACTTGACGCCTTCCTGTCGGCACCCCTCAGCGAGACGCTCTTCGACTATTTTGCCTCTTTCCTCCCCTATTTCGCCAATCAACTCTCCCCTCTCTTCACCTTTATCTCGGTAATCTTCTTTACCACCAAGCTTGCCGGCAACTCCGAAATCATCGCCATCCTTTCGAGTGGCATCAGTTTCAACAGGCTGATGCGCCCTTATATGATTGGCGCAGCCGTGATTGCTGCCCTCACATTCGCGCTCAGCAACTATCTGATTCCCCCCACGAATGTAAACCGTATAGCCTATACCAACAAATATGTGCGCAACAAGAGCGTAAACACCGGTCTCGACATCCAGCTTATGGCGAGTCCCGGCGTGGTGGTCTACATCGGACGCTTCGAGAACAGCACCAAGACAGGCTACCGCTTCTCGCTCGACAAGTTTGAGGGCAAGCAACTTGTGTCGCGACTCACGGCACAGACCGTGAATTATGACAGCACCCGTCAGTATCACTGGACCATGAACAATTACATGATCCGCAAATTCGACGGAATGACCGAGAAAATCACCTCCGGCACAAAGAAGGATACCGTGATACCCGTGGAGCCCCGCGACTTCCTGATATCCGTCAACGACCAGGAGACGCTCACCACTCCCCAACTCACCGACTTCATCGAGAAGCAGCGGCGTCGCGGCGTGGCCAACATAAAGGCCTTCGAGATTGAGAAGGAACGCCGCTATGCCTCCACGGCAGCCGCATTCATCCTTACCCTCATCGGCTTGTCGCTCTCGGCCAAGAAAGTAAAAGGAGGAATGGGCATCAATATAGGTATCGGTCTGGTGCTTAGTTTCAGTTATATCCTTTTCTCCACTGTCACCAGTCAGTTTGCCATCTCCGGCATGACCTCCCCCTGGCTTGCTATGGAGATTCCCAATTTTGTCTATCTGGCAATCGGACTTATCCTTTACCGCCGCGCCATGAAGTTCTAATTCCCTTATATTGGAACGATATTTGTTTAGAATGTGATTATGGCAAAGGAAACTTATAAAAAAATATGCAGTCTTCTTGAGGACTACCGTATGGCAGACGCGATAGGACTGCTGGATAAGAAAGCAAAACAGGTCTCCGGCCGCCCGGCAATCGACCGGCTCGCGCAACTCTCGGAGACATATCGCTATATGATGCATTATCTCGTGGAGGGAGTTCAGGACTCCGGCCGCGACCGCCTATATTCCGACCTCTGCGGCCAGTTGCTCTCGATAGCCGAGGGTTTGGAGAGGCAAAGCGCAATCGCCGAAGGCACAAGTCATTATTGCGCCACAATAAGGCTTTCGAAAATCAGAAAAAGTTCGGTTGACCGGCTTCTTGACGACTATTCCGCACTTCGCGCAGAGATGATACTTGCCGAAGCCGCAGGATCCACCGACAATTCTCTGCTTGAAACGCGTGAAGATATCTTTGAAAACCTCTTCAATGCCGTCTACACGCTTTACGACAGCAAGGACACTTGTGCCAACCTCCGCGATTTCATGATGTCGGAGAATGCCGACCGCAATATCAATTCATTGATTGTTAGTGCCCTCACACTCGGACTGCTCGAATTCTACGACCGCCACAGGCTTAACCTCCTTCTTGACATATACGATTTTTCCATCGACCCGTTCATTTCCGCCCGCGCCCTTGCCGGCATCGTGCTGGCAATCGCCGCCTCCCCGGATGCGGTGGGAGCCGACCCTGCCATCGTGGCAAGAATCTCACTCTGGAACGACACAGAAGAGATGCGCCGCCGCCTTCGCGAGACCATTCGCGTGATTGTGGGCACCCGTGACACCGAGCGTCTGTCGACTAAAATGAATGAGGAGGTACTTCCCGAATTAATGAAGTTGCGCCCCGACCTCCTTAATAATATAAAGAAGATGGGCGGCGATTTCGACCCGGCATCAATTGAGGATAATCCCGAATGGCAGGAGATGCTTGAGAAATCTGGCCTGGAAAAAAAGATGCGCGAACTGGGCGAAATGCAGTCGGAGGGTGCCGACCTGATGATGGTCACATTCTCCAAACTCAAGGAATTCCCATTCTTCCGGCTCGCTTACTCCTGGTTTGTGCCCTTCTATGTGGAGAATCCCCATGCAGCACTGCCTGAAGAAATCCGCAGGCTGATGACAGGAATCGACGGACTTGCCGACATGATGTGCGAATCCGACAAATATTCCCTTGCATTGAGTTTCCGGCAGATGCCCGACACGCAGCGGCAGATTATCTCCTCACAGTTTTCCGCCCAATGCGAGCAATTAAAGGCCGAACTCGAAGACAAGCGTCTCAAATCCTCCGCTCCCGAATTTGATACGAATGTGTTGTTGGCAGTGAGGGATTTATATCGCTTCTTCAAATTATACAGGCAGCGACGTGATTTCAACGACCCATTCGCGAAGCCATTCGATTTCATCAATCTCCCCGGCATAAGCGATGTGCTCTCCTCCGACAATGAGATGATGCGCATCGTGGCTGAGTTTTACTTCACGCGCGGATATTATAAGGAGGCGCTTCCTCTTCTGGAGACACTTGCCGGCACAGAAGCCGATGATTTTTCGATATGGGAGAAAATCGGCTATTCTCTTCAGCAGCAGGGACGCTTGAAAGAGGCTCTCGAAGCATATGAGAAATCGGAATTGCTGAAAACTCCCGGCACATGGCTGATGCGCCGCCTCGCATCGCTCTATCGTCGCACAGGCAATCCGGAAAAGGCCATCCCTTATTACGGCCGCCTTCTTGAGAAAGACCCCGACAATGTGTCGCTGATCATGAATGCAGGCAATGCGTCCTATGAGGCCGGTGATATGGAATCTGCTCTCCGACATTTCTATCACGCCAATTATCTTGCCCCGGAAAACATCAAGGTGATACGCACATTGGCCTGGATGCAACTGCTCGGCGGCAACATAGATAAGAGCCGCGATAGTTATGCACGCCTGATTGCTCGCCCCGACGCCACATCATCCGACCGCATGAATGCCGGACATGCTGCCATGCTCTCCGGCGACCTCAAGGATGCCGAACACCATTATCTCGACGCAGCGCATAATAGTTTCGAGGATTTCAGAATGGCTTATCTCGCAGATCTTCCCACTCTTGCCAACCTCGGACTCGACCGACGCATTTTCAATATAATGCTCGACAATATCAAATGGAAATCTGATGGCACGAATTCTAATCGTTGACGATGAGGAGACCCTTTGCGAGGCCTTGCGCTTCAATCTTGAGGCCGAGGGTTTTGAAGTGGATACCGCAAATTCCGCTGAGGAGGCACTCACACTCAATCTTTCCTCCTATTCCCTGCTGATTTTCGATATCATGATGGGCGAAATCAGCGGCACGCAACTCGCCTCCATCGTAAAAAAGCGCGAGGATACGGCTTCAATCCCTATTATATTCTGCTCAGCTAAAGATGAGGAGGATGATGTGGTGTCAGGTCTTGACCTCGGCGCAGACGATTACATCACCAAGCCATTCTCTTTCCGCACATTGCTTGCAAGAGTAAAAAGTGTGTTGCGACGTGCCTCCCAGAACGCTGAACCTTCGGAACATGACGATGAAATATCATACAAAGGGCTGTCGCTGTCGCGTGTACAGAAAAGATGTACGGTGGATGGCACTGAGGTAAGGATGCCTCGGAAGGAATTTGAGATCCTTTCGCTTCTTCTGTCCCACCCGGGCAGAATCTTTTCTCGTGATGAGCTTCTTAAGAACATCTGGGAAGAGGATGTGGTGGTGGTGGACCGTGTGATTGATGTCAACATCACCCGTCTCCGCTCCAAACTCGGTCCTTACGGTAAAAACATCGTGACAAGAAGCGGTTACGGCTATGGCTTTATGGAATAAAGTGTCTTACCACCGGCGACTTTTCGCCGGACTCGTGGCATATTCCGTGCTGATGCTTATCTGTTTCGGTCTCCTTCAGTATAGCCGTGAGAAGGATTTCAAGGCTGATGAACTCAACGACCGCCTGCAAATCATCAATCAGGAACTGCTCTATCGCCTTGAACACAGCGACACGATTCCCTCGCAAATAAGTCTCAGCGAATATCCTTTCAAGGAATTGCGTGTAAGCGTGATTGATCCTAAAGGCTATGTGCTATACGACAATTCCCTTGATTCGCTTCCTCTCAGCAACCATCTTGAACGTCCTGAAATCGCCCGAGCCATCGCCGTGGGCGAGGGGTTCTCATTGCGCCGTGCAAGCGAGGAGACCGGCACAGAATATTTCTATTCCGCACGTAAGGGTGAGAAATATATCGTGCGCACCGCAGTGCCCTATTCAACCTCTCTTGATTCGCTGCTGAAGGCCGACTATACATTCCTATGGGTGATGGGCGCAATTACGCTGGCACTGTGTGTGATCGGATATTTTGTTACGCGGAGACTCGGCCAGAATGTTACACGCCTGAACATATTCGCAGAACGCGCCGAACGAGGCGAACGGATTTATGAGAGCGAACCTTTTCCCCACGACGAACTCGGCGAGATCTCAAGCCATATCGTGCGCCTCTATGCCCGTTTGCAGCAGACCACCCTGGAGCGAAACCGCGAGCATCAGCGCGCCCTTGAGGCCCAGCAGGAGAAGATTCGCATCAAACATCAGCTCACCAACAATATCAACCACGAACTGAAGACCCCGGTGGCCGCGATGCAGCTTTGCCTCGAAACTCTTGTGAACCATGATAATCTCCCTGCCGAAAAGCGCCGAGAGTTTCTGAACCGCTGCCTTCAGGCTAACGAGCGCCTCACGCATCTCCTCTCAGATGTTGCGGCCATCACGCGTCTTGACGACGGCGGCCAGGCCATCCCCAGATGCATGGTGGATATCGCGGCCATTGCCTCCGAGTCGGTGGCAGACATGGAGCTCGCCGCATCCGGTAAGAGGATAGAGATCCATAACAATCTTCCCGCAAGCATTATGATAGAGGGAAACGAAACGTTATTGGCATCCATATTCCATAATCTGATTGAAAATGCAATAGCTTATTCCGGAGGTACGCTCGTGGAAATCTCGATGTTGGAAAAGACAGATAAGGATGTGACAATCCAGATTTCCGACAATGGCAACGGCGTGGCTGACGAGCACCTGCCTCATCTTTTCGAACGATTCTACCGTGTGGACAAAGGGCGTTCAAGGAAATTAGGCAATACCGGCCTCGGGCTGGCAATTGTAAAGAACGCCGTGATATGGCACGGCGGCGAAATCTCAGTCATCAAAAACCCCTCCGGCGGTCTCTCCTTCACTTTCCGCCTTTCTCTCTAATATTGGATTCAGAATAACTCACAGCCTCACCGGCCCTTTGCCGGCGACACACAATCTTCAATTTTTCAGAAAATTGATACAGAACGAGCTTCTTTACCGCGATGAGGCGGAATCCGAATAATCATCAATCCTAAATCATCAATCATCAATCTGTAACACATCATTAACCGCTTTGTCATATTTTTGAAACATCTACCAGTTTATTTTGCCATAGAAAGATTCTAATCCTTTTGTTTGTTAGTATGGTATAGAGCAAACCCTGCTGACAGCATTGGCAAACTAAATTTGATAGCTAATGGAAATATTGTTTCTTTGCGTAGTGATATTCCTCTTCTTGCTCGCGATTTTCGACCTCTCCGTAGGCGTGAGCAATGATGCAGTGAATTTTCTTAATTCCGCAATTGGTTCGAAGGCCGCGCCCTTCAAGGTGATTCTGATAGTTGCCTCCATCGGAGTATTCATAGGTGCCGCGATGAGCAACGGCATGATGGATATTGCCCGCCACGGCATCTTCCGTCCTGAAAATTTCTCATTCTACGACCTCATCTGCATCTTCATGGCTGTGATGGTCACAGATATTATGCTTCTCGATGTGTTCAATTCCCTGGGCCTGCCTACCTCCACCACTGTCTCCATGGTGTTTGAACTTCTTGGAGCCACATTTGTGGTAGCGCTCATGAAGATGGCTGCCGATGAGACAGGACTGGGATTCAACGACCTTCTGAACACTGAGAAAGCCCTATCCGTGATATTGGGCATATTCCTGTCTGTTGCGATTGCCTTTGCGTTCGGCACAGTGGTGCAGTTTCTCACCCGCATGCTCTTCACTTTCAATTATAAGGTGAATCTCAAGTGGAAGATTGGAATTTTCGGCGGCATCTGCGCCACTGCAATCATATACTTCCTGCTCATCAAGGGCGCCAAGGGACTCTCATTCATGACTCCGGAGGTAAAAGCCTGGATAGCCCACAACACCTGGATGATAATAGGATGTTGCTTCGCAGGCTTCACGCTGCTGATGCAATTGCTCCATATGCTTCATGTCAATGTGCTGAAGGTGATAGTGCTGATGGGCACATTCGCGCTGGCCATGGCATTCTCAGGCAATGACCTCGTGAATTTCATCGGCGTTCCCCTTTCCGGCCTCTCCTCCTATCAGGACTATGCAGCCAATGGAGGCGGCGATGCGTATGGCTATCTCATGAACTCTCTGAATGGGCCGGCCAACACCTCGATATGGATTCTCATCGGCGCCGGAGTGATAATGGTAGCTTCGCTGGCCACATCTAAGAAAGCACAGAAGGTGTCGCAGACAGAGATTGGCCTCGGCAGTCAGGCCGGTGGCGATGAGATGTTCGGTTCGTCGAAGATAGCACGCCGCCTTGTGAGATGGGCACTAAGTTTCCTGGCCTGGGTGAGAAAGGTGACGCCTCCGAGAGTGAGACACTGGTTCAATAAGCGCTTCAACATGGATGAGACCATAATCGACCAGGGAGCGGCTTTTGACCTGCTGCGCGGTTCTGTCAACCTCGTGCTTGCCGGGGCGCTCATCGCTCTGGGCACATCGCTGAAACTTCCGCTCTCCACTACATTCGTCACATTTATGGTGGCCATGGGTACATCGCTCGCCGACCGCGCCTGGGGACGCGAGAGTGCCGTGTTCAGAATCACAGGTGTATTTTCTGTGATTGGCGGCTGGTTCATCACAGCAGGAGCCGCATTCCTCGGTGCCGGCGTCATCGTGCTGCTGATGCATCTTGGCGGAATCTGGGTGATGTTCGCACTGGCAGCCCTCACGTTATTCATCATCATCCGGAGCAATCGTAGGTTCAAAGCCAAGAAAGCGGAGGAGGCAGGAGATACTCTCTTCCAGACCATCCTCACCACCAACGACCACAAGCAGGTATGGCCCCTGCTCCTGACTTATATCACATCCCAGCACCTCAATTTCATCCGATTTGCCGGCGACAATTACCGTGACATCACGCAGGCATTCGCCACCGACAATCCCGGCCTTCTCTCAAAGGCAGCCAAGAAAATGGAACTGGAGAAGCGCAACCTGAAGAACGCCCGTCGCAAGGAGACTCTCTGTCTGCGCAGGGTGCCACGCGAAATGGCTATCGAGAAGAGTGCTTGGTTTCATCTTGCCAACAACTGCTGCATGTCAATGCTCTATAACCTAAGGCGTATCGAGGAAGTATGCCGCGAACATGTGGAAAACAATTTCCTTCCCCTCCCCAAGAGTTATGTTGCCGATCTTGAACTTGTGAGGGAACGAATCTCCATCCTTACCAACGACACCTGCGACATGATGGAAAGCGGAGTGCTCGATACTGTTAATCTCCTGCGCCGCCATTGCGATGAGATTGTGGAGTTGGTTTCCGACGGCTATCACAGGCTTTATGAGCAACTGCGCACCGGCAATCCGGAAACAATGACAGTGCTCTATGTCTATCTGAACATGATGCAGGAAACCAAAGAGTTCGTTTCAAGCCACCGGAAGTTCCTGCGAGCCTATGCCAAACTTGTGGAGACTGAATATTCAGGGCGCGACGGACGACCGCGCATCAGCCCCGCTCAGAATGAGAAATGGAATGAGAACCGGAGTCCGCTGTTGGGTGCTCCAGGCGTGTCCCGGTAAGAGAGACGCCACACATAGTCGAGCCTCAGAAAGGTGAGGATATTGTCGATGCCGACGCCAATCTCCATATAGGGTGTCTTCCCCATGGGTTTGGTGTTCGGGTCGGGGAATCGGAACAATTCGGGATTATCTTCCGGATTGTTCTTTTTTGTGAGGTGTCCCCAGTAACCCTTGAACGATACCACTTCGCGGAGGCGCAATTTGTTGAGCCAGGGAATGCGGTTGAAGATTAGGCCGTTGAGGTTGTAGTTGAGGTCGAGCGAAACATACTCGTCAAGGGCGTGCTCCATAGGGTTCAGCAGAGCATATGTCTCCGACTGCATGGTGAAGGCGGTATTGGCATTCTGCCAGAGAAGCGCGGGGAACTGCACCTGGTTCCATATCTTGCCGGCACGGAAAATCACATCGGCATAGCCTGCCACCGACATCCACCAGCGCTTCTGAAGAAGGAACTCGGTGACATTCACTGTGAACGCAGAGCCGAAGAGACCCTTGGGGCCGAATTCATGGCTGAACTGAAGGGTGAGGGCGTCGCGATTGATCATGCGGCGTTCGTTGTAGGTCTGCATGAATTTCTCGCCGGGGGCATAGCGCACTGTCATCTTCAGCGTGTTGGTATTATAATGCGGCATGGCAACGCCATAGCCATTCACAAACGGCACAAATTGTGTGGCTTCCTGACGCTCATATTTCGCCTCGGCGTGAAACGAAAGATTATTGCGCCATTCAATGTTATATTCCAGTTTTGCAAGGCGCTGATATGTGGAGAGGTTGCTGTCAAGGCGCTTTATGGAGTTGAGCAGGTTGTTGGCGGCATTGGAGAGATAATGCTGACCGAGCTTGTAGATGTCATAGCGATAGGTAGCGCGGATGCCGTTCATCGGGAATTCTCTCGAATGATATTTCTTGTCGACGAAGGAATATTCGAGTTCACCGCTGTATTTCCATTTTCTGTCGTGGAAACCGTAAGCCACATATCCTCGGCCAAAGAGATTTTTGGAGAGATTGGCAGTGGTAAGGCCACCCACGGCAAGACGCAAGCCTTCGGTGGCATTATAGCTGATAAATGTATCGATGGGTCCGAAGTCGAATTTGCTCTTCTTTCCGGTGCGCACATATCCCTTTATCACCAGTTCCACACCCTTCTCCAGCCAATACAGCACAGGTATTTTACGGAACGGCGACCCCACTCCGTCGAGTTGTGTCTCGGCATAAGTGAGCGGCACCATGCGATGCTGCTGCCAGAATTCCCCATCCTGGTCATCAGCCTCATCGATTACAAACAGGTTGCCCACCCTGTCGTAGTATTCCTTCATGTCGTCGCGCTTATTGTAAGAGAAATTGTCGTAGCGCGACATTCGCGAGAGATGCAGTCCCTGCGTGCCTTTTATAATCTGCAGTTCCACCACCATATCGTCGAGCACCTTATGCGTATGGCCTAAGGAGTCGATGGTGAAATTCTGGCTCAGCCAGAGGTCTTTCACATAATTGATATTGGAAGCTTTGGGCACGCGCATCATTACGCGTTTCACATATTTCACCGAGTCGTTTACCGGTATGAACAGTTTGCCGTTGAATCCGAGGCTCTGGGCATTGTGAGGAGCAAAGGAGAGTTCCACGCAAGGCTCATTGCCCACAAGCACGGTATCCTCTATGTGATACATATAATAGTCGGCACCGATGGCTGACAACGGGCTCACAAAACTATTTCGCATCACAGAGATATCATTGCTGTAGACATCGATCTCGCGCAAAGCATCCTCGAAAAAGAGACGTGTGTAATTGTCGTCAAACGATTTGTCGAAGCCGTCGCTCTTCTGCGCCACCACCACTTCCTTGTCGAGACCGCCATGCTTCGAGGTGATGCGGGTGGCCATCTTCTCCTTGAGCGACAGGTCCATGATGCGCTTGCCCGACCATAGACCGGTGTCGACAAGCGAACTGAACAATTGCTGGCGCTTCCCTTTCGGTTTGATTTTATGCACGTTTCCGAGCGAGTCGACAAATTCCATGTTCATATAGCCCTTGTAGTCGTCGAGGGCTATGAGCATCTTGTCGTAGCGGTCGTAGGAATATTCGTTGCTGTTGGCCACAGGGTCGTGCTCCTTGCGGTGTGCACGCACCTTGCGCATTAGGTCCACGGCCGGATTGTTTTTCTTGGAATATTTCTTCTTCTTGGGTTTGATCACCACCTCCTGGAGCGTGAAATCCTGAGGCTTCAGGAGGAAGAAGAGAGTATCGTTTCCGGCTTTAGTCTTCAAGTCCATCGGTGCATAGCCCAATGAGTTCACATTCAATACCGTACCTATCGGCACAGATATCCGGAACACACCGTGGGCATCGGTGGTTACGCCTTTGCGTGGATGCTTGGACTGGACATTGACAAAACTGAGCCGCTCGCCGGTGTCGGCATCCTTCACAACGCCGACCACATTGCGCGACAGACCCTTGGGCGCAGCGATGGCTTCGCTTCGCCCAAACACGGTGAGAACAGTAATAAATGCCCAGAGGATTATATATGTATATCTATATCGGAGGTGTCTTCTCATTTGTAATGCCTATCCGTCTCCTGGCCAAGAAGCTTCAAGATTCGAATCGTGTTGCAGCAAGCACCATACATATAAATGTGGATACTGCACACCTTATTTTTAACAATTATTCCTTGCAATTATTGCCGCAGTCTACTTTAAATTTCCTAAATTTGTAGTGAAATTTATATAAAGATAATATGGGCATCGAGATTGAGAGAAAATATCTGGTGAAAAATTCAGATTATAAGGATATGGCTTCCATGCAATTGGAGATTCGTCAGGGCTATCTGCAGCGTCAGCCCGAGCGCGTGGTAAGAGTGAGGATAAAAGATACCCTCGGCTACATCACCATCAAAGGAATCACCACCGGATGCACCCGGAAGGAATATGAATATGAGATTCCGCTCATCGATGCCAAAGAGATGCTGGAAATGTGCCTGCCACCGGTGATTTCCAAAACGCGTTATATAGTGCCATATCATGGACGCAACTGGGAAGTGGATGAATTCCACGGCGACCGCGAAGGGCTTGTAGTGGCGGAAATCGAGATGGAAAGTGAGGATGCGCCTCTGGAGCTTCCCCCTTTCATCGGCGAGGATGTCACCGGCGACCCACAATACTACAATTCCAATCTCTAAATCATCAATCAAAAAGAGATGGAAGATCTTGACAAGATGTTTTATAAGATCGGCGATGTGGCAGAGTTGCTTGGCGTGAATGCCTCTACGCTGCGCTATTGGGAGACGGAATTCCCCGAATGCGCGCCAAAGCGCTCGGCCACCAACCGCCGCTATTACACTCCCGACGACATCCGGATGCTCCGCAAAATCAATTATCTTGTCCGTGAGAAGGGTCTCAGGATTGAGGCTGCGAAGCAGGAACTGGCGGGGAATGTGAGCAATGTGTCGCGCCGCTTTGAGGCGATTGAGTTGCTCAAGGAGACGCGCGCCGAACTGCAGGAAATGCTCGACGCCCTTAAGAAGCGCCGCGATTAGCAATAAGACCCCATTAAGATTAGACAGATTGCCGGATTAGTCCATCACATGGCCGGCATTCTCAGCCATCTGCACCATCTCTGAATATTGCTCCGGAGTGAGATCGTGGAAATAATAGTTCACAGGATTCTGCGGCTCATCCTTGAAGCGCACCTCGTAATGCAGATGCGGGCCGGTGGATTTTCCGGTAGAGCCTACGAGGCCAATCAGGTCGCCGCGAGTAACCTTGTCGCCTGCCTTCACGAGGATTTTTGAGAGGTGGGCATAGCGTGTGAGATAATTATAGCCGTGGGAGATATCGATGCAGTTGCCATAACTGCTGCGACGGTCGGCGATGGTCACTGTTCCGTCGGCAGTGGCATATACGGGCGTTCCGCTCTTGGCGGCAAAATCGAGGCCTGCATGAAATTTTGAGTTGCCATAAACAGGGTCGCGGCGCACGCCATAGCCCGACGACATCGTGAAGTCCTTAATATTAATAGGCATCACGGAGGGCACATGGGCTATCTTATCTTTCTGATTGTCCACGGCCTTGCGGAGCTGATCGAAGGAAACCGACTGCGCGTAAAGCTGGCGGTCAAAGAGGTCGAGACGCTGCGTGAGGAGTTTCACAAGCCCACCGTCGGGAAGCTGCTGCAATTCCTTATAGCGTGTCTCATTATCAAGGCCGGCGTAACGCTGCGAACGGCTCATCGGGTCGAGCTGCATCATGACGCGATAGAAATTGTCATCGCGGTTCTGGATGTCGCCCATCACCTTCAGCGAATTGTCAAGACGTCGGTTTAGGATATTATAGCTGCTGCGGAGCTCGGCATTTTCCTTGCGGAGATTCTCCTCAGTGGGCGATTCGAAGGCATAAAAGGCTGAGAAAAAGAGGACTGCGCCGAATGCAGCAGATGCTCCTATGAAAAGAAGCGCCTTGCGCAGCCACGACCAGAGCGAAGGATAGATGCGCTCGTAATTGTCAGTCTCTGAGTTATACCTGTAATAGATGTTTTTGCCCATATGAATCAGCGGAGCATGCAGGCATTGACCCTGCATCTCTCTTAGCAAGTTGCAAAAATAGTAATAATTGATTAATTTTGCAATTCATTTCAGCCTCATGATGGCTTTGACGTTTTTAGCCAGCGATAAGATAAGATAATAATCATACAATATAAGATGCTTACATCTAAAGAGATCAGAGAGTCGTTCAAGACTTTCTTCAAGGAGAAAGGACACAAAGTGGTTCCCTCCGCACCTATGGTTCTCAAAGACGACCCCACGTTGATGTTTACCAACGCAGGTATGAACCAGTTCAAGGATATCATACTCGGCAATCGCGTGCCGGAAAGCCGACGTGCCACCGACTCGCAGAAATGTCTGCGCGTGTCGGGCAAGCACAACGACCTCGAAGAGGTGGGACATGACACATATCACCACACCATGTTCGAGATGCTGGGCAACTGGTCGTTTGGCGACTATTTCAAGAAAGAGGCCATCGACTGGGCCTGGGAATATCTCGTTGACGTGCTGAAACTCAACCCGGACCGCCTCTATGCCACCGTGTTTGAAGGCTATGCACCCGAGGGTCTCGAACGCGACAACGAGGCTGCCGAAATCTGGCAAAGCCATCTGCCCGCTTCCCATATAATCAATGGCAACCGCCACGACAATTTCTGGGAAATGGGCGAGGTTGGTCCCTGCGGCCCCTGCAGCGAGATTCACATCGACCTCCGCAGCGACGAGGAGCGTGCCAAAGTGGATGGCGCCACTCTCGTAAATAAGGATAATCCCCTTGTGATTGAAATCTGGAACCTCGTGTTCATGCAGTATCAGCGAATGGCCGACGGTCATCTCGAGCCCCTTCCTGCAAAAGTGATCGACACCGGTATGGGATTCGAACGCCTCTGCATGGCGCTCCAGGGCAAACAGTCGAACTACGACACCGATATCTTTACCCCCATCATCGGCAAGATCAGCGAACTCTCCGGTAAGAAATATGGCGTGGATGAGAAGATGGATGTAGCCATGCGTGTGGCTGCCGACCATGTGCGCACAATCGCATTCTCCATCGCCGACTCCCAGCTCCCCTCCAATGCCAAGGCCGGATATGTGATTCGCCGAATCCTGCGCCGCGCCGTGAGATATGTCTACACATTCCTTGATGTCAAGGAGGCATTCCTTTATAAACTCGTGGATACCCTCGTAAAGGACATGGGTGAGGCTTATCCTGAGATTGCCGCGCAGCAGACACTTATCGAGAAAGTGATTAAAGAGGAGGAGGAATCCTTCCTGCGTACGCTCGACAATGGCATCCGTCTGCTCGACTCCCTCGTGGAGAAGGCAAAGGCGGCAGGAAAGGATACCATTTCCGGTGCCGATGCTTTCCTTCTCTATGACACATACGGTTTCCCCCTCGACCTCACGGAACTCATCCTCCGCGAGCAGGGATTCAAGGTGCTTACGGATGAATTCAATTCCGAGATGCAGAAGCAGAAGCAGCGCGCAAGAAACGCAGCCTCTGTGGAGACATCCGACTGGGTGGAGGTAAATCCGGGTGAGACTGAATTTGTGGGTTACGATGATTTTGAGGCCAAGACCCGCATCCTGCGCTATCGCAAGGTGAAGCAGAAGAATAAGGAGTTCTACCAGATAATGCTTTCCCGCACCCCCTTCTATGCCGAGATGGGCGGACAGGTGGGCGACACCGGAGTGCTTGTAGACTCTGAGGGAAATGAGACGGTGATTTTCGACACCAAGCGAGAGAACAATACTGCCGTGCATCTCTCCCACTCCATTCCCGCAAATCCCGAGGATGAGTTGATTGCCCGCATCAATGTGGAGAACCGTCTCGCCACCCAGGCCAACCACTCCGCCACCCACCTCATCCATGAGGCGCTGCGCGAGGTGCTCGGCACGCATGTGGAGCAGCGAGGAAGTTATGTTTCCCCCGATTTCCTCCGCTTTGACTTCTCTCATTTCCAGAAGGTCACTCCCGAGGAACTCCGCAAGGTGGAGCATATTGTCAACGCCAATATACGCAAGGCGATACCTCTTGAGGAGCGTCGCGACATGCCGATTGCCGAAGCCCGCGAGATGGGAGCCATGGCTCTCTTCGGCGAGAAATATGGCGACAAGGTGCGCGTGGTGAAATATGGTGACTCCGTGGAACTTTGCGGCGGTACGCATGTGCCCAACACCGGTTGCATCGGCATGGTGAAGATTATCGGCGAGAGCAGCATCGCTGCAGGTATCCGAAGAATCGAGGCTGTGTCGGGACGCGGCGTTGAAAAAGTGCTCGACGAGCTCCAGGATGCCATGACCGACCTTCGCGACCTGCTCGGCAATGCCGGCGACGTGCGCGTGGCCGTGCAGAAAGCCATTTCCGATAATGAAGGACTGCGCCATCAGGTAGAGGAATTCATAGCCGAAAGAACCCAGACCCTTGCCAAGAATGTGATTGACAGAGGTAAAACCATCAATGGCGTCAACATCCTCACTCTCGTAGGCCCCAGAATCCCGGATATCGTAAAGAATGTGGCTTTTGCCATCCGCAAGGAGAATCTCGAGCATACGGCCTTTGTGGCAGCCACATTGCATGATGGCAAACCATTGCTTACAGTCCAGTTCAGCGACGACCTTGTGAAGCAAGGACTTAATGCAGGCAAAATTGTAAGGGAGGCCGCTAAACTCATCAAGGGTGGCGGCGGTGGTCAAACCTTCTTCGCCCAGGCCGGCGGCAAGGATCCCGAACAGCTCTCGTCTGCAATGGATAAGATGATTTCCCTTATCACAGAATAATTCCATACTCTGGAATTCATTTTCCGGAATGGATTCCTGCCTCAAAATAAAATTCTGCCTCTTGGCTGGTGCAAGCTAAAACTTGCTCACAGAACCAAGAGGCAGAATTATTTTATTCCTTTTCCCCAATCGGAACCGGCTTCCGATGCGGCTTTTTATGCTGTGAAGATTTTGAATATCATATCGCGCATCAGGGCATACTCATTCTGGAATGAGCCTACACCTTTTGATTTCACATCGAATTCGCGCAATGTATGAAGCGCGTTGACGCTTTGCCGCGGAGTGTAATTGCGCAATGCTGTCTTGATGTTTTTAAGCGCGCTCCGGTTGTTTTTCAGCCCCAATTCGGCATTCAGTCCATTGTCGCTTTTGTCCTGGGCATATTGCGCCATGATGATGCGGCTGAAGAGATTGAGCAGCGAACCCGTCACAGGCGCAGTGGGATTGCTCTTCGGATTCCGCTCGAAATAATTGATTATCTTTATCGCTCTCACATAGTCTTTCTCGGCTATGGCGTCGGCAAGTGCAAAACTGTTATAATCCTTTGAAATACCGATGTTTTTCTCAATATCCTGCGCCGTGATTGTGCAGCCGTTGCCACCCTTTATCTGGATGAGTTTGCTAAGTTCGCCGAAGAGTTTGCTGAGCGGCAGCCCGATATATTCCGCAAGCAGATTCACACAGGATTCATCAATTGACACTTTCCGCGCATTGCAATAATCTTTGATTTGCGAGGGAAGCTGCCAGTCGCGGAGTTCGGGGCTGCTCATCACCACGCAGTCCGACTTTGCCGCAGCCTTTAGAAGTTTCGATGAGGCATTGAGCTCATCACCCTTGAAGGCTATCACAAGAGTGGAGGTAGTGCTCGGATGCAACACATAAGGGGCGAGCTTATCAAGCATGCTTTTGGCATCGCGTGCCGACTGCGCCTCCTTCAGAATCACAAGCTTGCGAGACGCCATCACAGGAAACTGCTGCGCGCAGGCTATCACGGTGTCCATATCGGCGTCGTTTCCATAAAAAACATTCAGATTGAAATCCCGGTCATCGGGTGCTATCACCTTATTCTCGAAATGTTCCATCACGAGGTCGATGAAATATGCCTCCTTTCCCATGAGAATATATACAGGTGATAAATTGCCCTTCTTTAAGTTTGTAATTATTTCGCGATAATTCGAAGTTGCCATATGGGATGCGTTTTCAACGGATACGGTGTGTGAATTTCGGTTTCATCATTGAGCGTGTCACTAATATTGCCACAAATGTAAGCAGCAGGCTTGCAAGGGCTATCCACGGAAAACCGCTTTCAGTCACGCCCGTACTCTCAGGAGAGAAGTCGGCAATTCCTCTCGCTGCCATCCAGGATGTCACCACCACGATGGAATTGTTAAGCGCATGGGCTGTGGCTGATACCCACAGCGAACCTGAATATAGGTAGAGGTAGCCGAAGAAGGCGCCTAATATGAGACGCGGGAAGAAACCGAAAAACTGGAAATGAATTGCGCTGAAGATGGCGGCAGTGATCCACACGGCCGCATGGCCATTCATTCCTCCTGCGGAAAGCGTGCGCTGAATGCCGGCGCGGAAGAAGCATTCCTCGCCAAATCCGGTGAGGAGTCCCACCACCAGCACACCCGAAATGAGTCCCCATATCGAGGAATCGGCAAGGATCACGTTTGTAATCTGCGCCGCATCGTTTTCCCATTGCCTCAGCACCTTCTCCATTTCCGCCATTGATGCGGGAAAATGAATCTCAGCGTTATAGAAGATAATCTGGTTGAGGGCCGGAGTGATGAGGATGAAGATGAGGAGCATCTCCCCTATCCATTTTCCGCTGCAGCGGTCGGCATCTAAATAGTGCCATGGGCGGTGGCTCGCCATTCTCGCGATGATATATGCGGGAAGGATGAATGCAAGGATGTTCTGCAGCGAGCTGCCTATGAGAAACTGCGTGCGTTGGCTGAGAGAGGTGAATGCAAGGGCTCCCTGCGCGCTCCCCGCAGCAAGCAGAAACACAAAGAAAAGAAACAACAGAATCAGAAGTCGCTTCCACATCCCCATCCCGGGACTATAGTCGATATTGGTGGTCTTCGCTTTCATGATTTGCAAATTTACAAAAAAATGTGAAATGTTTCTAAGTGCACATTGTCTAATAATGAAAAAATAGTTAACTTTGCAGTCTGATTGTGGGTAAAAACCCTGTAGAATTATCCCCAAAGCAAATAGACAGATACATAAGATGGGACTTTTTTCTTTGACACAAGAAATAGCGATGGACCTTGGCACAGCCAATTCCATCATCATACATAACGATAAAATCGTGGTAGACGAGCCGAGTGTGGTTGCAATTGAGAACAAGACCGACCGCATGATAGCCGTGGGCACAGTGGCGCATCAGATGGAGGGCAAGGAGTCTCCGGGCATCCGCACCATCCGTCCGCTCCGCGACGGAGTGATTGCCAACTTCAACGCCGCCGAGTTGATGATCCGTGGCCTTGTGAAGATGGTGAGTTCACGTCGCCGCTGGTTTTCCCCGTCGCTTCGCATGGTGGTCTGCATTCCTTCGGGCAGCACCGAGGTGGAGATTCGTGCCGTGCGCGACTCCAGCGAGCACGCCGGCGGCCGCGATGTATATATGATTTATGAGCCTATGGCAGCTGCTCTTGGCATCGGCCTCGATGTTGAAGCCCCTGAGGGCAACATGATTGTCGACATAGGCGGCGGCAGCACCGAAATCGCTGTTATCTCCCTCGGCGGCATCGTGAGCAACAAAAGCATCCGCATGGCCGGAAATGCCCTTACCGCCGACATTCAGGAGCATATGGGCCGCGTGCACAACCTCAAGGTGAGCACCCCCATGGCCGAGAGAATCAAGATTAATGTCGGCTCCGCGATTCCCGACCTCGAAAATCCGCCGGAGCCCTTCGTGGTGACCGGTCCCAACAAGATGACCTCCCTCCCGATGGAGGTGCCCGTAACCCACGAGGAGATCTCCCATTGCATCGACAAGAGCATCGTGAAGATGGAGGAGGCAATCCTTGCAGCCCTCGAACAGACTCCCCCGGAGCTCTATGCCGATATCGTGAAAAACGGTATCTACCTGGCCGGTGGCGGCGCCCTGCTCCGCGGCCTTGCCAAGCGCTTCACCGACAAGATGCGAATCGAATTCAAGGTGGCTGAGGATCCGTTGCACTCCGTTGCCAAAGGCACCGGCGTGGCCCTCAAGAACATCCACCGCTTCAATTTCCTTATCCGATAACAGCCTGCGGCTCCCGGCCGCTTCGCGCTGGCGCTGATGCGGAATGAGAAATCTTCTCAACTTCATCATTAGATACTCAAGATGGTTTGTCTTCACTCTATATGTGTTGCTGAGCCTTCTGCTGCTGGTGAGCAATAATGCCTACCAGCAGTCGGTGTATCTTACCTCGGCCAATGTGGTGACAGGCGGCGTTTATAGCGTGTGGCAGCAAGTGACCGGCTATTTCCATCTCCGCTCCATCAATGAGAGCCTTCAGACGCGTAACGCTGCCTTGCAGAATGAGGTGCTCAACCTCCAGCACGAGGTCACAGAATTGCGCGGTCTTCTTTCCGACACCCTCGGTATCGACTATAAGGGTCAGGACCGCTTCGATTATGTGCCTGCCGTAGTGATCAACAACGACACCCGCCATCCTCGCAACTATTTTACCATCAACCGTGGCCATCTCGATGGCGTGCGTCCGGGAATGGGCGTGGCCGACCAAAGCGGCGTGGTGGGTATAGTAAATGTGGTCGACAACCATATGGCTCGCGTGATCTCGCTTCTCAATGAGACACAGCATTTCTCGGTGAAGATGAAGGACACCAATTATGTGGGATCACTCTCCTGGAAAGGGAAGGACCCCACGATAGCCTATGTGGAGGAGATGCCTCGCCACGCAATATATCAGCCGGGAGACACGGTGGTGACCAGCGGTTATTCCACCACTTTCCCCGAAGGCCTGCCCGTGGGTGTGATCCTCAATAGAGTGAAGGGCGACGATGACAGTTTTTTCACTTTCAAGGTGCGCCTCATCACCGACTTCAGGGCACTCAGCGCCGTGCGTGTGATCAAGGATATCTACAAGCAGCAGATCGACTCGCTGGCGAAATTCGATATAGTCACCGATAAATAAGGTAACAATCCCGGAGAAAACATCAGCATCGCAGCATAAAGCAAAGCCATGGAGAAAAGCGTAATTCCTGATATTGTCATTACAGTGTGCCTCATTCTGGCACAGGTGCTGATATGCAATCATATCATGCTTTTCGGAGTGGCGATGGCTTTCGTCTTCATCTATCCTATCATCCGCCTACCGCTTGACCTGAAAACTGACTGGCTGCTCACCTGGGCTTTCCTGTCGGGCCTGGTGGTGGATATCTTCAGCGACACCCCCGGCGTCAATTCGCTTTCCTGTGTGCTGCTGGCCATGATGAAGCGTCCGATGCTTTTCGCCTACATCCCCCGCGACGACCGCACCAAAAACATGACCCCGTCGCTGCATTCTCTCGGCATTGGAGTTTTCTCGAAATATCTTCTCAGCATGTCGGCTGTGTATTGCTTCATGGCCTTCACGATTGAATTCTTCAATTTCGCCGACATCCAGGAGATTGTGATAATGACGGCGGCAAGCGCCCTGCTTACCTTCCTCCTGATTTTAGGCATCGACAGCATCGTGTCGCGAAAATAATTTCGCCAGCATTTAAGATCAGTGACTTTTTTACAATCAGAGGCTTCACTTTAAGCTGTCCGCTTCCAATAAGCGGCATTGAAAAATAGTGAGAAAAGACTATACACTCGAAAAAAGAAAATATGTGATCGGCGGCTTTGTGACGCTCGTGGTGATGATTTACATCGCCCGCCTCTTTGCCTTGCAGGTAGCCGACACCAAATATAAGGAGAACGCCGACAGCAATGCCTTCCTGCGCCGCGTGATATATCCGGCGCGAGGCCTTGTCTACGACCGAGAGGGACGCCTTGTGGTGCTCAACAAACCGGCCTACGATGTAATGCTCATTCCTAAGGATGTGAAGGAGTTTGACACCGTCGCGCTTTGCGAAGCCCTTGACATCTCCAAGGAGACTCTTCTTGAGCGATGGGCCGACATGAAGGATATTCGCAAGAATCCCGGCTATTCCGCATATACTCAGCAGAAACTCATCTCGCATCTCTCGCAGGAGGACTATGGCCGCCTTCAGGAGAAGCTTTACCTTTTCCCCGGCTTCTTTATCCAGAAGCGCACCGTTCGCGAATATGCCTATCCGGCCGGTGCGAATGTGCTCGGCAATATCCGCGAGGTATCGGCTGCCGACATTGAGAAGGATGGCTATTACCGCCGTGGCGACTACACGGGCGACCTTGGCATAGAGAAAAGTTATGAGCAGGCGCTCCGCGGCGTGAAGGGTGAGGAGATTCTTATGAAGGATGCTGTGGGCCGTATCAAGGGCCGCTATGAGAATGGCATCCACGATGTGGCTCCCGTGGCAGGTCACAATCTTACCCTTTCGCTTGATATGGAGCTCCAGCAATATGGCGAGCAACTTATGGCCAATAAGATTGGCGCCATCGTGGCCATCGAACCTAAAACGGGTGAGATTCTCTGTCTCGTGACATCTCCCAATTACGACCCATCGCTTCTTGTGGGACGCGAGCGTGGCAAGAACTACCGCGACCTCGTGAACAACCCTCAGAAACCGCTCTACGACCGTGCCCTGCAGGGCGCCTACCCTCCCGGCTCTACATTCAAGCCCACGCAGGGACTGATTTTCCTGCAGGAGGGTATCGTGAGCCTCTCCACTGCCTATCCTTGCTATCGCGGATATGTCAATGGCCTTCGAGTCGGATGTCACCCCCACGGCTCCCCCATCGCCCTCAAACCTGCTCTCCAAACCTCCTGCAACGCCTATTTCTGCTGGGGATTCAAGAATATGATCGACAAGAAGGGCACAAAGCCTGCCGACCAATTTGAGAAATGGAAAAATTATATGGTGCAGATGGGCTATGGCTATAAACTCGGCGTTGACCTCCCGGCCGAGAGCCGCGGCTTTATCCCTAACAGCGACTTCTACAGCAAGTCGTTCCGTGGAGCCAACTGGAGCGCCAATTCCGTCATATCCGTTTCCATCGGCCAGGGTGAGGTGCTCGCCACCCCTCTCCAGATTGCCAACCTCTGCGCCACCATCGCCAACCGTGGCTACTTCTACACGCCTCATGTGGTGAAGGCTATCGCCGACAGCGTGATCGACAAGAAATACCGCACGAAGCATGCTCCAAAAATCAGCCGCTCCCATTATGAGGCTGTGGCTGAAGGCATGAGGATGGCGGTGCTCGGAGGCACATGCCGCACTGCCAACATCCCCGGCATCGAGGTGGCCGGAAAGACCGGTACGGCACAGAATCCACATGGACGCGACCACTCCGCTTTCATCGGTTTCGCGCCCTACAACAATCCCAAGATTGCCGTGGCTGTCTATGTGGAGAATGCAGGCTACGGTGCTACATTCGGTGTCCCTATCGGAAGCCTTATCATAGAGAAATACCTCAAGGGTGAGATAAGTCCCGCCCGAAAAGGTATCGAGCAAAGAATGTTGAACTCTAATACAATTGTTTCAAGTGGAGTCAAGAAACACTGAATCGGGCGTGTCGGTGTTCAAAAGCATCGACTGGTTTACCATCCTGCTCTACATCATTTTGGTGTCGATGGGTGCGGTAAGTATCTATGCCGCCAGCTACGACTTCGACAACGCCAGCCTCTTCGACCTCAATGAGTTCTCCGGCAAGCAGTTCCTCTGGATAGGCCTCTCTCTGATTCTTGGCGCAGCTATCCTGATTGTGGACTATCGAATATACAAGACCTACGCATATCCTATATATATATGTGTGCTGGTGCTCCTGCTCGTCACAATTTTCATAGCGCCCGACATCAAGGGCTCCCGCTCTTGGCTATCTTTCGGTGCGGTGAGCCTCCAGCCGGCGGAGTTTGGCAAATTCGCAACGGCGCTGGCACTCGCCAAACTCTTCGATTCATATAATTTCTCCCTCAATGCAAAGATAAGCAATTATTTCCGCGCGCTCATCATCATCTTCCTTCCCATCATCCTCATCCTTATGCAGAAGGAAACCGGAAGTGCCCTCGTATACATCTCATTTATCTTTGTGCTCTATCGGGAGGGAATGAGCGGGCTTGTACTTTTCTCGGTGCTCTGCGCCATCACATTCTTTGTGGTGGCCGTGAAATTCGCCTCTCCACTGATTTTAGGCATTCCCGTGGGTGAGTTAACGGTGTACATAATCATCATGCTCATCTATGTGCTGATGCTCCTTTTCTATTGCCGCGATGCAATCATAGGCCGCAATGTGGCTCTTGGATTTGTAGGAACCGGAATAATAGTGTCGATTCTTGCCCTCTGCGGAGTTAATGTCAACGGCACTGCCTATTTCCTCTCCGTGCTGATTCTGGCAATGGGATATACGGCTGTGGCTATGTTCCGTCACCGCATCGGGAAATTCCTAATCACAATCGGATTCGCGGCGACATCGGTGCTGTTCCTCTTCTCGGTGAATTATGTGTTCGGCAATGTGCTTGAGCCTCATCAGCAGATGCGAATCAAGGTGGCTCTCGGCATCGAGGACAATCTGCAGGGTGCGGGATATAACGTGAACCAGTCGAAGATTGCCATCGGCTCAGGCGGCATCACGGGTAAAGGCTACCTCAACGGCACCCAGACCAAACTGAAATATGTGCCCGAGCAGCACACCGACTTCATCTTCTGCACCATCGGCGAGGAGGAGGGCT
>OGNF01001173.1_pt1 | contig 25184 bp, 14 predicted proteins | sample 1573321 | NCBI WGS metagenome assembly OGNF01 (sample SAMEA2581911, study PRJEB24529) | metagenome | biome: Human gut stool | place: China | collected 2011
AGCCGCGCCAGACTTAGGATCTGGTGTCTTACGACGTGAAGGTTCGAGTCCTTTCGTGCGCACTTCATGTTTTAAATATTAAGGTAATGATAGAATTGCGAAGTGGTTCGCCGGTTCGATCTCTATGTACAAAAGGTGTCGTTGTCTGCAAAGACTCCGGCACCTTGTTTCATTTCTTTATGATTGCCTGAAGGGCGTCCTGTTATTGTCGCATGAGGTTTTCGAGAATAGTTTCAATGGGATTGGAGGCGGTCATGTCGAGCGGGATGAAGTGAGGGTCGCGTTTGTGCCATGTCATTTGCTTTTTGGCGTAGACGCGGGTGTTTTTCCCTATCTTCGCAATGGCGGTGGAACGGTCCATAGTGCCGTCGAAGTAAGCGAACATCTCCTTGAGGCCCACCGTGTTGAGCGAGTTGAGGTGCCTTCGGGGGTACATGCTGCGCGCTTCCTGTTCGAGCCCTTTTTCCACCATCTTGTCCACGCGGCGGTTTATACGCCCGAAAAGCAACTCCCGCGGCCATACGGTGAGGAATTTGCGGAAACGGAACGGTGATTCCGGGCGCGGTTTTCCTATTAAAGAGGAGTAAGGCGCACTGGCGGCAAGCGAAATTTCCACGGCATGGAATACGCGTTTCATGTTGAGCAGGTCCACGCGGTGGTAATATTCGGGGTCAAGGGCGAGGAGCCGCATCCGCAGGTAGTCGTCGCCGTGGCGGCGGTGCTCTTCGGCAAGGTTGCGGCGCAGGTCGTCAGGAACGGTGGGGAGCTCGTCGATTCCGTTTACCAGCGCGTCGAGATACATCATGGAGCCCCCGCAGACCACGGCCGTTCCGGTGCGGGCGGCCACGTCGCCGATTATGCGGCGTGCGTCGTCGGCAAAGAGGGCGGCCGAATAGTACTCCTCCGGTTCGAGGAAGTCGATGAGGTGATGGCGCACGGCGGCGCGTTCCTCGGCCGTAGGCATGGCCGTGACTATGGGTATATGTCGGAAAATCTGGCGCGAATCGGCCGACACCACTTCGGTTCCGAGCCGCTGCGCCAGCTCTACAGCAAGGGCCGACTTGCCGGAAGCAGTCGGCCCTGTAATGATGATTATCTCAGGTTTGTCCACTGATTTGCAGTGCAATAGTCAGTTTGAAAATCGGTCCGCGCCGCCAATCACTTGTTGGCGACGAGGCGGCAGATGTTGACGATCACCTCGGAGGCTTTCTGCATCGAGGGGATGGGCACGAACTCGTATCGGCCGTGGAAGTTGAGTCCGCCGGCGAAGATGTTGGGGCAGGGGAGCCCTTTGAACGAGAGCTGGGCGCCGTCCGTGCCGCCGCGGATGGGCTGCACTTTGGGTTCTACGCCGCTGTCGCGCATGGCCTGCTCGGCGGTGTGGATGATGTCGATGATGGGCTCGATTTTCTCGCGCATGTTGTAATACTGGTCGTTCATCTTCAGCGTCGCGCAGTCGGGGTAGCGGTCGTTGATGAAGCGCACGAGGCGTTCCATCTCCACTTTGCGCGCCTCGAAACGTGCACGGTCGTGGTCGCGGATTATGTAGTTGAGCTGTGCTTCCTCCACAGTTCCGCTGATGCCCACGATGTGGAAGAAACCTTCGTAACCCTCGGTGTGTGCGGGAGTTTCGGAAGCGGGTAGAAGGTTGATGAACTCGTTGGCCACGAGGATGGCGTTTATCATCTTGTTCTTGGCGCTTCCGGGATGCACGTTGCGGCCGCGGAAGTTGATGGTGGCGCCGGCGGCGTTGAAGTTTTCATATTCCAGCTCGCCGACCTCGCCGCCGTCCATGGTGAAGGCATAGTCGCAGCCGAAGAGTTTCACGTCGAACTTGTGGGCGCCGAGGCCGATTTCCTCGTCGGGGTTGAAGGCGATGCGGATTTTTCCGTGTTCTATTTCAGGATGCTCCTGGAGATACTGCACGGCGTCGAGAATCTCGGCAATTCCTGCTTTGTCGTCGGCGCCGAGAAGGGTGGTACCGTCGGTGACGATGAGGTCCTGGCCGATGTAGTCGAGCATTTCGGGGAAGTCGGCGGGGCTGAGCACGATGTTTTCCTTCTCGTTGAGGAGGATGTCGCCCCCTTCATAGTTCTTGACTATGCGGGGCTTCACGTCCTTGCCGCTCATGTCCGGGGCCGTGTCCATGTGGGCGATGAAGCCGATGGTGGGGAGCTGGCGGTCGGTGTTGGCCGGCAGAGTGGCCATCAGGTAGGCGTTGTCGTCGAGCGTTATCTCGGTAAGGCCCATTTTCTCCACTTCGTCGCGGAGGTGGCGTGCAAAGACCATCTGTCCGGGGGTTGAGGGCGTTACGCCGGTCTCGTCGCTGCTCTGGGTATCGTAGCTTACAAAATCTAAGAATCTTTCTAATAGTGTCATAGGTATCAGATGATTAATTTGGTGCAAAAGTAATAAAAAAATCCGTAAAACAGTAATTATTCCGGTGAATTTTTGTAATTTCGCCGTACAAAACCAGAAGAGATGAAAAAACTATACCTGATTATATTGACGGCGCTGGTGCTGTGTGCGTGCAGCACAGCCGACGGGCGTCCGAAGGGATCCAAAAGCGCGCAACGCCTCACCGAGGATATGGCCGTGCCCGAAATGAAATCCTATGTTCCCTCGCAAGTTGTGGAGTATGAGGGTTTTACACTCTCTTTCAATAAGCGCAACGGCACGCCCAATTGGGTGGCATGGGCACTTGAACCCGATGAGACACAAGGTGTCGAGTCGCGGAAAAAATATGATTTCTGGCAAGACGAGGGCGTGGCAGGTTGCCCTTCGAAGAAGGATTACACGCACTCGGGCTTCGACCGCGGCCACATGTGCCCGGCGGCCGACCAGCACTGGAGCATGGACGCCATGCGCGACTGCTTCTCGATGGCCAACATCTGCCCGCAGAACGGCGAGCTCAACCGCCGCGCCTGGGGTACGCTTGAAAAGAAGTGCCGCCAGTGGTCCAACGAGAAAGGGGGCTTGCTGATAACGGCCGGCCCTGTCTACGAAGCCACTGATACCGAGACTATTGCCGACGGCCGTGTGCGTGTGCCGGGAGCGTTCTTCAAGGCCATAGTGGCGCCCAACGATGCGGAGCCGACGGGAATAGCCTTCGTCTATCCCAACGCTCCGGCGCCCGGCAATATGTTCAAGTACGCCATGTCGATCGACGAACTCGAAAAAATCATTAACATGGACCTCTTCCCCGCACTCGACGATTCCTTGGAGACTGCGGTGGAGAGCGGGTTCAAGAAAGGGGCATGGCAGTGATGGAAGATTTGACGAAACGCTTGTCGCGCCCATTCTTCGTGTCGGCCAACGAGGCCAACGCGCAGCAGGAACTCGCGGCCCATATACTGGTCACCAATATCATAGACGTTGCCACCGAGCATGCCAACCGCCTGCACATCGGCAACCCCGACATGGAGGAGCTGAACGGCGGATGGGTGCTTTCTCGCCTGACAGTAGAGATGGAACGCTGGCCGGAAGTCAACACCAAATATTGGCTCGAAACATGGGTGGAGACTTATAACCGCTACTTCTCGGAGCGCTCCTTCCGCATCTATAGCCGCGAAGGTGAAACGCTCGGTTACGCACGCACCGTGTGGATGATAATCGACACCGCGACGCACACCAACCTCGGCCTTTCTCATCTACCTCTGAGCGAGGCGCTTATCGACGGCGAAGTGGCACCCATAGAACGGCAGAAACGTCAATGCCCCGTTGTAACCGGCGAGGAGGCGCAGACACGCGAGAGCCGCAAGCCGTGCCTCACGGCGACGTTGCCGCCGGTGAAATACCGCTTCAAATATTGCGACATAGACTTTTACCGCCACGTCAACACCGTGCGCTACGTGATGTTGCTGCAGAACCAGTACAGCCTCGAAGAGATGGACGCCAACCGCCTGAAGAGGATGGAGCTGATGTTCATGCGCGAGGCACACTACGGCATGACGGTCGACATCATGCAATGCCGCCCGGCCGACTCGCGGACCGCCACCTTCACCCTCTGTGAAGAGGACAACCACGAGACGCCGTTGCTCTTCGCGCGCATGACCCTTACGCCCCGCCAGTGACCGCCGCGTCCGGTAATCCGGACTAAGCAACTGCCGCGTTGTCTTAGCTAATTTAGCTCACTTTAGCTACTTTAACTAACATTAGGCGGCTAATTAGATGAAATGGAAAATTGGATTGAGGTGTAACCAAAGTTACCGTAATTTTGTGATAGTCAGGTAATCTGAGGATTACCGCTTTGGAAAATAAAGGCTCCGCGTGCCGTGGCAACGCGGAGCCTTTGCTATTTATTATAAGGTTTGTCGGCTAATGTTTTTATTTGCAGAGGGGGCAGCGGGGCTTGATCTGTTTGAAGAAGTCGTTTCCTTTGTTGTCCACCAGGATGAAGGCAGGGAAGTTCTCTACTTCGATTTTCCAGATTGCTTCCATGCCGAGTTCGGGATATTCAAGCAGCTCGACGTTCTTGATGGAGTCTTTGGCGAGGATTGCCGCGGGACCGCCGATGGAGCCGAGGTAGAAACCGCCGTGCTTCTTGCATGCGTCGGTGACCTGCTGGCTGCGGTTGCCCTTTGCGATCATCACCATGGAGCCTCCTGCGGCCTGGAACTGGTCTACGTAGGGGTCCATGCGCCCGGCGGTCGTCGGGCCGAACGAGCCAGAGGGCATACCTTCCGGTTTCTTGGCGGGCCCGGCATAGTATATGGGGTGCTCTTTCAGGTAGTCGGGCATCGGCTCGCCGTTGTCGAGGCGTTCCTTGATTTTGGCGTGGGCTATGTCGCGGCCTACGATGATGGTGCCGTTGAGCGAGAGGCGCGTGGAGACGGGATATTTGTCGAGTTCTGCCAGTATTTCAGGCATCGGGCGGTTGAGGTCGATTTTTACCACTTCACCTTCGCCGGCGTTGCGCATCTCTTCGGGGATGAGCTGAGCGGGGAACTCGTCGAGCTCTTCGAGCCAGAGGCCTTCGCGGTTGATCTTTGCCTTTACGTTGCGGTCTGCCGAGCAGGAAACACCCATTCCCACGGGGCAGGAAGCGCCGTGGCGCGGCAGACGGATAACGCGCACGTCGTGGGCGTAATATTTGCCGCCGAACTGTGCGCCGAGTCCAAGGCAGTGGGCGGCTTCGAGCAGTTCTTTCTCAAGCTCTACGTCGCGGAAGGCGCGGCCGTATTCGTTGCCGGTGGTGGGGAGCTCGTCGTAGTATTTTGCGGAAGCTTTCTTCACGGCGGCGAGGTTGGCCTCGGCCGATGTGCCGCCAATGACGAATGCGATATGGTAGGGAGGACAGGCTGCCGTGCCCAGGGTCTTCATCTTCTCGATGAGGAAGGGAACCAGTGTCTTGGGGTTGAGGATAGCCTTTGTCTCCTGATAAAGGTATGTCTTGTTTGCCGAGCCGCCGCCCTTGGCTACGAACAGGAACTTGTACTCGTCCCCTTCGGTAGCGTGGATGTCGATCTGGGCCGGGAGGTTGCAGCCGGTGTTCACCTCGTCGTACATCGTCAGCGGTGCGTTCTGCGAATAGCGGAGATTGTTCTCGGTGTAGGTCTTGTAGACGCCGAGCGAGATTTTCTCCTCGTCGTTGCAGCCGGTCCATACCTGCTGTCCTTTGTATCCGGCGCAGATGGATGTGCCGGTATCCTGGCAGAAGGGGAGTACTCCCTTGGCGGCCACCTCGGCGTTGCGCAGCATGGTGAGGGCCACGAACTTGTCGTTCTCGGAAGCTTCGGGGTCGTGGAGAATCTTGGCCACCATCTCGTTGTGCTCGCGGCGGAGCATGAAGGAGCAGGCCGTTGTTGCGGCGTTGGAGAGTACTGTGAGGCCTTCGGGATCGATGACGAGCATCTCGTGGCCGTTCCAGTTTTCTACCTTGACGTAATCTTTGCTGATGAGCTTATATTTGGTGCGGTCGGCGCCCAGGGGGAAGGGCTCCTGATAGTGGAATGGTTTTGTAGCCATAATATCTTATGTTTTTTGTAAAGTTCGTTTTTCAACCGCGAAGTTAGGAATTAATCACGATAAAACCTAACAAACGGAAATAAAAATTACGGCGCAGGCGCAAAAACGTGTTAAGGTGTGTTACTAAATGCTAAATTGAGAAAACCCGGCGAGGGACGAGTTTTACAATTTTTAACATAAAAAAAATGGTAAAATTCGGAAGATAATGGTTAGATTTGCGAATCATTTATCAATTAACGTTATTTTATGAAAAAAACATCCTTACTAACCTTAGCGGCCGTGGGAATGGTGACCGCCATCTCCGGCATAGCCTGGGCTTCGTCGCCGGAGCTTCGGGCGGTGGCCGCCGAAGCTATTCAGGGACGCAACGTAGAGCAGATAACTCCGCTTGACCAACAGCGCCCGCAACGCCTCCCCGGTGCCGGTTACTACACCGTGCCCTTCACCTTCGGACCCTCCTCGCAGGAAGAGTTCAACGAGTGTCTGGTGGTGGATAACACTACTTCTGACAAAAGCTTCAGGTTTGATGACTCGAATGGAGTTACCAGTATTCTGGGCGAATGGAACTCATCCGCAGCCATGGATGCATACTGCTATCTTCCCGGGGTACAACTTGCAGCCGGCCAGTACAAGTTCTCGATGGAATACAAAACTAAGAGTGACCTGGAAAAATTCTGGGTTAAGATAGGTACCTCCCAGACACCGGAAGGCATGACCATCGACCTGATACAGAAAGAGGACTACAGTAACCAAACATACGTGCAAGAGGAAGTTGTGTTCACAATTCCGGAAGATGGTATTTATTATATTGGTATACATAAGTATTCCGATAAGGGCAAATGGTATACTTATATGCGCAATTTCACCATCGAGTCCCAAGATCCCCGCAAGCCTTCTGCTCCTGAAATCGAAAGCCTCGACTTCAATGGTGAAGACGGCGTCTTCACAGTGAAAGCGCCGACATCCTCCATCAACGGTGATGCCCTGAGCGAAAACATGACGCTCCACATGCTCATTGACGGCAATGAAGTGGACGGTTCCCCGTTGACAGTCGCTCCCGGACAGTCTGTAAGTAAGAATGTCAATGTGCCGCGAGGAACGCACACATTCTCTTCCTACGTTGAAATGACCGTAGACGGTACATTGTTGACATCTTCTTCCGCAAGCCAGGATAAGAAAGTGACAAAACTCGTCACAGTGCCGATGGCAGTGCCCGTAAACATGCCTTGCGATTTCGACGATTTCGAGTACTGTACCGTAATAAATGTTGATGAGGGTACGCAGACATGGCAAACCAACAATCAGGCTGCCCCGGATACACGTGAATGTTTCCAGTACTACGCCGACTGGAACGCAGCCGCCAATGACTGGCTGATTTTCCCGCAGATTAACTTTACTGAAACAGGATTGTATGAGTTGACCCTTGATATAGCGACTAAATATTCTGGCGAAAGTTTTGAAGTTTATGTAGCCGACGAACCTACTGTCGAAGCTATGCTTTCAGGTCAGAAAGTCCTTGACCTTGACAACTACATGAATGCTGCATGGGTAAACCATAAGGGATATTTCTCTGTTTCCACACCGGGAATAAAATACGTCGGAGTTCTTGCAAATTCACCGGCAAACCGCACCTCGCTTCTCATCAGCAACCTTGCTGTAGTCAAAGGCGACGATTACAAGATAGCAGATCCTCAGTTCGGTGAGCTCTCATTCGACGGCAGCGACGGAACAGTTCCCGTAATTCTTCCCTCCGAAAAATTTACCGGGGAACCCCTTGCTCCCGGCACTCAGGTGTCGGCCGAACTTTACATCGACGGTGAAAAAGAGGGCGAAACCCTCACCGGTAATGCCGGTTCGACCGTCAATTGGACCGTCAATCTTCCGCGAGGCGAACATTCCTTTATGACAAAGGCAAGCTACAATACACCTAACGGAGTTTCTTACAGCGAGGAAGTCACTACTTCGTTCAAGGTGATTCGTCCCTCTTCATTCGCTTATCAGTTGCCTTTGGACCTTGACCTTACCGGCAATGAGATTTTCGAGGACATAACGGTCTTCAATATCCTTCCGTCAAGTAATACCTGGACCCCGAGCGATCAGGGCCTCAGCTACAAATATGACAGTTCCAATCCCGCCGATGACTGGGCAATTACTCTTCCCGTCAACATTGCAGATGCAAGCAAGACTCTTGAATTTACAGTGAATGCCGCCACTTCAAGTGCCCATTACAAAGAGAAATTCTCCGTATGGATCGGCACCGAACCTACTGTAGAAGGGATGACTACCTGTATCCTTGAGGAAGTTGATTTCGCGCATACTGTCAGCGACAACGGTGGTCCGAAAGCCTTTACCGGAACATTCACCGTTCCTGCCGCCGGTAAATACTACATCGGTTTCCACTGTACGTCTGAAAAGAATATGTACACTCTCTATATCAGTGAACTATTGCTGTCATACGAGGGGCAGTTCGACGCCATCCCGGCTACTGTGGAAAATCTTGCCATTACTCCGGATCCCGAAGGCAACAACTCGGCAACAGTAGCTTTCGATATGCCCACGCTTAACGCAGGCGGTGATGCTCTTGCAGCTACTGAACTCACGGCCACTATCACTTCTCCTGTAGAGACAAAGACGGTTACAGCCCTTCCCGGTGCTCATATTTCACAAACCGTAGCTGCGAATGCCGGACTTTGCCACTTCTCAGTAAGCGTCGCTAATGCAGACGGCCCCTCGGCGGCTCTGACAGCTAATGCCTTCATCGGTCTCGACACACCGAAGACCCCGCACTTCACTGCCATCAACGTCACTGAAGACGGTCTGGGCGTAGAGCTCCAGTGGGATGCCGTTACCGAGGGCGTCAACGGTGGTGTCATCAACCCGTCGAAACTCGAATACCGCATCACTCCGTGGAACGATTATGATGAAGACTGGGATTACACACGCTCCATCTACACCAGCGACACCCACTGCATCTTTGAAGTAGATGCCGACACTCCGCAGGATTACATCACCCTCGGCATCGAAGCCTTCCAGAGCGCAAGCACCAACTCCTCCGTCTATGAGCGCGAAGTTGTTATAGGCAAGCCTTATAACGAGGACATCAACGAAACCTTCGAAGGCGGCGGCTTCGTTTACGGACCCGTTTACACCTTCACCAACACCCCGAGCAACGAGCCTTACTGGAGATTGGCCGATGCTTCTACTGTAGCGGATGGCGAAGATGGTAAAGTCCTTGTAGGAACCGCTTATGCTGATAATACCGACAGCGGTATCATGCTCCCGATGATTTCTACCGAAAACAAACAGTCCGCCGTATTCTCGTTCACGTTCCTGAATGACGACAACACCCCTACAGTCGAAGCTTTTGTCGGAACATACGGTCTCGACCGCATCATTCTCGACCGCGTTGATACTCCCGAAACTGCCGCCGACGGAGCCTGGACGACTTACAGCTTCGCTATCCCCGAAAGCTATCTGCTCCGTCCGTGGATACAGCCCGGTATATATGTCCGTTTCGATAATGCCACCGACAAGGGTGTTATCAAAGGATGGAACTTTACCTCAGTTGACAAACCGAACGCAATCGACGGCATAGCCGACGGTGCAGTGCGCGTCAACGCAGTGCGCGGCGCCATTGTCATCACCGGCGCCGAAGGACTTGACGTGACGGCTTGCGACGTAGCCGGCCGCACGCTCTTCAGCGGCAGTGTCGACACGAACACTCTGCGCATACCGGCAGCCGCCGGCGTACACACCGTGCTCGTCAACGGCAAAGCCTTCAAGGTAATGGTAAAATAACCTGAACTTCCCGCGGCCCCGAGCCGCCCAAACACAAGAGGGTGTGTCCCGCCGGCACACCCTCTTTTTTGTTACACGAAGGCGCAACCTCTAACTGCGCGAAGTTGCTGATTTGTTGTTATGAAATCGGCGTTTATATGTTTTACAGCATAATCAATTGCTGTTTCAGAAATAATTGCTAATTTTGCATATGCGAACCCGCGATACGTGGTGCCTCAGAGGAGGACAAACACCGGGCATTGGGAGGTTCGTTACATACGAAAGGCGTTTATCAACGCTTTATTTCTTGGCTTCTTGAAAATTTGGCCGTTTTCGAAACTATAGTCAAGAGTGAAGCAATGGTGGATGCCCCGGGTAAGTTTATGTTACATTAGTCCAAACTCGATTGATTTTGGGCTAAGTGTCTGCATATACATACTTCGCGGGTGATTCTACCTTGCTCATTCTACTATAGTGGGCGAGGCCAAATGCCCCAAGAAGCGGAATGAGCAATGGTGTGGCTCCCGCTTTTCTTTTTATACAAACCAATCTATTTGCCATTTGGAGTCAATGGCTGTGATAGCTGATGGCTCGAATCTTCGACAACATAGACTTGAAGTTCACTCAGGGACTTCATGACATCATAACTAATACAGGAGTCAAACGAGTTGATTTCTGTGTAGGATATTTCAATCTTCGTGGATGGGATTTAATCATTGACCAGATTGACCAACTTCCCGGTGATTATGTCGAGGAGGAATCTTCGCGTGAGCCTCAGTTAAGAGTCTGTCGCTTGCTTGTAGGTATGCACCGACCTCCGGAAGAATTGACACGATGGCTTTACAGCAAAGAAGAGAATACCCCTGATGCGGAGTTTGTGCGCAGTCAGAAAGTAAAGATAGCCCGCGAGTTTCGCCGTCAGTTACAACTCGGTCTTCCTACGAAGAAAGATGAAATCACACTTCGCCGTCTCTCCCGGCAGTTGAAAGACGGTAAGGTCTGCGTAAAACTATATCTCCGCCACCCGCTTCATGCCAAACTTTATCTTGCGCATCGACCCGATGACAATTTCAACAAGATTATGGCACTTATGGGGAGCAGCAATCTCACATTCTCAGGTCTGCGTGGAAACGGTGAGCTGAATGCCGAATTTGCCGACAGCGACCAATCCAAGAAACTTGCTGATTGGTTTGACGAGCGTTGGGATGATAAATTCTGCATAGACATTACCAAAGAACTCATTGAAGCCATAGACAACTCCTGGGCCGGAATGGAAGACATCCCACCTTATTACATCTATCTCAAGACCGCATATCATCTCAGTGAAGAAGCTCGTAACGGCATCAAGGAATTTGCCCTAACTCCGGAATTTCGCCGTGAATTGTTCGACTTCCAGCAGACAGCGGTAAAGATTGCCGCACGCCATCTGCGCAATGACAAACGCGGAGGTGCGATGATCGGCGATGTGGTGGGTTTGGGCAAGACAATAACCGCCTGTGCCATTGCCAAGATTTATGAAACCACCTACGCAAGCAGTACACTGATTATATGCCCGGCGAATCTTCAGGAAATGTGGAAGAAATATGCCCGTAAATATGACCTCAAAGTCGATATAATGTCAATGGCTAAACCGATTGATGTTGACAATTCCCGCTACTATAGGCTTATAATCATAGACGAGAGCCACAACCTGCGCAACGGAGCAAAGGGCAGCAGATACCGTAATATAAAGCAACTGATTGACCGACAGGACAGCAACGTACTCCTTCTCACCGCGACACCTTATAATAAGGATTTCTCAGACCTTGCCAATCAGCTTAGGTTGTTCATTGACGAAGACCAAGACCTCGGGATGCGACCTGAAACTTATATCCGCAACCTCGGTGGCGAGCGTCAGTTTATGCAGAATCATAGCGAGACTTTTATCCGAAGTATAGCCGCATTTGACAAGAGCGATTGTGTGGAGGACTGGAACGAGCTGATGAAACTCTTCCTCGTACGTCGCACCCGCACTTTTATCAAAGAGAATTATGCCAAGACAGACCCTGAAAACGGACGGCGTTATCTTGAATTTCCAGACAAAACACGCTCGTATTTTCCTGACCGTATTCCAAAGGCATTGAAATTTGAAACTATCCCCGGCGACCAGTATTCCCGTCTTTACTCCGACAGGATGATAGAGATGATGGAATCGCTCAGTTTGCCCCGATACGGTCTGACAGCATTTCTTAATGAAGAGAAAGCAAAGGAGGCATCTGTCACCGAGAAAGGTATAATCGAAAATCTGTCACGCGCCGGAACACAGCAGATGGGATTCTGCAAATCGACTTTCTTCAAACGTATCGACAGTTGTGGATTCTCGTTTCTGCTGACATTATCCAGGCACATTCTCCGCAACATGGTTTTCATTTACGCTCTTGAAAACAAATTGCGCCTGCCAATTGGTGACGAGAACCAGTTGCCTGATGACTTCATTGACGATGAGGATGTCAACGGAAATATTCTTGGCGAAGATTTCGTCAAAGAGGGCTTGCCCGGCAAAAGTGACCTACCGAAAATTTCAACAGACCTTGACGAGTATATGCGTCGCGCCGCCGAATATTACAACTTTATAGCGGTAAAGAATAATGTCGGATTTATCAATTCAAAATATTTCAAACGCACCCTAAAACAGCAGTTGAAGAAAGACTGTGAGACTCTTATAGAGATGATAAAGCTCTGTGGCGACTGGAATCCGGCCACCGACCAGAAGCTCAATCTCCTCTATGATATGCTCACAGGCAGTCACAAGGATGAGAAGATCGTGGTATTTACCCAATACTCCGATACCGCCAACTATATCTATCGCGAGCTTAAACGACGGGGACTGAAACAGCTGTCAGTTGTCACCGGCGGTTGCGACAATCCCACTGCCGAAGTAGAGAAATTCTCACCTGTAAGCAACGAGCGCACGGATATCGCTCCCGATGATGAATACCGTGTGATGATCGCCACCGATGTCTTGTCCGAAGGTCAGAACCTTCAGGACAGCCACATCATCGTCAACTTTGACCTGCCGTGGGCTATTATCCGGCTTATTCAGCGAGCAGGTCGCGTTGACCGTATCGGGCAGAAGGAAGACCAAATTTATTGTTATTCATTCTTCCCGGCGGATGGAGTTGAGAAAATCATATCGCTTCGTGAGCGTCTCAACAACCGTATCAATCAGAACGCAAATATAATCGGTTCAGACGAAATATTCTTTGAGGGTAACGAGCAGAACCTCCGGGATATGTTCAACGAAAAGGCGGGCACTCTCGATGATGAAGACGATGGCGATGTTGACCTTTCGTCGCAGGCTTTCCAGATATGGAAAAACGCCACCGATGCCAATCCGAAATTGAAGGAGATTATACCGCAGTTGCAAAACATGGTGTATTCCACAAAAGCGGTTGAGGATGTCGGAAATACCGGAGTCATAACTTACGCCCGTACATACAATGACTTCGATGTCTTGACATGGCTTGCTCCGGATGGCACCGTAATGAGTCATTCGCAGAAGAAGATTCTTCAGGCAATGCAATGTTCACTTGCCGATCCGTGCGTCGAACCTCTTGCCAACCATCACGAACTTGTGTGTCAGGCGGTGGAACAGGTTGAGAGGGAGACAGCCGACCCGACAACCGCCGGAATCCTCGGCAACCGATTCTCGACAAGATACCGGCTTGTTGACCTTCTCGACCATTACTATAAACAGGATACCAATATTTTCTTTGGCGAGGAAGACAAGGAGGACCTGAAACTCGCCATCAACGACATTTACAATTATCCTCTTCTCGACTCAGCCAAACTGACCATTGGCCAAATGTTACGCCGCAATCAGAACAACGATGAGATTGTGCAGTATGTTCTTGACCTCCGCAAAAGTGGTGCGCTCTGCCGTCTCCCGGTAGAGGATAACACTCGGCGTGACCCGGTAATCGTATGTTCTCTCGGTATGCAACACAAAAAATATCCTTTGCCATGATTAGAAAGCCTCAATTTCTGAATCTCATTCGTCAGGGAGATTTCAAAGAGCTGTTCGTTACTGAATTAGGTTGGAACCGCTATCGCGGTCATGCGCAGCTTCCGTCCATCTTCGTTGACGATAAGGAGTATAATATTACGGCTATCGCCGAGCGAAGTGGTTTTCAGATACTATACTCGGAAGTGGATGAAATCCCCACACAAAGCATGGCAAAGAAGATTGACACCAAGCTTCGCCGTCAGGCTCTCGACTATATCTGCATTTACCGACTTCGCGGCACTGCTCACGACCTATGGGTGGTGCCTGTGCGTACCAACGAGAAACGCGACCTTGTGCTTGTTGAATACGACAATGCCAATGCAGAGGTTGTCTATCAAAAAATTGACGGCATTACATTTGATTTTGACGAACAGACAAACATAGTCGATCTCCGTTCCAAGGTGCAGACCGCCTTTGCCGTTAACTCCGAGAAAATCACAAAGGATTTCTATGCCGGTTTCAAGAAGCAGCATAAGGCATTTGCTGAGTTTATAACAGGTATCGACGACTATGTTGAGACCAAGAATAACCGTAATAAACAGTGGTATGCCTCGGTTATGCTCAACCGGCTAATGTTCTGCTACTTCATTCAGAAGAAGGGGTTTCTGAATCTTGATGTGGATTATCTGCGTAACAAGCTGAATTATGTGCGGGCTAACGAAGGGGAGGATAAATTCTACAATTTCTACCGCAGCTTCCTTCGCATTCTGTTTCATGACGGCTTGAACACGCCGAAACACTCCCGCGACTTTGAGGCGGTTTTCGGAAAGATACCGTATCTCAACGGCGGTATGTTCGACGAGCATCAACTCGAAGCTGACTATGCCGACATCGACATTCCTGACGAGGCGTTTATCGGCCTGTTTGATTTCTTTGACAAATGGAACTGGCACCTTGACACTCGTCTTACGGCATCAGGCAAGGACATCAACCCGGACGTGCTCGGCTACATCTTTGAGCAGTATATCAATGACCGCGCACAGATGGGTGCTTACTATACCAAGGAGGATATCACCGAATATATAGGTCGCAACTGCATATTGCCTTATCTGTTTGATCAGGCGCGCACCGCGACAAAGGATTCTGCCAAAGAGTTTGCTCCGGACGGCTATGTGTGGCGCACTCTGCGTGAAAGCGGCGACCGATATATCTTTGATGCGGTAAAGAAAGGGTACAATGATTTCGGCATAATTCCGGAATCAATCGCCCGCGGAATCATAACCGATGACATGCGCAAGGAGTATTCCGAAACTCCGGTCGGCGACCTTCCCGACAGCCATATTCCTCTCTCTGAACTGCGCTCGGAGTGGAACACTCGGACTCCGGAACAGTGGGGATTGCCCAACGAGATTTGGCGTGAATCTATCGACCGATTGCAACGATGCGGTAACATTCTTGGCAAAATCAACCGTGGAGAAATCACTTCGATAAACGATTTCATCACCTACAATCTCGACATCCGCACATTTGCATCCGACCTTATCGCTAACGGCGACAGTCGTTTTGTGGGATGGTTTTATCATGCTCTGCAAAAGGTAACGATACTCGACCCGACGTGTGGCTCGGGTGCATTCCTTTTCGCCGCGATGAATATTCTTGAACCGCTCTATGAAATCTGCATAGACCGTATGCAGGAGTTCAACCGCGAGAATCCGACGAAATTCAAGGAGGAACTTGCCGAGATAACCGATAAATACCGCTCGAATATTCAGTATTTCATTTTCAAGTCGATAATCCTGCGCAACCTATATGGCGTTGACATAATGGTTGAGGCGACAGAGATAGCCAAACTGCGACTGTTCCTGAAAATGGTTGCTGTTGTGGACGTGGAGCGACGCGCCGAAAACCTCGGACTCGATCCGCTACCCGACATTGATTTCAACATACGTTGCGGCAACACCCTCGTTGGCTACGCTACTAAAGAGCAACTCGACAATGACCTCAATCATGCGGAAGATATCATGCAGGAGCTCGCCAATCAGGATTTCAAGCAGGAGATTGAAGAAGAGATGCGAAAGGTTGCAGCAGCATACAGAATATTTGTTTTCCAGCAGTTGCGTCAGGAGGAAGATATGATGGCTTTCAAACAAGCCAAACACGATTTACGAGAATTGCTGAAGTCGCTCAACGACAAGCTGAATCACCGACTCTATTCCGCCACATCTCCTAATATAAGCTATGACGAATGGCTCAAATCACACCAGCCATTCAACTGGCTCGCCGAGTTTTACCAAATCATCGAAGGCAACGGCGGCTTCGACGTCATTATCGGCAATCCGCCGTATGTTGAGTATACCCGAAAGAACAAAGAGTCGGGAAAGTGTATCCGAGACATCTACAAGCTCAATGGTTATGCCACAATTAATTGTAGCAATCTTTACGCTTTTGTTATCGAACGGAGTTGTATTATCTCTAAAAATAGAGATAATATTGGATTCATTGTACCTCTCTCTCTTGCTTCTAACAATAATATGGCGGACCTTCGTGACTATATTTGTGCGAAAGGGACCAGCTGGTATAGTCACTACGAAGTCAGACCGGCCAAGCTATTTGACGGTGCCGAACAGCGTCTGACTATTTTCTTTATAAGAGACACTAATATCAAAGCGTTATACAGTACAGCCATACAACGGTGGAACAATGAGCATAGAAATACCTTATTCAATCGACTTGCCTATGCACCTTCCTTCAATAACGGAAGTATCTGGAGGACATCCTCAGATATAGAGACATCCATTTACTCTAAGTTTAACACTCATAAGCCATCTGCATATCAGTTGAAGAAAGTAGGATCTGAACTTCATTATAGAACTGCAGGGGTGAGATATTGGATTATTTTCCTAAATAAGGGATTCGGTACTGAATCACTAAGCAATAAGGTTGCCTTCTTTGAGAACAATGAGGTTGCTAAATATTACATGGCAGCGTTTAATTCCAATCTATTTTGGTGGTATTACGCGCTAAACTTTGATATGTTCAATCTGAAAGACTACATGATTTTCAACTTTAAATTGGATTATATTCCAAATATGGGGGTTGAGGATATCGCAGTAATCCTTGAATCTGATTTGGAAAACCATAAAGTTCATCAAGAAATTAATAGCAAAACGAGGGGGCAGGTTACAACTTCATACTATCAAAAGAAACAATCTAAAGTCATAATCGATACTATTGACTGTGTATTGGCTAAAATTTTCAGATTCACCGATGAAGAACTTGATTTCATAATCAACTATGACATCAAATATCGTATGGGTGACGAACTTAACAACTCTGACGAGTAATGGAAACACTCGGCAACACATCACTCCTTGACCGTAGGAAGATTGGCTACTTTGCCTCCGGTACAATTGCCTCTCTTTCGGTGCTCCCGACGCTCGACTGGGCGGCGGAAGTTGCTCGGCGCGAAGATGTTACCATTGTCAGCGGATTCCATTCAAAAATGGAGCGCGAAGTCCTCGACTTTCTTTTGCGCGGCAAATGTGGCATCGTCTGCGTTCTCGCCAGGTCTATCTACAAGAAGATTCCCGACCAGTTCCGTGACGCATACAACGCCGGGCGAGTCCTGTTCATCGCTCCATTCAAAACATCTGCATCCAGAACATCTCGTAACCTCTGCCAACAACGCAACGAATACGTCGCCTCCATTTCCGATGAACTCGTCTTCTCTTCTCTTAATCCCGACAGCTCCTTATACCCTTTATTGTTGCAAAATATAAATGTCTGTCTGTTATAACGGAAAATTCCCGGCAATTGCAAAATTTAACAGTACAGGACTGTTAATTTTGCGAGAAAGAAATTTTTAGTTAACTTTGCGCCAAATTTTCAACACCTTATTTGTTAGGACTATAAAGAACGTTATGACAAAGCCCAAATATGACTCGCTGATGAGCAACGCCAAGGACTATACGATGATTATCATCGGCCTGATCCTTTACGCCATCGGCTTTACGTTTTTCATTCTCCCGCACGCTGTGGTTATCGGCGGCCTCGCCGGTTTAGGCACACTCGTGCTTTTTGCCACAAACGGCTTAATCCCGGTGGCCGTGACCCAGTATGCCATCAACCTGCTTTTGCTCGGCTTTGCTTTCCGGCTGGTGGGCAAGCAGTTCGTGTTGCGCACCATTTTCGGTGCCACAGTAGCGTCGCTGTGTATAGGTATCCTGGAGCAGGTGCAGAACAACCTTGGCCATCCCCTGATGTCCGACATCACAATGAGCGTGGTGCTCGGGGCGATACTCTGCGGCATCGGTGTGGGTACCGTGTTCATCCATAACGGTTCGTCGGGCGGGACCGACATCGTGGCCGCCATGGTGTCGAAAGTCAGCAACATCAGCATCGGCCGTACCATGATTTTCTGCGATATGAGCATCGTGGCATGCTCCATTTTCCTGCCGTTCCAGGGCACGTTCGTCGAGCGTATCGAGGCCCGCGTGCCCATCATCGTCTACGGTCTTTGCGCCACCTATATAATTGCTTTCATGACCGACATGATAATCAACACCAACCGCCAGGCCACGCAGTTCATAATCTTCTCCAACAAATGGCAGGAGATAGCCGACCGCATCAACCGCGAGGCACACCGCGGCGTCACGGTGCTCGACGGTGTGGGTTGGTATTCCAAGAAGGAGATGAAGGTGCTTATGGTGTGGTGCCGCAAGATAGAGCAGGTCACTATTTTCCGTATTATAAAGAGCATCGACGACAATGCGTTCATCACTCAGAGCCACGCCAACGGCGTCTATGGCAAGGGATTCGACACCATGCGAGTCAAGATGAAGAAACATCCTGTCACCGACGAGGTAGTCCCACTTGACAATAGCAACGCTTCCGACACCGATGAGGTTAGCAAAGTATGAAAAAGGGTGAAAAGCCTGTCCCGCGCAAGCACCGGAAGTTGCGTATGGTACTTTGGATAACACTCTGCATCGTGGTGCTATTGGCCATTGTTGTGGCCGTATTCCTCAACCTGCCGCAGTTTGGACGTTTGCCCGACGGAGACCGTTATGTGCGTGTGCAGCGTTCCCCGAACTGGAAAAACGGAGGGTTCGTCAACCCGGAACCTACAGAGGTGATGACCGGCGACCGCTCCTTCCTTTCCGCGTTGTGGGACTTCCTTTTCGGTGAATATCCGCGTCTGCGGCCCGACAGCCCGGTGCCTTCCGAAAAGATCGACATCCGGGAAATGGCACAGGATGTGGACTGGATGCTGTGGCTCGGCCATTCATCCTATCTGCTACACGTGGACGGCCGCAACATACTGGTCGACCCGGTGTTCGGCGCCGCGTCGCCCGTCGGATTCGTTAACCGTCCTTTCGAGGGAAGCGAACCCTATACCGTAGACGACCTTCCGGACATCGACCTTCTGGTGATTACCCACGACCATTGGGACCACCTCGACTACAACACGGTGCGTGCCCTCAAAAACCGCGTGCAGACCGTTGTCTGCCCGCTTGGTGTGGGGGAACATCTTGAATATTGGGGCTATAACCCCAAGAAGATAATGGAGCTCGACTGGTACGAACAGCGCGAGACGCCCGAAGGGATACGCATAGCCTGCGCGCCGACGCGCCATTTCTCCGGCCGTGGCTTGCGCCGCAACCAGACGCTCTGGGGCGCTTTTGTGCTCGAAACCTCCACCGGCCGCATCTACATGGGAGGAGACGGCGGCTACGGCAAGCACCTCAAGGAGACGGGACGCAAATACCGCGGTTTCGACCTGGCGATTCTCGAAAACGGCCAGTATGACAGGGACTGGAACCTGATACACACTATGCCGGAGCAACTGGCGCAGACAGCCCGCGACCTCCGCGCCAAGGAAGTGGTCACCGTCCATCACGGCAAGTATGCCCTGGCGCGCCATCCCTGGGACGAGCCGCTGCTCAACGAGCGCCGTGCTGCCATGCAGGATTCTGTGCCGCTCATCGTGCTCGAAATAGGGCGTCCTGTGAGTATACTTACCGAGCGCCCCAAACAAGGCGGCAAGAAGTAATCCCTCGCCGCACACCCTCCCCGTGGGACGTGGGATGCCCGTTTGCGCATCTCGCGGATTTTAATTAATTTTGCACCGAAATACAGAGGAAACCATGTTCACAGCATCGAAGAAAAAACGCGAAAACATTGCGGAATACCTGCTCTACATGTGGCAGATAGAAGACCTTATACGCGCCCATAATCTGGATACGGACAAGATAAAGTCCAACATTATAGACCGTTACACCGGCCTTACAGACGAGCAGGTGAAGCAGCTTACCGAATGGTACGAGTCGCTCGTGGACATGATGCGCCGCGAAGGCGTGCAGGATAAAGGCCACATCCAGCTCAACAAGAACGTAATCACCGACCTCGAAGACCTCAGCGCGCGCCTATTGGCCGATCCGACCCGCTTTGCCGACTATCACCGGGCCTACTACAATGTGCTCCCCGACTTGGTGGAACTCCGTTCTAAGGCCGGGGAAAATAAGAAAAACGAGATAGAAACCGCCTTCGAGGCCCTCTACGGCATATTGCTGCTGCGCCTTTCCGGCAAAGAAATCTCGCCACAGACCGAAGCCGCCGCAACCAACGTCTCCAAGTTCCTCGCACTCCTCGCAGCCTATTACAAGAAAGACTACAACAACGAATTATTCAAAGACGAAAACTGATACCGTAAATGTCAGACGAACTGAACAAAGAAATATCGCGGCGACGCACCTTCGCCATCATCTCGCACCCGGACGCCGGTAAAACCACCCTCACCGAAAAACTGCTCCTCTTCGGCGGCGCAATCCATGTGGCCGGCGCCGTGAAGAGCAACAAGATAAAGAAAACCGCCACCTCCGACTGGATGGAGATAGAGAAGCAACGCGGCATCTCGGTGGCTACCTCCGTGATGGGCTTCAACTACGGCGATTACAAGATAAATATCCTCGACACGCCTGGCCACCAGGACTTCGCCGAAGACACCTTCCGTACGCTCACTGCCGTCGACTCTGTAATCATCGTCGTTGACGTGGCCAAAGGTGTGGAGACGCAGACGCGCCGCCTTATGGAAGTGTGCCGTATGCGCAAGACGCCCGTTATAATCTTCGTCAACAAGCTTGACCGCGAAGGCCGCGACCCGTTTGAAATCCTCGACGAGCTGGAGCAGGAATTGCAGATAGGTGTACGCCCGCTGACGTGGCCCATCAATATAGGCGCAAAGTTCAAGGGAGTCTACAATATCTACGAGCAGGGACTTGACCTCTTCACCCCTTCGAAACAGACCGTATCGGAACGCATCGAAATCAAGGATGTCAACGACCCGCTGGTCGACGAACTCGTGGGTGAGACCGATGCCGGGAAACTGCGCGAAGACCTTGAGCTTATAGAAGGCGTGTATCCGGAGTTCGACGAGAAAGAATACCTTGACGCCAAGGTAGCCCCGGTATTCTTCGGTTCGGCGCTAAACACCTTCGGCGTCAAGGAGTTGCTCAACTGCTTCGTGAAGATAGCTCCGGAACCCGAGCCTATCGACGCCGTGGAGCGCACCGTGGATCCCCACGAGGAAGGCTTCACAGGTTTCGTGTTCAAAATCCACGCCAACATGGACCCCAACCACCGCTCCTGCATCGCCTTCGTGAAGGTATGCTCCGGCAAGTTCGAGCGCAACGTCAACTACAAGCATGTGCGCCAGCAGAAGATGATGCGCTTCGCCGCTCCTACGGCCTTCATGGCGCAGAAAAAGAATATCGTGGACGAGGCATTCCCCGGCGACATCGTCGGTATCCCCGACAACGGCAATTTCAAGATAGGCGACACTCTGACCTCCGGCGAGGAGCTGCATTTCAAAGGTTTACCCTCATTCTCCCCTGAAATGTTCAAGTACATCGAGAACGCCGACCCGATGAAGTCGAAGCAGCTCGAAAAAGGCATAGCCCAGCTGATGGACGAAGGCGTCGCCCAGATGTTCACCAACTCCTTCAACGGACGCAAAATCATCGGCACCGTGGGGCAGCTCCAGTTCGAGGTGATACAATACCGCCTGCTTCACGAATATGGCGCGCAATGCCGCTGGGAGCCCATCAGTCTCTACAAAGCTTGCTGGATAGAAAGCGACGATCCGGCGGCGCTCGAAGCCTTCAAACAGCGCAAACGCCAGTACATGGCCACTGACAAAGAGGGACGTGACGTCTTCCTGGCAGACAGCAACTACATCCTCCAGGTGGCCCAGACCGACTTCCCCAAGATTCGCTTCCATTTTACCAGCGAATTTTAGCGGCTCTTTGGCAGTTTGCCGGGCGCGGCGGTGGCATCGGGGTGCACCGCAATGCGCTGTGGGTTTGTTGGTTGGTGGCTTGGATTGGAGATTCGGGCCTTGGTGGTGTGCGTTTTTGTGTCGCGGAGTTGCTATGGAGTTGTGGCGTTTTTGTGTCGCGCTGCTTTGGGGCGCAACAAAAACGCAACAGTTCGGTTTGGACGGGTGTGTCGGTTATGTTGTTTATGTGTTGCGGGTTCTTTTGTTTAATTTGTTAGGTTTTTCGTTGTGAGAGAGTAGAAGAAACAGTTGGTTTACCTGCGCAATAGGGCGCGGGCTAACGTTACGCGGGCTTTGTTCCTGGATTATAAGGGACGACCGACGTGTCGTGGAGTATCTTAGGCTTTATCTGGTATCGGTTTACTTCGCCTGACAGGATTCTTCGCGTCGAGGGGGAGCGGGATGCCGAGGCGGCCGAGGAACAGGAGGCACGCGAAGCGGCCGAGGCGGCCGAGCGCAAGGCGCTGGCACGTATTAACAAAGAATATGGAGAGGTTTATGACGAAGTGAAGGGGTGCGAGGCGGCTGTTGAACGACTTCACTCTAATGAACCGGAGGATATAATGGAGGCCGCTTCGGTTGTGCTGAGCTCACATAAGATTCTATGGGGGGATGACGGGGTGAGACGAGGCATGAAGAGCGAGACGGGCTATGGCGAAGGGGAACGCCGAAAGATGTTCGGGATGTTTGCGAGCCGCGAGAACGGTGGCGTAAGTTTGCGGCGGCTTGCCGAGGACCCTATGAAAGAGGTGTGCGAGGCTCATGGTATAGTCTACGACAGTCGGGAGGCTATGGATGCGCTTCTTGATGTGCTCCAGGCAGCGGCGGTGCCGTCGGATATACGTAAGTATATAGAGAAGAGGCGTATGGCGCAGGCTCTTGAATTAAAGCGGCAGGAGGATGCCTATCTGCGCGAACAGTACGAGGAGTGGTGCCGTGAAATGTATCACATGAGCGCCGATGAATATGAGGCGTACGAAGAATATATGTCCGAGGAGCTTAAAAATCTGGACGAAAATTTTGATGAGAAGGAATATTTTGATAATATAGCGGACGAAATATCAAATATAGAGAAAAATGGATATAGAGAGATTCAAAAGGATGACGCCGAAAGAGAAGGCCGCGGCAATGGCGGAAGCGGTGAAGTTCTGTCTGCGGAAAGGGCTGTTCAAGGAGGAGGAGATGCGACGGATGCAGGGCAACCGGGATTATCAGAAAGAGATGGGATTCAGGGCGATGGTGCGAAAAGACCTGTACTTGAAAGCGCACCCGGACGAAGCGAGGTAAGACCGGGATTTGACGGCGGCGTAGCTGCGGCGGAAGGTGCCGGAGGGCAAGGATTACGCCCTGGAGGCGCGGGAGCTGAACAAGCTGCTGCTGCGGCGGGCGATGGAGCAGCAGCAGTAGATAGACAAGGCAATCCTATAGACGATGCAGGCAGACTTATTGTCGAAGATATAGGTTCTATCGACGAAATAAGCGACGAGGATTTTTTGAATCCGAGAAGAAGTGTAGGTCTACCGACATTACCGGACATTGTTTCAGAGGCGATTGGTTCAGGAGGGAAACGAGTTATCATCAAGAAAAGCATCTTCATCAAGAATCGTCAAAGTCATGGTGATTTAACACCGTCAGATAGCCGGGAAATTATACGCACGGCATTATATAAACCGGAATTATACGGTCAAAATCAAAAGTTGAGTCGTCCGTATAATTGGATATTGATACACCTTGCGGAGAAGAAAACATGTATTTTACTTGAGGTAGATAACAGGAAGGATAATTGTGAGATAATAAATTGGCATTATCTCCGGGATGAAACGTTGAAACAAAAAGAAAGACAAGCCGAACGAGAGGGAGGCCGTATCCTCACATTATCCTGGGATAATGCAGTTGGCAATACTTCGCGCGGGTTGTCTTCCGTGGGCAAAGTTAATGCTTTGCCGGGAGATACGCAAGCAAATGGCGGGAAAAGTTCCAAACCTTATACGATTACGGCTACTACTTATACCAACAAGCGTGGTAAGACGAGCGACGTGTATTTTGTGAAGTTCGGGCGCGAGCTGACCGCCGGGGAGAAGGATGCGGCTTATGACTATATCGATGAGCCGCTCGAGGATGGCAAGAAGACGAAGCGGGGATGGTATGACCGGAAGCGTGGCGGCTATATGATGCGCAGCGAGGAGGCTGCGCGGGGCCTGGGCGAGCTTATCGGGGGCGGTGAGGCCGACTCCGAGGGGGCGGGTGTCGCGGGTGTCGCTGATGTCGCGGAGGTGAATGCGGCGCAGCGGGCGGTCCGCGATATGCTTGTCGCGAAGGAGGCGAAGTATGCCGAGATGGACAAGACTGTCGAAGCGGCGGCGGATGTTTCGTTGTCGGGCGAGGATGAAGAGAGCGGCGATGGCAGTACAAGGTACCGTGATGGCGGAGAGATGAGTGACGGCGAGCGTCTGCGTGCTATCCGTGCGCTTGACCCTATTGTGGTTGAGCATAACGATTTAAGCAAAGATGAACTTCGTGAGGTGTATGGCAGTCTTCCCGGGGTGGAAAAGGACGGACGCCTCGTTGAGTTCTACCGTTCTGCGTTCAAGAAGATTTATAAAGAAGGCGGTCTGTTCGGGCAGATTGTTCCTGTTCTTGACGATGTTCTCGACAATTCGGTACTTGCATACTCGGAAGCAGACAAGTTAGGAGGAATGGTAAGGCCTGATGGCACTATCCATAAGGAGCATCCTAATGTAGATTCCTTCGACAATTACGTTGGCAAAGTCAATATCGGGGGCAAGGAATATTACGTGCGAACTACTGTTAAACGTGAAATAGGCCAGGCTGGTACTCACTCGTTCTTTGTTTCAGATGTGAGCCTGTACGAAAAAGACGCTCCACGGCTAACACTACCGAATTTCCCTTCGGGCGAAAGCTATATGGAGCGTTCTATAAATCCCACTGAGAGTCGAACCATTCCGATTACATCACGGGGGACTACCGACTTCAATGGGGTTGTGGATGCAAAGTTACGACAATTTTTGGGACACCGCCAAACTTCCGTGGATGAATTTTTAAGGTTCAGCCGAAAATGCGGGATAGACGGTACATGAAGAACGGCATGTCCGCCACTCC
>OGNF01001182.1_pt1 | contig 24889 bp, 21 predicted proteins | sample 1573321 | NCBI WGS metagenome assembly OGNF01 (sample SAMEA2581911, study PRJEB24529) | metagenome | biome: Human gut stool | place: China | collected 2011
TGAGCCAGGATCAAACTCTCCGCTGTTAGTATTCATTTTCTGAATCCTTCGAATTAATTTGATTGGCCCGGTTTTCCTTTTATTATGGTTTGGAGTATTTATTGACGGGACTTTTTTATATGTCCCTGTACTCTTCAAACAACTTTTACGCTGCTTTGTCTTGATGGCATTACGTCAATGTTCTCTTGCTTTTGAGCGCCGCTCCCGCGCTGTCCTGACTGACTTTGTGGGAGGCGTCGTTTCTCAAACGCGATTGCAAAATTATAACAAATCCGGCCGCTGTGCAAATTTTCCCGAAAGAAAAATGCAAAAATCGTGAATAGATATGGTTAACACTATGATACTCCGTGAAATCAATAAATGTTAAAATATATTTCATTCTGTTAATTACCATAAGATAGATTGTATTGAGGATATGAGTAAAACTGACGCCGCAGAAAAAATAGACATGAATATAATAAAAGGGCCTCCACAAATAGTGGAGACCCTGATATTGCATAGTGAAACGAATATTTCTAAGATGGCACGAGCAGATGGATTATATTACAAAACGCTGCCACTCTTAGAACTGGAAATAGATGAAGGGGGCTACTTCCTCGCTCATGAATTCTATCACGCACTGGACGGCAGCGAGGAATACGAGCAACTTCACTATCCAGGGACTTTTCACAAACGCATACTGAATGGTATCAACCAATTTCTGTGGAATGAAGTGGCATACTATCAGCACTATCATCATCACGCACCATACCATTCTCGCCTGGAAGAACTGAGGAATCTGCGCCCACTGAAAGTCAACGAAGATGTTGCCTATGATTGTGATGGAGTCGGAGAAGGATGCGGCGCGGAAGAATACCCACAGCAAAGACACATATATGAATGTAAGCAACCAACTGATGAAGATTGTGAAGAAATTGTCGGGAATCTTTTTCAACCAGGGCTTGCAGGCCTTATGCACGGCAAGACCTACGCCATGCATCGCACCCCAGAATACGAATTTCCAAGCGGCTCCGTGCCAGAGGCCGCCAATGAGCATCGTCAGGAAGTTATTGACATATGTGCGAATCGTACCCTTTCTGTTGCCGCCGAGAGGGATATAAAGATAATCGCGGAGCCAGGAGGAAAGCGAGATGTGCCAGCGGCGCCAGAACTCCGTGAGGTTACGGCTCTGATAAGGAGAGTCGAAGTTGATGCCGAGTTTGAAGCCCATTATCAGCGCGATGCCGATGGCCATATCGGAATATCCGGAGAAGTCGCAATAGATCTGCATCGTGTATCCGAGCACTCCCATCAGGGTCTGCACACCGGTATAAAGAGATGGCTCTCCAAAGATAAGGTCGTTATATTGCGCTATATAGTCGGCAATCACGGCCTTCTTGATAACACCAATGATAATGAGGTAGAGTCCGCTCCATATTTCAGTGTTGGAGGCGCGCCGGTTTTCCTCCAGTTGCGGAATGAAATAGTCAGCCCTCACGATAGGACCTGCCACAAGTTGCGGGAAGAAACTGAGGAAGAAGAGATACTCAAGCCAGGTGTGGGTGGGAGCAATCTTTTTCTTGTAGACATCCACCACATATGATATCGACTGGAACGTATAGAAGGAGATGCCAACAGGCAGGATGATGTCGAGGGGCTGGAAATTGCCCTGCACCATCGCATTCCAGTTCCAGAGGAAGAAGTTGGCATATTTGAAATAGCCGAGGATAGAAAGGGAGACACAAATCGAGCCCCACATAAGGGCGAGGCGCACGGAACGTCGTTCCGACTTATGGATTGCTTTGGAGATGAGCCAGTCGAGCAGGGAAGTTCCTGTGAGCATCAGGAAGAAGAGGCCGCTGCTCTTATAATAGAAATATAGCGAGAAGAGCACCACAAATATAATCATCTGCCAGCGGTTTCTCTTCAGCAGGGCATAAATCGGGATGAAAATCAGGAACAGCACCCAGAATAGACCGCTTGAAAAGAGAAGCGGCGCCTCAGGGTCAAACTTCAGCAGATTGCCGAAATTGGAAAATATAGTAGGGAAATCGATTGTCATTGCGTCAGAAATCTGAAGTCAGCACGCTGTAACTACTTGTTGAGTGCTTTGAGGAACACTATGTTGGGATTGCATTTCCCGATTGTGTCGGCAGGGAGATTGGCCACGAAGGGATGCCGCGAAGCCGGAAGCCAGCGCATGATGCTGTCAATCCAAAGGGCCGACGACTGGCGCGTGGGATGGATATGGTCGGCCTTGCGCTGGAATTTCATCCCTGCGGAACGAAAGAAATTGCCGGGACCGCATATGCGCGCAAGCATATCGTTGATGCCGGAATCCTCCTGCCAGTTGGGAGGACCTATCCACACGAACGGAACAGTGTCAATCATCTCTATGATTTTCTTCACATATGGAATCCTGGAATCAGGATTCTTGAGATAGAGTTCATTGCTGCCGAGCGACACGAAAATCTGTGTGGGATGATACTTGTTCATATAGAATCGGAGAGTATCGTGCTCGGCCCAGATTTTTGTATTGCTTGAATCCCAGTTCACGGCATGGATGGTATGCCCGTTTGCCTTGGCATACTGCGCAAGGCGAAGGGCAAGATTATATGTCATGGAGTCGCCGAAGATAAAGAGCGATTGAGGAGTGGAATCAGTCTTTACGGGCTGCTCGGCAAGCAGTTTTTCCTGAAGTTCAAGGGAATCCATTACAAGGGAATCTTCTGCCAGTCTTTCTGCAAGCAGAGTATCCGGGAATGGAGCCTTCTTCATTGAATACGACCCGATTTTCAGGTCGATATCCGAGAAGGAAAAGAGAATTATGAGGGTAAGAGCCACGGCAAGCAGAAGCCATAGGCCGATATATCGCGGAGTGTTCGACATCTTGATGATTATCGTAAAGAGAATCGTGAAGAATTCTTATAGAATTTGCGGGAACAAAATTACTATATCGCGACGATATGGCAAAATATAATCGCGAATAATCATCATAAGAATCGATATTTTTTATTCCAGGTCGACCACGGTGATTCCCGCACCGCCAAAGCGGATATCCTCATCCTCGAAAGATTTGACAGCGCCATTGGCCTTCAACTGCTGACGGATTAGAGTTTTAAGTATTCCATGGCCGGTTCCGTGCAGGATTCTTACGCGCTGTGCAGAGAATTGCACCGCGTCGTCCAGGAAATATGTAACGGCCTGCAAAGCTTCGTCGGCACGCATTCCCCTCACATCAATCTCATTCTTGAAATTCAACTGGCGTTCCCGGCTCTGCGAGAAGGTCAGGGCCGATATGGAAGCAGACGAATCGAGCGCCGAAGTCTTGGGAGCCTTGGCAGGCGTTAGTTTGTCAAGGGGCACCATCGTACGTATTGCGCCGAACGCCACCTCCGCCTTATTGCCTGAAATCGACATTATCTGACCTGTGACGGAGGAGCCCTCCATCTTTACGAAATCATCCTTCTGCAGCGGACGCTTCTCCTGCGGCTTCTCCACAGGGGCTGGTTGTGGTACGCGCTTCTTGCGGCTCTTGTGTTTGAGTTCCTTGATTGGCGACGGAAGGGCGACATTCTCATCAACAGCATCCGACTCGGAAGCATCAATGTAATCACGCAATTCCTTACGCACCTCCTTGGTGCGTTCCTTTTCCGCCTGACTCTTGCGAATCTCGAGGATAGTGCGCTCGATGCGAGCATTAGCCTCGGCGAGAATCTCCTTTGCCTGACGCTTGGCATCATTGAGAATCTCGCTGCGCTGGTGCTTAAGATCGCCTGCCACATCCTCATATTTAGAGAGAAGATTGTCGAGCTTCGACTCCTTCTCGCGGATGTTCTGGCGCTTATTGGCCCAGTATTTACGGTCGCGGGCAATGTCGGAAAGATACTTGTCGAGATTAACATAGTCCTCCCCCACTATCTGCTTGGCATGTTCAATCACATCGCGCGGCAAACCCATCTTGTGGGCGATGTCGAGGGCGAATGAACTTCCGGGATTACCGATGGAGAGTTCGAAGGTCGGGGCGAGATGCTGCCGGTCGTAGAGCATGGCGCCGTTCACAAATCCGGGGGTATTGTCTGCGAAAGTCTTCAGGTTCTGATAATGGGTGGTCACCACGCCGAAGCAATGCTTCTTGCCGAGAGAGTCGAGGATAGCCTGAGCCATCGCGCCGCCAATCTGCGGTTCGGTGCCGGAGCCCATCTCGTCGGCGAGGAGAAGCGTGCGGGAATTGGCATGCTGAAGAAAGAAACGCATATTGGCGAGGTGGGAGGAATAAGTGGAGAGGTCGTTTTCAAACGACTGCTCGTCGCCGATGTCGATAAAGAGATTGCGGAACACGCCCATATGCGAATTCTCATAGAGGGTGGGCATAATGCCGCATTGCATCATATACTGCACGGCGGCCACAGTCTTGAGGCATACCGACTTACCGCCGGCATTCGGACCGGAGATGATGAGGATGCGCTGCTTGTCGGAAAGGGTGATGTTGAGCGGCACCACCTTCCTGCCTTGCTCACGGAGCGCAAGCATGAGTCCGGGATGCTCGGCGTGATACCATTCAATCTGCGGCACATCCTTGATGTTCGGCATCCTTGCGTCGCATTCTATGGCAAAGGCCGCCTTGGCTTCGATAAAATCAATAGCACCGGCGATGGAACAACATTGCGATATATCGTCGATAAGGGGGCGCACAGTGTCGGCAAGGGCAATCAGGATTGCTGTTTCCTCACGCTTCTCGTCCATCTCAAGCTCACGAAGCCTGTTTCCGGCCTCTACCACCTCAGCCGGTTCGATAAAGACAGTCTTTCCGGTGGCACTTTCATCGTGAACAATGCCATTAAGTTCACGTTTGTTACCGGCAGCCACCGGAAGCACCATCCTGCCGTCGCGGATTGAGGGGGTGGTATCCTTATCCACAATGCCCCGGGCCACAGCCGCATCGAGCACCCTGCGCATGGCACGCTGCATCGAGCCGGCCTGACGCTTTATCTGCTGACGGATTTCATAGAGATGCGGAGAAGCAGTGTCCTTTATCTCCCCAAACTTATTGATGGCGCGGGAGATTTCGGCCGTAAGCTGCGGGAAGGCATGCAGAGCCTCCACCTCGCCGGAGAGTTCGGGAAATTCAGGTTTATCGGTGTCCTCGTCGGTTCGGCTGCGGAAAAATGCGTCAATGTCGGCAAACGACAGCAACACCTGAAGCAACTTATAAAGGCGCTCCGCACTCATGAAGGAATTTCGCACCTTGATTTCCGCCAGATATGGCATCACATCATGGGGCGAAGGCGAGGGGAAAGGGATACCTCCACGGCGTATGCTCATCATTTCATCCACGCAATTGAGCCGGTGTAGGATGGTGTTGAAATCGGAGGAGAAGGAGAAAGCGCCTGCCTCATCCTTGCCAAGACGGCTTTTGCAGTAAGAGATAAGAGTGGCGCGTATGGAGTCGAAACCTATCTTGGCTTCGAAATCATCAGGATAAATCACAGCAGTCAAATGTAAAATATAAAGAAACCGAAATCCGTACAGGATCTCAGCAACTCAAGGATATACATATAATGAAGAATTACCCGGTCGGGCACATTGCTTACCGGGGCGGAAGTTCAGACAGGAAGAAGCAACATCGGCAGATCCTGCTGGAAGAGGAATCTATGACCGATTGAGGGTTTGAAGATTCTGCTGAACACGCTTGTCTTCTTATTTGGAACGATAAGAAGACCGATATTGTTGTTGGTCACCAAAGAATTCAGTGAATCGTTGATATTGTCCGTATTGAAATCGGGAAGGCGGAATGTGGCGTTAGGGTAAGTGCGGGAGAGATAATTCCGTAGGGAGATAAGAGCATCGGACGAAGTGTCAGACACGAGGTCGGGGACGGGGAGGAGGAAGAATTCCACTGAAGGGAAGCGGGTCATCTCGAGCAGCTTATGAAGCGACGCGGCGTCATGGGGCGACATTGTGCAGAACATCACGATGTGGCGCACCGCACTTGGAGGAATGGAGGAAGCGCTCTCGGGGATGGTGAAGAGGGGCACACGCACGGAATCCACCACTTCAGCCGTGACACTTCCGACGAGATCGGAATCCTTCCGCGTCTTATCCCTTGTGGCCATCACGATAAGGCTTGGCTTATATCTACGGCAATAGTCGGCGATAACCTCCTCTGCCAAGCCATCCTGCAGCAGGGTGGAATATTTCACATCGGGAAGGCGACCGGCCTTCTGGGCGCTGTCGATATTCTCCTTGAAATCCTTGAAGCGCCGGAGGGTATCCTCTGAAAGATCCCCGTCTTCGCCAGGAGCAGACTCCTGGACATAGAGCACCACGGGACGCAGGCCGGAAGTACGGGCGAAAAAGAATCCTACGCGGAGGGCTATCTCAGCCCGTGGCGAGAAATCCACGGGTATGAGCAGATTGCCGCTCATACCCGTGATTTTTGACAGTGTTACGAAATCTTCGTTGGTCGTCATCTAAACGACTTATTTATTGTTCTCCTCCTCCAGAATCTTGACAGCCATGTCATAGATAGTGGTGTCGTCGAGAACCACGATACCCCCGTCGGGACCCGGCTCGATGTGAAGGCCGGCATTCTTACCGAACTGATAATTGACGCCTCCGAAATAATTACGGACTGTCTGAACGGTTACATTGAGTTCGTCAGCAATACGATGGGTGGCGCCGTCGGGTAAACTGTCTTTGAGGCGACGCAGTTCGTTGAATGTGATGGTCTTGCTCATGGTGAATATGATTATTATTAAGTAACTATAATAGTTATTTATTGATTAAACATATGAGCCCGGAGAGGTTGCTCGTCTATTTGACGCTAAATTATTAAAAATTTATCGGAATGCAAAGAATTTCGAAAAAATAAAACTAATGTTGTATAACATGGTTTCAAATCACTTCGAAATCAGCGGCACTCACCCACCCCACATAATCGGAGTTTAAACGCACCTTAACCCATTGAATCTCGCCGTTTTGGTTCTTTTCCGTGTCGAGCACCCGCATCATTGTGCCTCGTGTGAGCGCACACGGATTTTTCTTTGCCGAGAGTGAAGGGTGGGTGAGCAGATTCACCTTATAGGCTGTAACCACACCACGGTCGTGGCTGTCAGCGGCCGATGCGGCGCTGAAGGAAAACACCACCAGCAGGATAGAAATACCCAAAAGTATGAATCCTGCAAAGAAACCTATCTTCTTGGCAAGGACCACTGGACAGAAGATATACATGGCCAGGCAGACCACAAATGCCACGAAGCAGATGGCACCCCAAGTGGCCCAGGTGTTGGAGGCCACACCCCGGCACACCGCATCTTTTATCGACTGGAAGAAGGATGGCTGGTCGGGCTCCACGCTGAGTTTCTTGCCGCGGAGTTCGGAACGGTTGTTTTCCTCTACCCTATAGTCAAGATATTTCACGTTCTTTCCGGCCAGCGAGTTTCCGGGGTCGATAATGAGAGCGCGCTGATATGCGATCATAGCCCGGCCATAGTCGCCGGCCTTGACATACGCATTGCCAAGGTCAGCAAGGAGCGGAGCGGATGATCCCAGCGAGTCAATCACTCCGTTATATTGAGCGATAGCGCTGGAATAGTCGCCCTTTGCATAAGCCGTCTCTGCCTCCTTGATTCCTGCATTTGCAAATGAAGAGGAGCAGAGGATAAGGAGGAGCCAGAGAAGGGTCTTGCCCTTGCCTGCCGCGGATGCCGCACTTGAAGCGTAGGAGGCTGCGGCCTGACCGGATTTATTCTTGAAATCTTTTTCCAAGGTGTTGATGATTTGGATGGCGCGACGATAGATTGTCTCCATATTTTCAGTTCCGGCGCCCATTGATGAATATCTTGCAAACTCGGCGTCGTCGATAAGCGAGATGAGCGAGTCGATGCTTTCGGCGGGAATCTGCTTTTCGGAGAGCACCTGGCGGATGTTGTCGCGAAGGAGTTCCGACGTGGGCATCTTCAATTTGTCGCCAAGATAACCCCAGATAGCCTTGAGGAGCTCGGCATAGTAGTTTTCGGTGTCGCGACGTTTCATTGCGGCCTCGGCTCGTTTCAGACGACGGCGGGCGAGTTTGTCGGCACGACGGCTGTTGAATGCGGCCATATCGGCATGCTGAGAGATGTATACGCGGTAAGCGATAAGAGCCGCCACAAAGAGCAGAGCCGGGATAATATACCAGAGCCAGTAAGGGAAGCCATATACCATCGGGTCATGCTGCTTCTTAAGAGCCGAAATCTTCACTGGCTCGAGGTCGGGCACAAAGCGCGCACGAGCCTTGGATGCGCCATCCTTTGTCTCAGCACCTTTACCTACTGTAATCGTATAGCCCTTTGCCACTGCGGTCTCATATTTCCCTGTAGCGGGATTATAATATACCAGATTGACGTCGGGAATCTTGAACGTTCCCTCCTCGAGCGGCATAAATGAATAGTCGAAGGTCACGGTGCCGGAGGTATTGCTCGAGCCTACGTTCACCTGCTGGTCGGTTTTCGGGGTATACACCTCGATTTCAGGCGGGAAGAGGGCGTTGAGGTCGGGCATCTGGAGATATTTGATGTTGCCTGTTCCCTTCACGGTATAAACGATAGAGGCCGCCTGATTGATCTTAAACTCTTTCTGCTTGAGCGAGGAGGAGATGGAGAACTGACCCACGCCGCCGGAGAAATCGGCGGGACGCGGAGCAGGGAGCGCCCGCACATTTACGGTAAGGTCGTTAGGCGTGACATTGAGCTGCAGCGGCGTACTGATTGACATTCCGCCCCAGAAGGGATCGTGATAGTATTCACGGCGGTCCACAGAGATGGTATAGGTGTTGCCGGTCACTTTGAGGGGACCGGTCATCTGCGGGAATATGATGTATCGGGCGATAATTGCCGTGGCATACGACTTGCCTTGATACGTCTCGAATGAAAGGGAGGTGGATATATCCTTGGATTCCTCCACGGTGAACCCATCGAATTTCGGAGCGGCCGTGGCACCGATGAATTTCACTGCATCATATGTGGTATAGAGTTTTACAGTGTATACGAGGGCTTCCTGCTCAAAGGCCGAAGTTTTCGACACATTTGCGCGCAGGAACAGATTACCGTCACCTTTGCCGATGAATTTCGGTTTGTCATCATCGCTTCCGGCGGCCGCACTGCTCATTGCCCCACCCTGCTGCGAGGGCTGCGATGGAGTCGGCTGTTCCTTTCCGATTGAATATTTCACCACATTGCTTCGTGCGCCTCCTGCCGTGACAGGACCAAATGAATATGAACCCTCCTTCAATGCCCGCAGGGTGATGGTATATGTAAAGGAATAGCTCATGGTGGTGTGGCCATTTACGCTCTGATAGGAGGACGACTGGCCGGTGCGGTCGAAATAGAGAAGTTTCGCGCCCGGAAACGATTTCGGTATCTCGGGCTTTGCCTCACTGTCGCGCACCTCGAGGAGAATATAGAACTGGTCGCCCACCTCTACGGAGCGTTTGCCGCGTCCCGACTGCACACTCATATGGACAGATGCTGCCTGAAGACTTATCAGCGAGAGCATCATCAATATCAATATGGAGCAAATCTTTTTCATTTTCATTCAATACATTCGTGAAGCTATTTTGCAAGCTCGGTCTAAATTTCGATTGTCGGCCGATGCAGTGTGGAAGATTCCACAGAAACAGGAATCGGTCGTGAGGTTACAGTGGAATATGATCCTGTGGCAGGATTGAAGAAATCAAACTGAATGCTTCCAATCTCCACTTCCGACCTTGCCGACGGGATGAAAGTGCATTCAAGATTCAATTCGGAGTAGAGTCTGCCATCGCGCACGTAAGAGTTCCGGCTCTCCGAAACCGACTTCAGTTTGGCATTTTCATTGAAGGCCTTGCGATATTCGGGCATTGTGTCGTCTGGGATGATACCCTCTCCGGAAATTTTCACTACCACCACAGCGTCCTCATTGACTATGATATCGCCGGGAGGAAGGATGGCATTTATCTTGAAATTTCCTATGGCTCCGGAGAATGATGAATTTGCCGGAGCCTGAGGGAGCGACTTTACTTTCAATGGAATTTCATCAGCCTTAAGGATGAAGGTTTCTGAATCCAAAGTGCGGACATAGCCCCAGAAAGGATCGCGCACCATCTTGGGATAAGCCACATCAATCTCAAAGGCATTCTTCTTGACTGCGTTCTTACCCTCAGCAGGGAGTGTAAGAATATATGATGCTATCGGGAAGCAGTATTCCGGACCATTCTTAGTTTCCTCTACATATCCGGGGTCGTCAGGCTGGATGCGGCTGAGAATGGAGGGAGTGCCATTTCTCAGTTCGGGGGCTGCAAGAATACGCGCAGCCGATACATCGGGCGTAGGTGAATGCAACACATACACACACCTTACCGGCTGCCCCTCATATAGAGTGCCCTCAGGCTGTAACTGACATTCGATAGAGAACTCCTCAGGTGCAAAACGATGAGGATCACGCGGCTTTTCGGCAATTGCCGGCGACGATACTGACAGCATAGCGGCCATTAAGAAGGCAATATGTAGAATACGGCGTCTTACCATCTCTTCGATCTTGAACCTCCGCCTACACTCTTGTCGCCCTTGTTGGCCTTCTGAATGCGGGCGCGGATTTGATTCTCGCGATTGTCAATCGACTGCATGATGCGGTCGGCAGTTTGCTGATTTATCTGATTGTTCTGATCCTGCTTCTGCTCCTGCTTGTCTTGCTTCTGCTGGTTCTGCTGGTTTTGCTGATCCTGTTTGTTCTGCTTATCCTTATCCTTATCCTTGTCTTTGTCCTTATTCTTATCCTGGTTCTGATTCTTATTCTTGTCTTTGTTTTGCTGGTCGAGCTGTTTCTGGGCGATCCTCAGATTTTTGCGTGCGGCCTCATCGGCGGGATTTATACGCAGAGCCTGCTTGTAATACAGGATGGCCTTCTCGTACTGCTTCTGGTTGAACTCGAGGTTGCCGAGATTGTAATTCGCCTTGGAGGCGAGTCCCGGTTTATCCTTGGCCTGCGAAGCCACAGCCGAGAGGTTCTGACGTGCCCGGTCGAGAATGCGGCGGGTCTTGGATGTGGTATCGGTCGGGTTTGCCACCTGACGTATCTGAGCCAGTCCAAGATTATATCTTGCGGAGGATGAGCCGGCATTTTCCTTGATAGCCTCCTCATAAAGGGATGCGGCCTCCACAAATTTTCGTTCGGCATAACGCTTGTTTCCTTCAGCCACAAGGCGGCGCTCCTTGCGGGTGCTCTCCGCATGGGCGGTCTGCGGCCACGCAAGCGAAGCAAAGAGGGTAAGCGTCAATATATATATGAGTCTTTTCATTTAGTCTCCTTTTTAAAGAACGTGATTTTATCGAGCCATCCGATCTTGCGGTCGAGCATGAAGATGTCGAGCACGAGCACCACGAGCGCAATCCATGCGAAAATATTGAAAAGTTCGTCGTGCTGGGCGTATACGCTTGATTCCATGGCCGATTTCTTAAGTCCGGAAAGCTGGCGGTCGAGGTCGTTGAGGGCGTCACGGTCGCCGGCGTTGACATAGATTCCGCGTCCGGTTTTGGCGATATCGGCAGCGAGGCGTTCATTGAGGGCGGTTTTGGCTGGTTCTCCAGTTTCGGGGTCGATGATATAGCTTCCCTTTCCATCGGGGATGGCGACGGGAGTATCGGTGCCGACGCCGATCACATCCACTTGGATTCCCGCCTTGGCTGCCTTTTCAGCGGCCTGCATCACAGCCTCGGTATTATCAAGTTCCTCAGCATCAGTGATAAGGATAAGAGCCTTCCCGATGTTCTTGTCAGGGCTGAAGGAGTTTGTGGCCATGTCGATGGCGGAAGTGATGTTTGTGCCCTGATCGGAAATCTGGGAGGGGTCGATGGAATTGAGGAACATCTTGGCCGACACATAATCGTTTGTGACGGGGATGAGGGTATATGCCTGTCCTGCGTACATCACAAGGCCCACGCGGTCGTTTTCAAAACGGTTGATGAGCTTTTCGAGCATGAGTTTTGCAGTGCGCATACGCGCCGGGCCATCGCCCGACGCAGTGGAAGAGGCATTCATGGAGTTGGAGGCATCCATTGCAATCACCACCTCTATTCCCTCCTTGACTGTCTTCTCATCCTTCACGCCACCCCAGGGACGTGCAAAAGCGAGAATGATCATGGCAAGGGCAAGGAGTTGCAGCGTGATCTTGATCGGGGGCTTATATGGGGAAACCTCGGGCATCATCGCCGCGAGGAATCTGGGATTTCCGAATTTGCGCAACTTCCTGCGCCGTGCCCAGCGTGCCCACACATACAGGAGCATGAACAGCGGCACCAGCAGCAGGAGCAGCAACAGTTGAGGATATGCGAAACTAAACATTTCTTATCAATTAGAGCATCTTATTAAACCAACACCCGGACACCAGCAATGGTCAGGGAATCCTTCGGAGCACAGTGTAGCGAAGGAGCATCATCAATGCCAGGGCACACAGCGAAAGCATTATCCATGGCATGAAGTTCTCCTCGGTCTGGGTATATTTGTTTACATTGAGGCGGGTTTTCTCGAGGGAGTCGATTTCATCGAACACTTCGCGAAGCATCCGGGAGTCGGTGGCTCGGAAATATTTTCCGCCTGTGGTTTTTGCTATGTTTTTGAGTGCGGCTTCATCGATTTTTGTTTCCATAGTAGTGGAGGAGAAGCCATAAGGGTCGGTAATGGTCACGGAGCCATTCGTTCCGACGCCGATGGTATAGATCTTTATACCCTTCTGGCGGGCGATGTTGGCGGCTGTAGAGGGAGCCACATCGCCTGCATTGTTGGTACCGTCGGTGAGCAGGATGATGCTTTTCGACTTGGCCTGACCTGACACAAGACGGTTAATGGCACTCGTGATGCCGTCGCCAATTGCAGTGCCGTCATTGAGCATACCGGCCTTCACCTCGGCGATTGCATTCACAAGTGCGCTCTTGTCGTTGGTAAGCGGCATAAGGGAGAGCGACTCACCGGAGAATACCACCAGACCTATATTGTCGTTTGTGCGCTGGCCCACGAATTTCTGTGCCACGCTCTTGGCAGCATCGAATCGGTTTGGCTGCAGGTCGGTGGCGAGCATACTGCTGGAAATGTCAAGGGCAAGCACAATGTCGGTGCCCTCCACATTTGAGGTTCGCAATGAATCATGAGTCTGCGGACGGCAAAGGGCCACAATCAGGCCACCGATGGCCACAAGCTGCAGCGCGAAGCAGAAATGCATCAGCGCCACCTTGAAACTTGCTTGTTTCCCTTTGAAGGCCGACGTGGTGCTCATACCCACAGAGGGGTTGGCGCCGCGCCACTTCATTATATACCATACAATCAGAGGGATATAAAGCAGGAACAGAAAGAGGAATGCCGGATATTTCATCATCATTTCGCGCCCCCTTTCTTTCTTGATTTAGAAGTCTTTGACGCTTTTTGGCCGCCAGGATTCTTTCCATCCTTGGATTCCTCTTCCTCCACGGTAACAGGCTTTGTTTCCTCCACAAAGCGCAGGGCATTATCGTAGGATTCGATATTGTCCTCGGGGAGCGGACGGACTTTTGCGAATTTCACGAAATCCGCCATGTCGAGGATTTTGCGGAAATATGTACGTTTGTCTTTCAATTCCGAATTTCGGGAAAGACAGGCGAGAATCTGGCGGGAGGTCATCTCCATGGCATTTATGCCGAAGCGACCGTAAAGATAGATACGCAGGATTTCAGTAAGTTCTGTGAAGTATTCCTTTTCGAGGCCTTGCTCCCAAAGGCGCTTGGCCTTGAGTTCGTGCAAAGCGCTGATAGCAGCCTCGTAGGGCGTCGGCTCCGGCTTGCGCGGCAGAATGGCACCAGTCTTCTTGTACCGCAGGAGCATATATATACCTAAGGCGAGGGCAAGCAGGATAATCAGCACGAGCCACCAGAGATCATAAAGCCAGTCGGGAAGATAATCGAAAATCGAGGAATCTTCCGGGTCGCTTACGGATGCATAGTCGTTTATAGGGGTATCCTTAGAGGCAACCACCGGCACCACCTTCAGCGCCACGCGGTTGGAACGTGCGGTATCGTTGCCTGCCACATAAACAAACTCAGGAAGTCTGTAATATCCTGAGTCGAAACTCTGGACCGGCACCTTATAAGTAATATTCAATGAGTTGCCTGCATCCACAGTGTCAATTTGTGTAGGGAAGCGTACCTCCACGCTGTCGCCGCAGAGGGACACGACCCCGCTTTCAGGCATTGACTGGAATATCGGGAAACCGCCCTTCCTGTTTTTCTCCACATCCACCGAGAGCGTGAGCGTAGTGGTGCGGCCCATCAGCAGCACAGTGCTGTCAAGTTTGGCCTTTACCACAGGCGCTGCCGAAGCCGGAACGGCTACAGACACCAAAGCAAGAATCAGCGTACAGAAATATTTTATAACATTGCCCATCGCGAGAATGTCTATTAATTATACGATTAAAGTGCAGCCGCTTGATTATCTTCTTACAATCGAGCGGCGGCGGAACAAGCCGAGCAAGGCTTTCACGAAATCCTCATCAGTGGAGATGCTTGCCATGTCCACGCCGCTTCGCGTAGCCAGCGAAGCGATTCTCTGCTGCTGGTCGTACCAGTCCTTGGCATAAGCCTTTCTTACAGCCCGCGAACCGGTGTCGACCCATACGGAATCCCCGGTTTCGAGGTCGCGCATACGCACCAGCCCCACGTCAGGAAGTTCCGAGTCGCGACGGTCGTACACCTGGATTGAGGCCAGGTCGTGCTTCTTGTTCGCTATCGACATGCTCCGGAAATAATCGTGGCGGTCGATGAAATCGCTGATAAGGAACGCAGTGCTCCGCTTTTTCACCACATTTGTAAGGAACTGAAGCGCCACATCGATATTAGTACCCGTGCTCTCCGGAGTGAAATTGATGATTTCGCGGATTATAAGCAGGATATGCTTGCGGCCCTTCTTTGGGGGAATAAATTTCTCGATACGGTCGGAGAAAAAGATAACGCCCACCTTGTCATTATTCTGGATGGAAGAGAAGGCGAGGGTGGCAGCGATTTCCGCCATCTTCTCCTTCTTGGCCTCGCCGCAGGCGCCGAAATCGCGGCTGCCGCTCACGTCGATGAGCAGCATCACCGTAAGTTCGCGCTCCTCCTCATAAACCTTCACATAAGGCTTGTTATGGCGTGAGGTCACATTCCAGTCAATATCACGGATATCATCTCCGGGCTCATATTCGCGCACCTCGGAAAAGATCACTCCCCTACCCTTGAAGGCCGAGTGATATTCGCCGGCAAAGATATTGCTGCTGAGCCCGCGGGTCTTTATCTCAATCTTCCGGACTTTCTTCAGGAGTTCGTTGGCATCCATTTGCGCATGAATTATTAATCACCTGTAGTGGAATTCACACACATCAGGGCACCACCACCTTGTCGAGAATATTTGTGATCACCTCGTCGGCGCCTATGTTGTTAGCCTCAGCCTCATATGTCAGGCCGATTCTATGGCGCATCACGTCATAGCATACGGCTCTTACATCTTCGGGAATCACATAGCCGCGACCCTGGAGGAAAGCATAAGCCTTGGCTGCCTTTGCAAGAGAGATGGAGGCACGTGGCGACGCTCCGAAGGATATGATGCTCTGAAGCTCGGGCAATCCATATTTCGAGGGATTACGTGTAGCAAACACGAGGTCGACGATATAGTTCTCAATCTTCTCATCGAGATAAATCTTCTCCACCACCTTCTGCACCTCGAGGATATCGGAGGGCTCTATCACGGGACGCACCGGATCAAGTTCTCCTCGGATGTTCTGACGGATAATAGCCTTCTCCTCCTCCTTATTGGGATATCCGATTACAACCTTGAGCAGGAAACGGTCCACCTGCGCCTCGGGAAGAGGATATGTGCCCTCCTGCTCGATGGGGTTCTGGGTGGCCATCACGAGGAACGGGTCGGGAAGCGGGAATGTGTCGTCACCGATTGTGACCTGACGCTCCTGCATGGCCTCGAGAAGGGCGCTCTGCACCTTGGCCGGGGCTCGGTTGATCTCATCAGCAAGAACGAAGTTGGCGAACACCGGACCCTTCTTCACCTCGAATGTCTCCTTCTTCACGCTATAGATCAGCGTACCGATCACGTCGGCCGGGAGAAGGTCGGGAGTAAACTGGATACGATTGTATTTGGCATTAACCAGACTTGCAAGAGTCTTGATGGCAAGTGTCTTGGCGAGACCGGGCACGCCTTCGAGCAGCACATGACCATTGCAGAGCAGTGCGATCAGCAGGGAATCCACGAGATGTTTCTGCCCCACGATGCGGCGGTCCATACCGCTGCGGATCATGCTCACGAAATTGCTTTTCGACGCAATCAAATCATTTAGCTCCTTGATATTTACTGTCTCATCCATTTTTTCGATAATATTTTCACCGCCGGCCGGGCGGCATAATGTCAGTTTTAGATTCGAATGCAAAAATAGCATTTATTAACTTAAATTGTGCATTGCACAAAGTTAAATAATATTTAATAATGCTGAAAAAGGTTTCACTTTCCGGCATCCTCCTTCTTTTCAGAGTCAAAAGCGTTCCAACCTTGTGCCTTGAGGGCAATCTCGCTGCCGTCGCGAGTGACAAGGGCTGCGCCAAGTTCCGGCTTGGTGATATAGCCTATCATCGTGACGCCTTTGAGTTTTTCGATCTTTTCCTTGTCGGCAAGGGGCACTGTGAATAGCAGTTCATAGTCTTCGCCACCATTCATGGCGGCTGTCACGAGGTTCATGTTCAGTTCCTCGGCCATCACGGCTGTCTGATAGTCGATAGGGATTCTGTCTTCATAAACCCTGCAACCCACATTGGAGTCCTTGCAGATGTGCATCAGTTCGGAAGAGAGACCGTCGCTTACGTCCATCATTGAGGTAGGCACGATGCCCTGCTCCCGGAACTGGGCCACGATGTCGCGGCGTGCCTCAGGCTTCAGCTGGCGCTCGAGGATATATTCCTTACCCTCGAAACTGGGTTGGAAATTGGGGTCATTGCTCTGGGCTGCTACGCGATTTTCACGTTCGAGCAACTGCAGGCCCATATATGCCGCGCCGAGATCACCCGACACGCAGATGATATCAGTGGGATGCGCGCCGCTGCGTTTCACCACCTCATCCTTCGAAGCCACTCCGAGGCATGTTATAGAAATTACCAGCCCTGTCACCGAGGCAGACGTGTCGCCGCCCACAAGATCGACGCCATATTCGCGACATGCCAGGCGGATTCCGGCATATAATTCCTCGATATGTTCCACTGTGAATCGCGATGAGATTCCGAGGCTCACGGTGATTTGCTTCGGAGTGCCGTTCATCGCATAAATGTCGCTGAAATTCACGATGGCCGACTTATAGCCGAGATGCTTGAGAGGCACATAGCGCAGGTCGAAGTGGATTCCTTCGAGAAGAAGGTCGGTGGTGACCAGCGCTTCCTTGTCTCCAAAGCGGAGCACTGCGGCATCATCGCCGACACCAAGCACACTCTCCTCATTCACCAGGGGAAAGTCGCGTGTAAGGCTTTCGATGAGCCCGAACTCACCGAGGGAAGATATTTCACTCATTTTGTGGGATGGTCTATGATTCTTTATGCTTATGCAATCAATAATTATGCTTCTGCTATCCGAATAGATTCCTAAAACAAGAGGCGCAGGGATGCGCCTCTTGTTCCGGATATATCTTTATCAGATTCTGTCAAGCATCTCCTTGATGATTCTTGTCATGATAGGCTGCGCCTTGATGGCTGCCTTCTGCACCTCCTCATGCGATGGAACTTCCTTGATGTCCTTGCCGCCGAGGTCGGTGATTACAGACACGCCAAACACGCGCATGCCGGCATGATTGGCCACGATTACTTCGGGCACGGTGGACATTCCCACTGCATCGCCGCCAATCACACGGAAATATTCATATTCGGCTGGAGTCTCGAATGTGGGACCGGGGGTGCCTACATATACGCCGTGCATCAGACGGATGCCATCTTCGCGCGCGATGTCATCAGCCATATCGATAAGAGCATGGCTATAGGCTTCTGTCATTGCCGGGAAGCGTGGACCAAGCTCGGCATAATTCTTTCCACGAAGAGGATTCTCGGGAAAGAGGTTGATATGGTCCGTAATTACCATCACATCGCCTACGCGGAATTCCTTGTTCATGCCGCCGGCGGCATTGCTCACGAAAAGTGTCTCAACGCCGAGATGACGCATCACCCGTACAGGGAATGTCACCTGCTTCATGTCGTAGCCCTCGTAATAGTGGAAACGGCCCTGCATGGCCATCACATATTTCTTGCCGAGGTATCCGAAAATGAGTTTTCCGGAATGGCCTTCCACAGTGGATACAGGGAAATTGGGGATATTGTGGTAATCAAGTTCATTCTTGATGTCGATGTGATTCACAAGGTCGCCGAGGCCTGTGCCGAGAATCACAGCCGTGTCGGGCATCTCGCCCACTGCATTGCGGATGAAGTCGGAAGTCTCGACAATCATCTGCATATAGTCTTTTGCCATAATATAAGTTTAAGGTAATTTCTATCTTTTATAACGCCTTTGTAATGGCGAATGTTGAATTTTGAACTCCTGATTTTTGAATTTTGGATTCATGATTTCTTATCGAACAGCCTCACAGGCTCTGGGCCTCAATCTAAAAGAATCATTAATCATCAATCAAAGAGAATTCTCAATTATCGATGTTGTGGCGGATGTCCATTATTATGTCGTCGTCTTCGAGGCCCGGAAGCATCCTTATCGATATCGGGAGATAGAATGTGATTTTCTTCAACCGTGTGGGGAAATATGGATTGAAGGCGAGCCTCACAGCATCCTTCTCCGTGGTGATTATCACTTTCCGCTCGCCGGGGAGAGAGTCAAACTTGGCCACAATCTGCTCAATGTCGGCGCGGGTGAAATCGTGATGGTCGGGATAATGGTCAATCACTACCTTGAAGGGATAGTCCCTGAAGAAGCGGATGAATCCTCGAGGATTGGCCACTCCGGTGACGAGCAAAGCCGTGTCCCGCATACTGAGCTGCGACAACGCAACGTGATATGGCGAATCATCTGGGAACACCGGTTTCAACGCCCCATAATTGTATGTGGAGAAGTATAATTTCTGGAATGGCATAAGTTCCAGATTGTTTTTGATAAGCCTATAGTCGAGAGGGCTGAGCGATTCGGGGCATTTGGTGACAATCACCATATCGGCGCGGCTCTTTTGATGGGCGCTTTCGCGCAGACGTCCCAAGGGGAGAAGATGGTCGTCATAAACAGGTCGCGAATAGTCCATAAGAAGCACCGAGAGACGTGGCTTCACATAGCGGTGCTGGAAACCGTCGTCAAGGATTATGAGCTGCAAGTCGGGATAAAGCCTGAGCAATTCGCCGATTCCCTTACGCCGGTTTTCGCACACAGCCACTACCACGCGCGATCCATATTTATTGTAAATCTGCATAGGTTCGTCGCCGATAGTCTCGGGGGTGCTGTGGGAATTGGCGAGTATAAAGCCTCGCGTCTTGCGCTTATATCCGCGGCTCAGCACGGCCGTGCGATATGACATGGCAAGCTGCTCCACAAGATATTCCACATGCGGAGTCTTGCCCGTGCCCCCGATTGTTATGTTGCCCACGGTGATCACCGGCACATCGTATTCCTCATGTTGCAACCAGTTATGATCGAAAAGCCAGTTGCGGAGATCCGTAACGGCACCATATATCCAGGAGAAAGGTGTCAGCGACCATTTCACCACTTGACGCATTTTTTCATTCATAACTTTTGCTCGCTTTTCAGATTATTGATAAGTGCCAAAGAGATTTACAATCTCACTTTCACCGGAATCATTTTTGCCTGCACCTTATTTTTGTTTATCACTTTCCTTGCATATTCCTCCACCATCCGGGTGGCATCGGGACGCATCGCATATTCAGCGAGTGCCCGCATGGTGCCTCCGCCGCTGGCCAACATATTCCAGAACGTAGGTTTGAATTCGGGGTATACCGCCACCTCATATTTGTCGGCGACACCGGCTTTGGAAGCGGTCCAGTCGATAGCATCCTGCAGATAGGCAAGGGAATCCACAAGGCCGATTTTAAGAGCGCTGGGGGCACTCCATACACGGCCTTCCGCAATCTGTTTCACACGCTCCACCTTCATATGACGGCCCTTGGCCACTCTACCCACAAATTTTTCGTAGCCACGATCCACATACGACTGCATGGCGCCAAGCTGATGCGGCGTCATCTCGCGGAATATGCTGGGGAAATTAGCCTCCGGATTTGTGCTTACCGTCTGCGGATGCACGCCAATCTTCGATGCCAGGCCGCTCGCGCAGGGAATCATTCCGAAGATGCCGATGGAGCCGGTGATGGTAAGCGGGTCGGCGAAGATGCGGTTGGCACCGACCGAAATCCAATAACCACCGGATGCCGCATAGTCGCCCATAGAGACTGACAATGTCTTGCCCTTAGACATGAAATAGTCAAGGGCCTCCCCTATCTGCTCGCTTCCAAAGGCTGAGCCGCCGGGGGAATTCACGCGGAGCACCATACCCTTGACATTTTCGTCATCGGAGAGTTTCACAATCAGGGGCACAAGAGTCTCATAATTTATCTGAGTGTCTGAGCCATCGGCAATCTCGCCACAGGCATAAAGGAGAGCAATCTGATTCTTGGAACCATAGCCATCGGTCCAGGGCGTCTGGCTCACAAGCGTCTGCGGAGCCACCATATTGAGTTTATCAGGCTCGCGGCCGCACAGGTCGGCCAGACGCGATTGGATCTGACGGCCATAGATAAGCGAGTCCACAAGGCCAGCCTTCACAGCCAGTTGCGGCTGGGCAAAAGAAATTGAGCGCACATTGACAAGGGAGTCGATAAGCGCCGGGCTTACACCCTTGCGGGAAGCGGATATCTCCTTGCAGATATGATTCCACATGTAGCCATAGAGCGTGTCGAGCTGGGCTCGTGCCGGCTCGCTCATCTCGTTCATAATATATGGTTCCACAGCCGACTTGAAAGTGCCCACCTTCACCACCTGGAATGTGATTCCCAGATTATCGAAGAGCTCCTTCATATAGAGCACCTCGCCCGAGATACCGTTGAGCGTGAGCTGGCCGCCGGGATTCAGGTAGATTCTGTCGGCGCAGGAAGCCACATAATATGCGCCCATAGAGAGATTGTCGCCATAGGCATAGACTTTCTTGCCGCTCTCCTTGAATTTCACCACGGCATGGCGGATGGCGTCAAGAGTGGCAGGCGCCGCGGCAACATTGCCGCATTCAATGTAGAGCGCGGAGATATTCTTATTGTCGGCTCCCTCGCGAAGGGCTTCCACGATGACGTCGAGAGTCTGCGGACGTTCGAGACTACCTGCCATCAGGGCCTGAATATCAGGCTCGGCCGGTGTCTCGGTCTCATTGATGGGACCGTCGAGAGTGAGCTGCAGAATGGAACCCTTTTTCACCGAAGGCATCTCCTGCGCTGTGGAAAGCGCGAGTTTGCCTACGATTCCGAATATGGCCACAACCATCACCGCACCCAAAAGGATTATTGCAATCCATGTGCCTACAAACGATGACAGCGTGTTGAGTAAGAATTTCTTAAGCATTGATAAGTTCTTTAGATAGAGTCGTTGGGAATAGATGTTGCCGGGGTCAGATCAGTTTGGCCACGACTTCCTTGATTTCATCGGCAAGGGCATTGGCCTTCTCCATAGTCTCCGCCTCGGAATAGATGCGGATGATGGGCTCGGTGTTCGACTTGCGGAGATGCACCCAGCAGTCGGGAAAATCAATCTTCACGCCGTCGATATCAGTAATCTTCTCGGAGGCATATTTTTTCTTCATAGCCTCAAGGATTGCGTCAACGTCAATTCCCTCGGTGAGTTGAATCTTATTTTTTGCAATGGCATATTTAGGGAGACCCTCCTTGATCCGCGATACTGTCTTGCCGCTCTTTGCCATCAAAGTGAGGAAGAGAGCCACACCCACAAGCGCGTCACGGCCATAATGGAGTTCGGGATAAATCACGCCACCATTGCCTTCGCCGCCAATCACGGCGCCCGTCTCCTTCATCTTGGCCACCACATTGACCTCTCCTACTGCTGCAGCCTCATATGTGCAGCCATGGCGAAGTGTCACGTCGCGCAGGCCACGCGAACTGCTAAGATTGGAAACCGTGGAACCAGGCGTTTGCTCAAGCACATAGTCGGCCACAGCCACGAGCGTATTCTCCTCCACAAACATCTCACCTTTCTCCGTGATGATGGCGAGACGGTCCACATCAGGGTCGACCACAAAACCCACATCAGCACCGGAGGAACGAACCTCTTCCGTTATCTCCGTAAGATTTTCGGGAATAGGCTCGGGAGTGTGGTGGAAGATGCCTGAAGGATTGCAGTTGAGTTCCACGATATCCTTGACTCCGAGAGCGCGGAGGAGTGCCGGGATCACGCGGCCGCCTACGGAATTAATGCCGTCAATGGCTACCTTCAGGTTTGCCTTCTCGATAGCCTTGCAATCCACAAGTTTCAACCCGCAAACCATCTCGATATGGCGCAGGTTCCATGTTTCATTTCTGTAAATCTTGCCCAATGCAAGGGGCTCGGCATATGTGAATTCCTCTGCCTCGGCTCTGCGGATCACCTCTTTTCCCTCCTTGTCGGAAAGGAATTCGCCATTGGCATTAAGGAGTTTGAGGGCGTTCCACTGGATGGGGTTATGACTGGCGGTGATGATGATTCCGCCGGCTGCATGCTCGCCCACAACGGCAAGTTCTGTGGTTGGAGTGGAAGCCAGTCCGATATTGATCACATTGAATCCCATCGAAAGGAGAGTGCCTGTAACAAGACAGTCAACCATCTGGCCGGAAACGCGGGCGTCGCGGCCTACCACGATGTAACGGCTGCCATTCGAAGAATAATCATTGATGAATGAAGCATAGGCGGCTGTGAAGCGCACGATGTCCACACTGCTGAGGCCGTCGCCCTGACGTCCTCCGATTGTTCCCCTGATTCCCGATATTGATTTTATCAATGACATGATTATATGCTCAATTTTTGTTTTCTTTTATGTTAGGCCACAGTCCCTTGAAGATTCATCTCCGACACTTAATACTCTGCCTTGAAATATCTGATCTTATAGAGATAAGGGATACATTGGCTGATGTTACCACTAAAGCCCTCGATTGATTTCACGATAAGGTCCACTTCGCAGTTATAACCCAGATAGTCAAGTGGCACCTGAATTCCAGAGCCATACTGAGTGGTGCTCTGCAAGGTGTTGTTACCGTAGATGAGGTTGGTGCCATTGAGAGCAGAGCCCATGTTCCAGGCATTGCCGTCCCAGGCATCGGGACTGCCGCCATCGTAATATGCCTTGATGTCCAACGACATAAAACGGAAATATACCGTGTCGCCCTTCTTCGGACGCTTATTCATATCGCCGGGATTCACCACGCGCATATACACTGTGCCGTCGCCATTCATTTTATAGAAAGGGGCATCGGACCCGGAGATGAACACACTGTCTTCAGGGATGTTGACCTCCACGCTGTTTTTTGCGAGATACCAGTTAACGGCTATCTCCTCCTCGCGAAGCATGTCGGAATAGCTTTTATCGTCGTTGCAGCCTGCAAGCGGCATCAGCAGGATTCCGGCAGCCAGCGCCATAAGGCTCTTGATTATTCTTTTTCTGAGATTCATTTGATTTCGAGTTTGTCGAGGGATGAGGGGATGTATTTGTCGTAATTGTGGATATTTTCCAGAAAGATCCGACGACATTCTTCAAGCGTACCGTAGAATTCTCCGCCGGCCGCCATCTGGTGGCCACCCCCATTGAAGAGGTCACGGCAAATGTCGCACACCGGAAAATCATATTTGCTCCTTGTGGAGACCTTTATGCAGTCAGCATCCTCGCGCATGAACACGGAATATACTATTCCGCGGATATTCAGTGGCTCATTTACAAGTCCTTCCGTGTCACCTTTCTGATAATTGAAGCGGTCGAGATCCTCTTTGGAAAGAGTGATAAGGGCAGCGCGATTACGCTCGAGAATTTCAAGACGCTCGAGCAGCGCGAAGGCGTTAAGCCGCAGAGAATCGTATGTGCAGCTCTTTATGGCCTCGTCGACAATCTTTTTCTTGTCGACATCCTTTTCGAGTAAACGCATCATTATCTCGTAAACTTCAGGTGAATTGCAGTTTACGGTGAAGTTCTGAGTGTCGGTGATGAGACCTGTGAGCAGGCAGGTGGATGCATTGGTGTCGAGGGTGGCGTAAAGTCCGAGGGCGGCGATGATGCGGAACACGAGTTCGCAAGTGCTTGACATCTGCGGATATGAGAACTTGAGATAGCAGTCCATATCCGGGTCCTTATGATGGTCGATAAGCACTTTGCGGCAATCCGCTCCCTGAATCAGCGGAGCGAGGTCGCCCTGACGGGATGCGGTGTTGAAATCGCACATCAGGATGCAGTCAGCTTCCGATACAAGCCGCTGGCAGTAAGGGTCATGCTGGGTAAAGACCGCGATTTCGCGCACTCCCGGGAGGAAAAGCAGCGAGCGTGGCACCCTGTCGGGCACCACCACATTAACGTTCTTTCCCATCGAGCGCAGCAGATTCCAGAGCCCAAGCGTACTGCCCACGGCATCGCCATCGGGACGCATATGACAGGTCAATATTATATTGCGGCTCGAATCTAACAGGGCGCCAAGGCGCTTGATGTCATCGGAGTCGAGTATATTTTTCATATATTCCACTTTGAATCTGCAAATTTAACAAATTCCCCGCTCATATCCTAAATATTTTTTCGAGCCAATAAAAACCTGGATAATATATGGGGCATATTTCTTATTATTGCTGTCCGATAAAAATTTTTGAATTGAGAAAAAATTAGGACTGATTC
>OGNF01001195.1_pt1 | contig 24631 bp, 19 predicted proteins | sample 1573321 | NCBI WGS metagenome assembly OGNF01 (sample SAMEA2581911, study PRJEB24529) | metagenome | biome: Human gut stool | place: China | collected 2011
GCGGCGTGCGTCCCGCTTCCCAGGAATTCCTGCAGGGCCTGCGTGACCTGTGCGACGAGAAGGGCATCCTCCTCATGTTCGACGAGGTCCAGGTCGGCTCCGGCCGCACCGGCAAGCTCTTCGCGCATCAGAACTACGGCGTGGAACCCGATACCTGCTCCATGGCGAAGGCGCTCGGCTCCGGCGTGCCCATCGGCGCGGTCTGCGCCCGCGGCGACGCGGCCAAGACCCTCACCCCCGGCACCCACGGCTCCACCTTCGCCGGCGGTCCTCTCGCCTGCGCTCTGGCTGCCACCACGCTCGACGTCATGATCAACGAGGGCGTCATCGAGAACGCCCGCGTCATGGGCGAGTACTTCCGTGACCAGATGCACAAGGTCATCGAGAAGAACCATCCCAAGGCGGTCAAGGAGATCCGCGGCCTCGGCATGATCAACGGCATCGAGCTCAACCAGCCCAGCGGCCAGCCCGTCGTCGACCTGTGCTACAAGGATGCCAACGTCCTCATCAACAACACCAACGGCAACGTCCTGCGCTTCGTTCCGCCGCTGATCACCGGCAAGGAAGAGATCGACCTGTGCATCAAGGCGGTCGACGACGCCATGACCAAGCTCGGTTGGTAAAGCGCAACAGCGTTATCGCCAAGCCCAAGGGGTAAATTTTGTGATATCCGGCAAGCGCGCGGCACTTGCCACCGTGCATAAAATATGCTAAAATATCCGCATATTTAATCGGTACGCCGCACGCTTCCCGTATCAGCCTTACATGCAATTTCCCCGTCCTCCCCTTCGCAGGGGGGCGAGGGAGGACGGGGAGACCGCAGCAAATCGTTTCCTGATCATTCAAGGAGGGAAAAATCACCGAATAAAGGGGGAATACCGTCAAGATCACGTCTTCCCGCCGCCGGTCTCATCTGCCGGTCTGCGGGCGCACAGACCCTCGCAAATACCGTAAAACAGTGTTCACCATCTACGAAGCTGCGCGGACGGGAGCGTTCCCGCCCTATGCGCACCATGTATTTAGAGAAAGGTTGGTACAATCAAGTGAGTGAAGAAAAGAAAGCCAGGACCCCGCGTATGCCAAAGCTGTGGGAAGCTCTGGTCACCATGCTGATCTTGGTCGGCGCATTGGCGCTCGGCATCGTCAAGTATGAAACAGACCCGCATGTCCCCATGTTCATCGGCGTTATGGGCGCCGCGCTGATGGCGCTCTACCTCGGCTACAAGTGGGAGGCCATCGAAAAGTCCATGATGGACGGTATTTATAAAGCCCTCCAGTCTGTCTGCATCCTCGTCATCGTCGGTATCCTCATCGGCGTTTGGATCAACGCCGGTGTCGTTCCCACAATGATCTTCTACGGTCTGAAGGTCCTCAAGCCCGCGATCTTCTTCATTGCGTCTGTTCTCATCTGCTCCATCACCTCTCTGGCCACCGGTACCTCCTGGGGCACGATGGGTACGATGGGTGTCGCCCTGATGGGCATTGGCTTCGGTCTCGGCATGAGCCCCGGCATGACCGCCGGTGCGGTCCTCTCCGGTGCCTACTTCGGCGACAAGATGTCCCCGCTGTCCGATACCACGAACCTTGCGCCCGCTATGGCAGGCACGGACGTTATGACCCACGTGAAGGCCATGATCCTGCCCACCGGCATCACCTATGTCGTCACCCTCATCGGCTTCGGTATTCTCGGCGCCATGCAGTATCACGGCGGCGATGCCGACATGAGCCGCGTGACGGAGTTCTCCGGCGCGCTCGAGGCCGTGTTCAATATCAACCCTGCGCTGCTCTTGCCCCCGATCATCGTTATCGTGGCGGTTGCCATGAAGATGCCCGCCATCCCTGGTATCACGCTCGGCATCATTTCCGGCGCGATCATGGGCATGATCTTCCAGCCCGAGTGCAACATGGGTACCGTGTTTGATTTCGGCATGAACGGCTACTACTTCAGCGACGAAGTGCTCGCCATGTTCGAGGAGACCCTCTCTCCCGAGACCAGCTACACCATGACCCGTCTGCTTGAAAGCGGCGGTATCCTCGGCATGATGTCTTCCGTCGCCATGACGATCATCGCCATGATGTTCGGCGGCATTATGGAGGATACCCACCAGCTCGAGGTCATCGTCAACAGCCTCAAGAAGCTGGCGAAGGGACCGGCAGGCCTTGTGCTTCTCACTGAGTGCACCTGCGTTCTCTCCAACGCCGTCATGCCCGAGCAGTACATCTCCATCGTCGTTCCCGGCCGTATGTATGCCGAGGAATACAGAGAGAAGGGTCTGCACCCGGCTCTCCTCTCCGGTACGCTGGAAAGCGCCGGTACCGTCACCTCCGCCCTCATTCCGTGGAACACCTGCGGCGTGTTTATCTCCAGCACCCTTGACATCAACGCGTGGGGCGCGGGCGGCTACGGCCCGTGGGCTCTGTTCAACTGGCTGATGCCGCTCATCAACTGGCTGTGCGCCCTCATCGGCTGGACGGTCAAGGATCTTGCCGGCAAGCCCTATAAGAAGTCCAAGGCTGCGGCTAAGGCGGAATAAATCAAAACGGCAAAGGAACGGTCTATGAACAGAGGAACGGCACGATACCCTCTTTTAGAGATCGACCTTGACAAGCTGAAAGCAAATCTGGCAGCGCTCATCGAGCGCTGCCAGAGCCTTTCTGTCGAGGTCGCGGGCGTGGTCAAGGGCTTTTCGGCGCTGCCGGAGGCCGCCGGGGTCTATACGGAATGCGGCGTGCGGAGCCTTGCCTCGTCCCGTCTCAGTCAGCTGCGCGCCCTGCGCGGCGCGGGCGTCGCCTGCGAGCGCATTCTCATCCGCATCCCCATGCTCTCCGAGCTTCCGGAGGTCGCGGAGGTCGCGGACATGAGTCTCCAGAGCGAGCTTGAAACGCTCCGCGCCCTCAACGCGGTCTGCGCGAAGCGCGGAACGCGCCACAGGGTAATCCTGATGGCTGACCTCGGCGATCTGCGCGAGGGCTTCTGGAGCCGCGAGGAACTGGTCGACGCCGCGCTTGAGGTCGAGTATAAGCTCGACCATCTGGAGCTGGCGGGTGTCGGCACGAATCTCGGCTGCTACGGCTCGGTCGCCGCCACGCCGGAGAAGCTGCGCGAGCTGGTCTCCGCCGCCGAGGCGGTGGAGCGCGCCATTGGCTGCGAGCTGCAATACATCTCCGGCGGCGCGTCCACCTCCGTCCACATGGTGCTTGACGGCACGCTGCCCGCGCGCGTCAACCATCTGCGCATCGGCGAGTTCGCCCTCCTCGGCGGCATCTACGGCTGCTATCCCGACTTTCTGCGCCGTGACGTGTTCACCCTCCGCATGGAGGTCGTGGAGTGCAAGCCGAAGCCCAGCTATCCCGTCGGCGAGCTGACCGTGGACGCCTTCGGCAAAACGCGCGAATACACCGACCGCGGCATCCGCCGCCGCGCGCTCTGCGCCGCGGGCCGCGTCGATTACGGCGATCCCTTCGACCTCACGCCGCGCCTCGCGGGCGTGGAGATCCTCGGTGCGTCCTCGGACCACACCATTCTTGACGTGGAGGACGCCGCCGTCCCCGTCCGGCTCGGCGACGTGCTGGACTTCGGCGTGAGCTACGGCTCGCTCGTCTACCTCACCAACACGCCCGAGGTCCGCATCGTCTATCGGAAAGGCGGCCGCCTGTACACGGCGGAATAACGCACAAGGAAGCCCTCCGCTCGGTGAGCGGAGGGCTTTTCGTCGCTTTTTCGTTTTCTCAGCTCAGCGTCGTGCCGGTGACGAAGCTCGCCACGATGATGAGCAGGATGGAGATGGGCGCAACGTACTTGACCAGCACGCTGTAGACCTTTGCCAGCTTGAACGGCTTGCCGTCCAGCTCGATCTCATGCACGGCATTCGCGGGTTTCCAGATCCAGCCGGTGAAAATGCACACGCCGAGCGCGCACAGAGGGATCATCAGACGGTCGGTGAGGAACTCCATGAAGTCGCCGAAGATGGGGAAGCTCACGCCGTTGGCGAAGTCAAACCAGATGCCCTTGATGTTGAACGCGGCCTGCGACATGGTGTACAGACAGCCGATGAGGAACATCAGCGTGCAGACGATGACGGTGGTGGGCTTGCGCTTCCAGCCGAAGCGCTCGGTCAGGAACGCCACCACGCCCTCGATGAGGGATATGCTGCTCGTCAGCGCGGCGAACAGGAGCAGCATATAGAACAGCACGCCGAAAAACGCGCCGCCCGCCATGTGCTCGAACACGCCCGCGAGGGACGCGAAGGCGAAGCCGCCGCCCTTGCCGACGTTCTCGGAGCCGAGCGTCGCAAACACCGCGGGCACGATGATGAAGCCGGCGATGAGCGCCACGAGCGTATCCATCGTGCAGATGAGCGCCGTGTTCTTGCCGAGGTTCTCATGCTTGGGCAGATACGAGCCGTAGGTGATCATGATGGCCATGCCCAGCGACAGGGAGAAGAACGCCTGCCCCAGCGCGGAGAGGAAGGTGTTGAAGCCGACCTTGCTCCAGTCGCAGCTGAGCATATAGGCGAAGCCGACCTGCGCGCCGTCGAGCGTGATGGTGCGCGCGAGCAGTACAATGAGAATGACGAACAGCGCGGGCATACCGACCTTGTTGAACTTCTCGATGCCGCCCTCAACGCCCTTGATGATGATGAAGGCGTTGACTGCCATAAAGACCGCGGCAAAGAGAATGGCGGTCAGCGGGAACCATGTCTCGCCCGTCGCGGCGTTGTAGCCGAGCAGGCCGTAGAAATAGCCGAGCGGATCGGCATAGACCGTCTGCGCCTCCGTAATGTAGGACACGACATAGCGCAGCACCCAGCCGCCGACGTGGCAGTAATAGGAGGTGACGATGAACGCCACCGCAACACCCGTGACGCCGACCCACTTGAAGCCGCGGTAGCCGAGCTTGTGGAAGCTGTCGATGGCGTTCGCCTGCGCGGCGCGGCCGATGGTCAGCTCCGAGAGCATGACGGGGAAGCCGATGAGAACGACGATGGCCAGATAAATGAGGATGTAGGCGCCTCCGCCTCCCTCAAAGGCCTTGCCGGGGAACTTCCAGATGTTGCCGAGGCCGACGGCGCTGCCCGCCGCCGCCAGGATGAAGCCGATCTTGCTTCCCCATTGGGCACGATTGTTTTCCATGTGATTTTCTCCTTTAACTACGTTTCTCTCTCCGTTTTCCGTCAAATTCGTCCTCATATTTTTTAATGGGATGTATAAATTAACAGAAATTAGTCAAATGATACCGTCTTTCTTGCCAAAAGTAAAGCGACGTATTATAATAAAAATATGAGCGATCCTAATAGAAAGGAAATACTTCTATGGAAAGCAAGAAATTAGAGGCCCTGCTCATGGCAGTCGATCTCGGCAGCTTTACCAAGGCGGCAGAGGTCCTCGGCTACACGCAGTCGGGCCTGACACACATGATGAACTCGCTGGAAAAGGAGGTCGGCTTCACGCTGCTTGAGCGCGGACGCAGCGGCGTGCGCCTCACGGAGGAGGGCGAGCGCATCGCGCCCGCCGTGCGCGAATTTCTGCAAGCCAACGCCCGGCTCGACAGCGTGATCGAGCAGGTTGCCTCCTCGCGCACGGAGATCATCCGCGTCAGCGCCTATGCCAGCATCGCCATGCATTGGCTGCCGGGCATCATCCAGCGCTTCCGCGAGGAGTGCCCCGACGTAGACGTGGACATCCGCATGGCTGACCACGTCGACGTCCCCTACGAGCTGCTCGCGCAGGGCAAGATGGACGCCATCCTCGTCTCTCCGCAGGACGAGGGCCAGTACGAGTGGGTGCATCTCGCCGACGATCCCATGTTCGCCGTTCTGCCGAAGGATTTCGACACGCAGGGCATGACCGCCTTCCCGCTTGCCGCCTTCGAGGCGCGCGACTTCATCATGCCCTCGCAGGGCTTCGATAAGGACATCATGCGTATCTTCAACCGCATCGGCGTCAAGCCGCACATCCTGCCGACCTGGGTGGACGATCCCACCGTCATCAGCATGGTCAGCCACGGCCTCGGCGTGAGCATGATGACCGAGCTGACCGTCCGCGGCCGCACGGACGGCGTGAAGCTCCTGCCGGTCGAGCCGGCGTCCTCGCGCGAGCTTGGCCTTGCCGTCCGCTCGCTCGACGCCGCGAGCGACGGCCTGCGCCACTTCATCGACTGCACGAAGCGCGTCGTCGCGGAAATGCAGCCCTGAGCCGTTGCAAAAGCCACTTGTAATCACCGCCGAAGCGGTTATAATAAGGAAGCCCGCCGACCCGCGGGCGCAGAGAAAACAACGCGAAAGAAAAGGAACACCCTATGCTCACCTTTACTCCTGTCACGCAGCGGGACATTGCCCGCCTGCGCCGCTACTATAAAAGCTGCGAATACCAGCTCTGCGAATACTCTGCCCTCGTCAAGCTCATGTGGCGCAGCCACCTGCACCCCTCGTGGGCGGAGGGCGCGGGCTGCCTGATCGTCCGCAATTTCATCGACGGTCAGTATTGCTTCGACTACCCCGTTCCCGGGCCCGACGGCGACGAGGACGCGGCGCTCACGCTCATCGAGGACGACTGCCGCGAGCGGGATATTCCCCTCGTCCTCTCCGTCGTCCCGCAGGACAAGGCGGAGCGCCTTGCCGCGCGCTACCCCTACTTCCGCTTTTCCTCCCCGCGCGTCTGGCGCGACTATATCTACTCCGCCGAGGATCTGCGCGACTTTGCCGGACGCCGTTACTCCGGCCAGCGCAACCACATCAACAAGTTCCGCAAGCTCTATCCCGACGCCGCCTTCCGCCCGCTCGGGAAGAGCGACCTGCCGCTCATCACGCAGTTCTTCCGCGACTACGAGGCCGTCTTCACCAAGGCGTCCGACTCGGCGAAAAACGAGCTGCGCTGCGCCGAGAAAATGCTCCGCATGACCGGCAGCCCGCACTTCCTCGTCGGCGGCATGGAGCTGGACGGCAGGCTCCTCTCCGTCGCCATGGCGGAGCGCTGCGGCGACACGCTGCAAATTCATATCGAAAAAGCCCTCTACGGCTATGAGGGCGTCTATCCCGCCACCGTGCAGGCGTTCGCGCAGGAATTTGCCGTGGACGGCGTGCGCTGGCTCAACCGCGAGGACGACGCCGGCGACAAGGGCCTGCGCACCTCGAAGCTCCAGTACCTGCCCGACCACCTCGGCGCGAAGCTGCGCTTCGATGTGCTCAACGAGCTGGTCAACATCACCGAGATCCCCACGCTTACCACCGCCCGCCTGACGCTCGACGCGCTCACCGATGCGGACAAAACCGCCTACGCCGCCCTCTGCCTCGACGACGACCGCAACCGCTGGTGGGGCTACGACTTCCGCAAGGACTACGACGGCACGCCCTACAAGGACTACTTCCTCGCCGTCGCGCGGGAGGACTACGCCCGCTCCCGCGCCGTGAACTTTGCCGTCCGGCTCGACGGCGCACTCATCGGTGAGGTCGTCCTCTACCGCTTTGATTCCCGCGGCGGCGCGGAGCTCGGCTGCCGTGTCTCGCCGGACTTCGCGGGCCACGGCTACGGCACGGAGGCGTTCGCCGCCGTCGCCGACTGGGCGCTCTACCGGCTCCACCTCGCCCACGTCGTCGCCAAATGCTATAAGGAAAATGACGCCTCCTACAGGATGCTCTCCTCCTGTATGCACCGCGCCGGCGAGGATGAGACCTTCTTCTATTTTGATAAAGAGGTCTGAACCGCGTATGAAAAGACCGCCTCTGCACACAATAGTGCAGAGGCGATTTTTTGTGTTCACATAAAAGATCGCGGCATCTGCGGCACGCCGACAGGCGGCAGCCGCGCCGTATGCAGGCTCTCCATCCGCCGCCGACGGAGAGCAGCGCAAGTCAGAGCGGCAGAATGGAGATCTTCACGATGGGAACCAATTCCGAGTTTTGCTCCGATGAGCGCGTGGGCTACACCCTGCTCAAATCCTTCCTCGCGGGTGACGTCAACGCCAACCGCTGCTACGCCGGGCTCTCTCCCGGGGAGCAGCAGCGTCTCGTCTCCGGCGCCAAGAGCCTGCGCACCCCCGACGAGGTCGCCAGCTACGTCTGGGACTATCTTGACAGACAAGGACGGTAAGCCGCCATGGAGCGCCTGACGGGACACTTTGAACTGGATGTCCGCACGCTCGACGCCCTGCTGGGCGTCGAGCGCTGCTTTGACATGATCGCCCGCGACCTCGTCGCGGGCGGCCGCCGCTGCCGTCTGTATGTTGTGGACGGCTACGGCGACGACGCGGTGCTCGAGCGCATGATCGGCTTCTGGCTCGCCCTGCCCTCCACCGCCGACGCCGCCGACGCGCAGACCTTCATCGACCGCTATGTGACCTTCAGCGAGGTCAACGCCGAAGCAGATCTCCGGCAGACGGCCACCGCCGTGTTCCTCGGCAAAACGCTGCTCCTCGCCGAGGGCTACGGCGAATGTATCCTCATCGACGCGAAGAGCTACCCCTCCCGCGGCGTGGAGGAGCCGTCCTCGGGCAAGGTGCTGCGCGGCGCGCACGACGGCTTCATCGAAACCCTCGTGCAGAACGCGGCGCTCCTGCGCCGCCGCATCCGCACGCCGCAGCTGACGCTCGAGGGTCACAAAATTTCCGAGAAATCCCGCGCCGACGTCGTCCTCTGCTATCTCGAGGACAAGGTGGACCGTGCGCTCCTCGCGCGCGTCCGCGCGAAGCTCGCCGCCATCGACGCGGACTCCATCTCCATGTCGCAGGAATCCATCGCGGAATCCATGATGGACCGGAGGCAATGGTTCAACCCTTTTCCACGCGTTCGCTATACTGAGCGCCCCGACGCCGCCACCGCGAGCATCATGGAGGGCAGCATCATCGTCCTCGTGGACAACTCCCCCGCCGCCATGATCCTGCCCACCCGCTTCTTTGATTTCGTGCAGGAGGCGAACGACTTCTATTTCCCGCCGCTCGTCGGCTCATACCTCCGCATCCTGCGCGTGGTCGTCTTTCTGCTCACGCTCTTCATCACGCCCGTGTGGTATCTGCTCGTGCAGGACCCTGACCTTCCCAACAGCGCGCTGAGCTTCCTCGCCGTCACGAGCGAGTACGAGGTCCCCATCCTCGCCCAGCTTCTCCTGACCGAGTTCATCGTCGACCTCCTCAAGCTCGCCTCGCTCAACACCCCCAGCGTCTTTTCCAACTCGTTTTCCATGATCGGCGCGCTCGTGCTCGGCGACTTCGCCGTGCAGGCACATTGGCTCGTGCCGGAGGTGCTGGCGTACATGGCGTTCGTCGCCATCGCGAACTTCGCCCAGCCGAGCTACGAGCTCGGCTACGCCTTCAAGCTTCTGCGCCTCGTGCTGCTCGTCAGCTCCGCTGCCCTCGGCTGGGTCGGACTCGCCCTCGGCACGCTGCTCATCGTCGTCCTGCTCGTCACCACCAGGCCCATCGCCGGCGGACATTATATGTACCCCATTTATCCCTTCAACTGGCACGCGCTCCGCGCCCTGCTCGTCCGCCGCCCCATCGCCCCCGACAACACCTAAATGTATTGCTCAAACGTATCGCTCAAAAAGCCGCCCTCCCGGGCGGCTTTTCTTTTGTCCGATCTCTCCTATTCGCCGCTCTCCCCGCGCTGCCTCCTCCGTCTCCGCGTCAGAGCTCCGAACCAAAAACCGGCGGCGGAGATGATCGTTCCCTTCAGCAGCAGACTCGGCTGCGGCAGCCGCAGCACGCTGAAGGAGAGCATATTAGCCAACGTGAAGGTCGCATACTCCGCGAGCATATGCATCGCGCCAAATGCGAGCGGCAGCAGCCAGCCTTGTCTTCCGCCGTATCCGCCCCGGCCAATGAGCAGTGAAATGGCAAAGGCGGCGACCGGCAGCACGAGCCACAGAAATACGATGCCGTAGCCCATGGCGTCGTCTGGCCCGGTGAGCAGCCAGAAAAAGAGCACGGAAACGGCCCAGATGCCCAGATATACGCACAGAAGGATCAGCAGAGATTGCTCCCTCCGGCTCCGCACGGTGTTGGTGCTCTCCTCCAGATAATCCAGATAATCTGACATCGGTGCTTCCTCCTTTAACAATGCATCCAGGCTGACCGCGTACAGGTCGCTCAGCCGCACCACGCTCACAATGTCCGGATAGTTCTTTTCATTCTCCCAGTTTGATATGCTCTGGCGGCTCACGCCCAGCGCCTCCGCCGTCTGCTCCTGCGTGAGCCCGGCCGCTATGCGCGCCTGCCTGAGCTTGGCTCCGATCTCCATAGGCATCCCGTCCTTTCTGCCTTCATCATAGGGAAATGAGCGGGCTTTGTCCATCAAAAATATTTGACAACGGTCGGTTTTCCCAAAAACTTTTTCAAACCCCCTTGACAAATCGTTCCCGATGTATTATTGTACTAATCGCCTAATACAATCATACATCAAGAAAAGGAGGAACCGTATGGAGTGGCAATTCCGCAATGACAGCCCCATCTACACCCAGCTCACGCAGCGCCTGACGCAGGCCATCGTCGCGGGCGAATTTCGGCCCGGCGAGCGTCTGCCCTCGGTGCGCGAGCTTGCGGTGGAGGCGGGCGTCAATCCCAACACGGTGCAGCGTGCGCTCGCCGACCTTGAGCGCGACGGGCTGGTCTTTTCCCAGCGCACCGCGGGCCGCTTCGTGACGGGAGATGTTTCCATGATCGAAAACGCGAAGCTCCGTCTGGCGGATCAATGTGTGGAGAATTTTCTCTCCGAAATGGCAAAGCTCGGCTGCGGCAGAGACGAGGTCATCGCCCTGCTGCAAGGCCGAAAGGAGGAAGAACCATGAATATTTTAGAATGTAAGGCGCTCACCAAGCGCTACGGCGGCAAATCCGCCCTCGAGGGCGTGGAGCTTTCCATCGAGCCGGGCCGCATCGTCGGTCTGCTCGGCCCGAACGGCAGCGGCAAAACGACCCTCATCAAGCTCGCCAACGGCCTGCTCACCCCCACGAGCGGCGAAATTCTGATCGACGGCAAAGCCCCCTCGCCGGAGACGAAGGCCATCGTCTCCTATCTCCCCGACCGCAACGCCCTGCCCGACTGGATGACCGTCGCGCAGACCGTCGACTACTATGCCGACTTTTACGCCGACTTCCGCCGCGACGCGGCGCAGGAGATGATCCAGCGCCTCGGCCTCGACGTCTCCCAGCGCGTCAAAACGCTCTCCAAGGGCACGCGCGAAAAGCTCCAGCTCATCCTTGTCATGTCCCGCGCGGCGAAGCTGTATCTGCTCGACGAGCCGATCGGCGGCGTCGACCCCGCCACCCGCGACTACATTCTCCGCACCATCATCGGCAACTACAACGAGGACGCCTCCGTCGTCCTCTCCACCCACCTCATCGCGGATGTCGAGCAGGTGCTCGACGAGGTGATCTTCCTGCAAAACGGCCGCGTCGAGCGGCACACCACCGTCGACGCCATCCGCGGCGAAACCGGCAAAAGCGTCGACGAGCTTTTCCGGGAGGTGTTCAAATGCTGACCAAACTCATCCGGCACGAATTTCGTGCCACGAGCCGCATCATGTGGCCCATCTTCGCGGGGATGCTCGCGCTGACGCTTGCCATGCGCGCCTCCCAGCGCGTGCTGCAAAACGATTTTCCCTGGCTGCTCAACCTGCTGGCGGTCCTCGTCACCATCGGCTTCGTCTTCGGTATCATGGCGCTGTGCTTCGCGCCGCTGGTGCTCTCCGCCGTGCGTTTCCGCGACCATCTCCTCAAGGACGAGGGCTACCTCACCCTGACGCTGCCGGTGAATATGCACCAACTCCTTGCCTCCAAGCTGATCGTCTCGGCGGTCTGGTACGCCGCGGCGTTCCTCGCCGTCGTGCTGCTGTGCATGATCGGCGCGTTCGATTTCAGTGATTGGCAGGTGGTCCCGCAGTTCGCAGCCGACTTCCTCCGCGCCTTCCGCAAGCTGGACAGCTCGATGCAGGGGCAGGCGCTGCTCTTCGCGTTGGAGTTCTTCCTCTTCTGCGTCCTCGGCGTCACCGCCGTTTCTCTCATCGTCTACGCGGCGTACGCCGTCGGCTTCAGCTTCAATAAGCACAAGAGCGCCCTCACCGCCGTGTCCGTCCTCGTGTTCTTCCAGCTCGTGCAGTTCGCGGCCATCGCGGTGCTGGCAAATCTCTTCTGCGACGGCTTCACCGCGTGGTCGAGCCTCACCGGCGTGCAGGCAGGCAATGCCATCTTTGCCGTCGCCCTCGTCTGCGAGCTGATCGTCTGCGTCATTTTCTACCTCGTCACCTATTTCTTCCTCACGAGGAAGCTGAATCTGGAGTGACCCATGAAAAAATTTCTTGTCCTCATTCTGACGCTCGCGGTGGGTCTTGCCCTCCTGCGGCGGAAAAAGTAAACAACCTCCTCATCTGAAAAAGCGGCCGGAGAGCGAAAAAAGCTTTTTCGGCCGCTTTTTGCGCGCAAAATCAAGAAAAATTTAAGAAAAAAGCACGGAAAAAACACAAGCTCCGCCTGCTATCATGGCGGCAGAAATATCGGAAAGGAGTTTTCCCCATGTCCCTTCTTGAAGTCAGCGGTCTCTCCAAGACCTACACCACCCGCTTCGGCGGCGCCAAGGTCGAGGCGCTCAAAAGCGTCACCTTCTCCGTCGAGAGCGGCGAGTACGTCGCCGTCATGGGCGAGAGCGGCAGCGGCAAAACCACGCTTCTGAACCTCCTCGCGGCGCTCGACCGCCCCACCGGCGGCACGGTCCTCCTCGGCGGGCAGAACCTCGCCGAGATCCCCGAGGAGCGCGCGGCGGCCTTCCGCCGCGACCACCTCGGCTTCGTCTTTCAGGACTTCAGCCTTCTCGACACCTTCTCTCTGGAGGACAACATTCTCCTCCCCCTCGTCCTGCAGGGCAAGAGCCGCGGCGAGATGAAGTCCCGCCTTGTCCCGCTCGCCGACCGGCTCGGCATTTCCGACCTACTCAAAAAATACCCCTACGAGGTCTCCGGCGGCCAGAAGCAGCGCGCCGCCGTGGCCCGCGCGCTCATCACGCGCCCGCAGGTGCTCTTTGCCGACGAGCCGACCGGTGCGCTCGACTCCGGCTCCACCGAGGAGCTGCTCCGTCTCTTCGGCACGGTCAACGGCGCGGGGCAGACCATCGTCATGGTCACGCACTCCGTCCGCGCGGCCAGCTGTGCGGGCCGTGTCCTCTTCCTGCGCGACGGCGCCGTCGCACAGGAGCTCACGCGCGGCACGGACACGGAGACCGCCTTCTACCGCCGCATCGCCGACGCGCTCACCGCGTCCCAGACGGGGGGCGGCGCGGCATGAATGCGTTCTTCTATCCCCGTCTGGCGCTCAGCGGGATACGCCGCGACCGGCGCATTTACGCCCCCTACCTCGCCGCCTGCGTCTTTATGACGGCGGTGGTCTACGACCTCGCCTTCCTCGCCGACAGCCCCGCGCTCTACGCCGTCGGCAGCGGCGTAAACGGCATGGGCACCTCGGCGATCCGCCTCGTGATGACCCTCGGCAAGTGGGTGATGGCGGTGTTCGCCCTCCTCTTCTTTTTCTACACGAACGCCTTCCTCATCCGCCGCCGCAAGAAGGAGCTCGGCCTCATGAACGTCCTCGGCATGGACCGCGGAGCGCTCACCTCGCTTCTTTTCTGGGAGACCGCCTTCTCCGCGCTCGTCTCCCTCACCGCGGGACTCGCCCTCGGCGTGCTGCTCACGCAGCTCTCCGCCCGCGTGCTCTCGCATTTCGCCCGCACGGAGCTGCCCGCTCTGCCGCTGCTGGATCTTGGCGCGGTTCGCTTCTGCGTCCTGACCGATGCGTTTATCTTCTTTCTTCTCCTCCTGAACGCATGGCGGCAGGTGCGCCGCGCCTCCGCGGTCAGCCTTCTCCGCAGCGACAGCCTCGGCGAGCGTCCTCCGAGATCCCAATGGCTCCTCGTCCTTCCCGGCCTGGGCCTTCTCGGCGGAGCCTACTACCTCGCCGTCACCATCACCGAGCCGATCACCGCGATGCTCGTTTTCTTCGTGGCCGTCGTCATGGTCATCCTTGCGACATTCCTTCTCTTCATCGCGGGCAGCGTTACCCTCTGCCGCACGCTCCAAGGCAATGACCGGTTCTATTACCAGAAGAAAAACTTCGTCGCGCTCTCCTCGCTCGTCTATCGTATGAAGCGCTCCGGCGCGGGACTTGCCGTCATCTGTATCCTCTCGACCATGATCCTCGTCATGCTCGGCTCCACCGCGGGGCTCTACTTCGGCGCGGAGGACGTCGTCCGCACCCTCTCCGCCGAGATGAGCCGTGAGATCGCCGCCGAGGCGCGCGCGGAGTTCTACGCCACCTACGGCAGCCTCTTCTTCCTCGCCCTCGTCCTCAGCACGGTGTTCCTCCTCGCCTCCGTCCTGATGCTCTACTACAAGCAGCTCTCCGAGGGCTACGAGGACGCCGCCCGCTTCGCCGTCATGCAGCGCGTCGGCATGACAAAGCGCGACATCCGCACAAGCGTCAACGCCCAGCTGCGCATGGTGTTCCTCCTGCCGCTGCTCGCCGCCTTCGTCCATCTCGCCTTTGCTCAGCCGATGATCTGGCGCATTCTGCGGCTCTTCGGACTTCAGAACCTTCCGCTCGTGCTCGGCGTCACGGCGTGCGCCTGCGCCGTGTTCACCGTGCTCTACTGCGCCGCCTGCCGCCTGACCTCCAACGCCTACTGCCGCATCGTGGGCGAAGGGATCTGAGGCCGCGCCGCCGGAAAATTTGAACAATTCCGTAACAAATCGCCGTTCCGCTTGTTTTTGCTTCGTGCCGTGATATAATAACGTGGAATAACCTCATTTTGTTGCACGGCTTCGTGCAAAAGGAAAGGAAAAATTTATGGGCATCAAATTTTCCGGCTCCGACGCCGGCGGCTTCCGCTTTGATTTCTCCGGCGCGAACAGCGCTGCCGGCGGCAGCGAGGGAAGCGCCGCGCCCAAGCGCGAGCGCAAGCCGCGCAAGGCCGTCGGCACCCCCGGCAAGCGCATCGCCATCAATACCCTCGTCACCCTCCTCGTCGGCGCGGTCTACTTCTACCTCGAGCTGCCCGCCATCAACCTCCACGCCGAGGAGTTCTACGGCTTCGTCCTGCTTCTCTGCGCGGTCTACTGCGGCTGCGCCCTGCTGACCTCCGGCTTTCAGGGCGAGGGGGCCAAGGGCTACTTCCGCTTCGTGAAGAAGCAGTGCACCGTCCCATTCTTCCTCGCCGCCGGACTGCTCGCGCTTGCCGTCGTCGGCGGCGCGGCCTCGTGGGTCGTGTTCCGCGCGGGCAGCTACCAGAAGCTCCTCACCGTCCAGTCCGGCGACTTCTCCTCCGAGATCGCCGAGGTCGCCTACGACCGCATTCCCATGCTCGATAAGGACAGCGCCGAGAAGCTCGGCGACCGCAAGCTCGGCGAGCTTTCCGACATGGTCTCCCAGTTCGAGGTCTCCGAGGACTACACCCAGATCAACTACCACGGCCGCCCCGTGCGCGTCACCCCGCTGCGCTACGGCGACATCATCAAGTGGTTCAACAACCGCTCCGCCGGCCTTCCCGCCTACCTCATCATCGACATGGTCGATCAGAGCGTGGACGTCGTCCGCCTTGACGAGGGCATGAAGTACACCACCGCCGAGCACTTCTCCCGCAACCTCTACCGCCACCTCCGCTTCCAATATCCGACCTTCATGTTCGAGGAGCCGGTCTTTGAGATCGACGAGGACGGCACGCCCTACTGGGTCTGCGCCAAGAAGGAAAAGACCATCGGGCTTTTCGGCGGCACGGACAACAACGGCGCGGTGCTCGTCAACGCCGTCACCGGCGAGAGCGAGTACCTGACCGAACCGCCCGAGTGGGTCGATCACGTCTACTCCGCCGAGCTCATCATCGAGCAGTACGACTACTACGGTATGTACCACAACGGCTTTATCAACTCCATCCTTGGCCAGCGCGACGTCACCGTCACCACCGACGGCTACAACTACATCGCCGAGGGCGACGACGTCTACCTCTACACGGGCGTGACGAGCGTCGGCGGCGACGAGAGCAATGTCGGCTTCCTGCTCTCCAACCAGCGCACCAAGGAAACGAAGTATTACCCCTGCGCCGGCGCGACCGAGTACAGCGCGATGGACAGCGCCGAGGGTCAGGTCCAGAACCTGCGCTACACGGCGACCTTCCCGCTGCTCCTGAACGTTGCCGAGCAGCCGACCTACTTCATGGCGCTCAAGGACGCGAGCGAGCTCGTGAAGATGTACGCCATGGTCAACGTCAACCAGTACCAGATCGTCGCCACCGGCGCGACCGTTGCCGAGTGCGAGTCGAACTACCGTCAGATGCTCCGGCAGAGCAATCTGATCTCGGACGATCAGACCGGCATCGACCAGCCGGTCGAGACCGACCGCCGCTCGCTTGAGGGCGTTATCGCCGAGATCCGCTCCGCCGTCGTTGACGGCAACAGCATCTACTTCCTGCGCTTTACAGGCGAGACGGACTTCACCGTCCGCATGAGCGCCGCGGACGTGCCCTACGCGCCGCTGCTCAATGTGGGCGACCGTGTGCGCGTTTGGTACTACGACGGTCATGTCAGCGAATTCTGGATCGAGGCGTGCGACCTTGAGCTGCTGCCCGTCTCCACGCCCGCCGAGCCGGACGACGCGCAGCCCTCCGGCGGCGTGGATGCATAAACCATGCAAATATACAAAAAGGCGATGGATATTTTCCATCGCCTTTTGTCATGCTTCGCCGCAGCATGACAGAAAAAATTCAGATGTTAAGCATGACATGAAGGAATAATTGCAGGAATTTTAATAGGTATTATCAAAATTCCGAAACTTTTTCATTTCTGTTTCTGCGCTTTGCACAAAAAGGAAGGAAAAATTTCTCACAGCCGGACGCTTCGATTTTGGACGTACCCCCTTGAGAAAGCGCCTGTTTTGTGATAGTCTAACAGACGAGATGGAAGCACCATCGAAATGCTCTTAACGAGTAAATTTAGAGGAGGCTATTATCATGAATGCTTATATCCAGAGAGTTCTGGACGAGACCAGAGCCAAGAACGCGAATGAGCCCGAATTTCTGCAGACCGTCGAAGAGGTCCTGACCTCTCTCGAACCCGTCATCAATGCCCACCCCGAGTATGAGGCTGCCTGCCTGCTCGAGCGTATGGTCGAGCCCGAGCGCACCATCGAGTTCCGCGTCGTTTGGATGGACGATCAGCTCAAGTATCACGTCAACCGCGGCTACCGCGTTCAGTACAACGCGGCGCTTGGCCCCTACAAGGGCGGCCTCCGCTTTGCTTCCAACGTCAACCTCTCCATCATCAAGTTCCTCGGCTTCGAGCAGACCTTCAAAGATGCTCTGACCTGCCTGCCCATCGGCGGCGCCAAGGGCGGCTCCGACTTCTCCCCCATCGGCCGCAGCGACGGCGAAGTCATGCGCTTCTGCCAGGCCTTCATGACCGAGTTCCATCGTCACATCGGTCAGGACATCGACTGCCCCGCCGGTGACGTTGGTGTCGGCGGCCGTGAGGTCGGTTATCTGTACGGTCAGTATCGCCGCATCGTCGGCGCTGCCGAGTTCGGCGCCATGTCCGGCAAGGCTGTCTGCACCGGCGGCTCCATCCTCCGTCCCGAGGCGACCGGCTTCGGCGCTGTCTATTATCTGCGCGAAGTCCTCAAGCACGACGGCAAGAGCATCAAGGGCCTGCGCGTCGCTATGTCCGGCTACGGTAATGTTGGCTGGGGCATCATGAAGAAGATCGACGAGCTCGGCGGCAAGGTCACCTATTTCGCCGGCCCCGATGGCTACATCCACGATCCGGATGGCGTCTGCGGCGAAGAGAAGCTCAACTACATCCTCGAGATGCGCGCCAAGGATCCTATGCACTGCAAGCCCTATGCCGATAAGTTCGGTGTTGAGTTCGTCGAGGGTCAGAAGTGCTGGGGCGTCAAGGACGTTGACGTTTACATGCCCGCCGCTACCCAGAACGATGTCAACATGGAGTGGGCCAAGAAGATCGCCGAGTCCGGTGTTCCTTACTACATCGAAGTCGGCAACATGCCCACCACCAACGATGCTCTGGCCTTCCTGATGAGCCAGAAGCACCTCACCGTCGCTCCTTCCAAGGCTGTTAACGCCTGCGGCGTTTCCGTCTCCGAGCTCGAAATGGCTCAGAACGCTCAGCGCATCTACTGGAGCGCTGAGGAAGTCGACGCCAAGATGGAGTCCATCATGAAGAACATCTATGATGCTTCCGTCGAGGCTGCCGAGCGCTATGGCCTGGGCTACAACCTGGTCGCCGGTGCTAACATCGCTGGCTTCCAGAAGGTCGCCGACGCCATGATGGCTCAGGGTATTTTCTAATCGAAAATCCCTCACGACTTTCTCGTGCCGCACATCTGTGCGCATGAACCAACAAGAAAAAGGCATCCTGCTTTTGCAGGGTGCCTTTTTTGTTGTCCTCAGGTGTTGTCGCGGCTGATGGGCTTTCGAACCAGCAGCGCAAACAGCGCCTTTTTGTCGAGCGGACAGAGCGGATAGAGATACCCCTTCCCCACGATCGGCTTCGTCGTCGCGAGCAGCACGACGATCACGATGCACCCGAGCACCAGCCCGATCCAGTCCAGCGCGCCGACAAACAGCAGCAGCATCAGCCGCAGCAGCTTGAAGGCATAGCCGAGCTCATAGCTCGGCTGGGCGAAGTTCGCAATGGCGACGAAGGCCATGTAGGCCAGCACCTCCGGCACGAGCCAGTGCGCCTGCACGGCAAAATCGCCGAGCACGAGCGCGCCGAGCATGCTGAACGAGTTTGAGAACACATCCGGCGTGTTGAGCGAGGCGAGCTTCAATAGATCGACAATGAACTCCGCCAGCAGAAGCTGCACGAGCAACGGCACGGAATAGTCGCTGTCGATGGCTAAAAACTCAAGCCCTGCCTGCGTGCGCAACGGGTCCTTCACAAGCAGGAACCACACGGGCGTGATGAACATCGTGAGCAGGAACACCACGATGCGCAGGATGCGCAGATACGTCCCGATCAGCGGCGGGAAGTAGAAGTCGTTCGCCTCCTGCACAAAGTCGAAAAAGTGCGTCGGCAGGATCATCGCCGCGGGCGAGTTGTCCACGAGCACGACGATGTCACCTTCCATGACGCAGGCCGTCGCGGCGTCGGGCCGCTCGGAGTAGCGGACTTTAGGAAACGGCGTCCACCACTGCTGCTTGCCCATCATCGCCTCAGCGATGCTCTCCTGGCTCATCGAAACCGAGCGCACGTCGATCTTTGCAAGCTTCTGCCGCACCTCGTCGAGCAGCTTTCTGTCGACCTTGTTTTCCAAATAGCAGAGCACCACGTCCGCGCGCGAGCAGTCCGACACCTTGTGACCTTCGAGCGTAAGCTGCGGGTCGCGAATGCGGCGGCGCAGCAGCGCCGCGTTGGCGACAAGCGTTTCGATGAAGCCGTCGTGCGCGCCGCGCAGCACCTTGCCCGACGACGGCTCCTCCACCCCGCGCGCGGGATACTGCTTCGCGTCGATCAGCGCGCACTCGTCATAGCCCTCGACCAGCAGCGCCATCTTGCCCAAAAATACGCTTGTCACCGTGTTTTTGACGTTTTGCTCGGCGTTTACCTCGTTGAATGTGATGTATCGGTCAATGAACTGCTGCATCGTCTGCGCGTCGCTAACGTCTCTGAGCGGCAGCCAGAAGCTCAGCATCCGCTCAATAACCGCGTCGTCGCCGTAACCGTCCACCACCCACATCCGCGCCCGCCTGCCGCCGACATACAAGTCGCGCGAGATCATATCAAAGCACCGCCCCACGCCAAGCAGATCATCCAGCGCGCGGGTGTTTTCCTCGTAGTTTGCCGAAAAAAGCTCCATAACCGCCCTCCGCCACATAATTTTCCTTATTATGCTCATGAGCAGAAATTTTATGCCGCGCGGGCGGCAGATTTTCCCTGCGCCGCGCAGGGGAGCGATTAAGGGGGATATTCTCTTTCCTCGGAAAGAGAATATCCCCCTTTGACCCCCAAGAGAAAGGGATTCACATTGGCAGCCTGTGGCTCGAAGGGGTGCAGCGCTTGCCGATTGCACTGCCTGCGTGGCGGCATTGCTACGCTCGCCGCCATTGGCTCTGCTATACGACTTGTCTCTGCTTCTATTATCCGCTGCCGCTCTGCCTATCTTACGTTAGTACAGCGTAATCGCCTGCTACCGATAGTACGCATATCGCGGCGAGCGCAGCAATGCCGCCTTGGCAGGCAAAAGCAAGGTTGATACCAAAGTAGAACGCAGTTGCGTAAGGCTAACGAATCGCAGGCAAAGCGACAGCGAAGATAGAAGCAAATCAAATCGTTTAGATACAATACTTGGCAAGCAGTTGCATTCCGGAGGCATAAAGGCTGTTCAAGCCTGAGACTGCCAATCAAAGCCCTTTCTCTTGGGGGGTGTAAGGGGGGCTATTCTCTTTTCGCGGAAAGAGAATAGCCCCCCTTATTGCCGTTCCCGCACAGTGCGGGAACAAATATCAAACTTCTTTGTTGAAGTAAAAGAACTTCTCATCCTCTCCCTTCTTCCTCATGCAGGAAGAAAGCATCTTATAAGAAGCGTCGTTCTCCTTGAAGCACTTGGCGACGACGTGTCCCAGGTGGCGCTGGTAGAGTCCCCATTCGGCCACGGCGCGGAACGCTTCGACGCCGTAGCCCTGTCCGCCGTATTCCGGCGCGATGCGGCAGCCTTCCTCCGCGCCGCCCTTGCCGTCGAAACGGTAGAGCAACACCTCGCCGATGCACTTGCCGTTTAAACGGATGGCAAAGTTGATGGCGCGCTTTTTGGCAAAGTCCTCTCGCACAACGTCGAGGAAATAAGAGTCTAAGTCTTCACCCTTCCAGTCGGTGCGGTAGTCGTAGCCCCACCACTTGTTGCGCTCATCGTCGAGGCAAAGCGCGTTGTAGGCCTCGCGGTCCTTGTCGGTAAAGGCCGAAAGTGTCAGGCGCTCGGTCTTGAGCGTCGGGATCTCGTCCAAGTCCTCCAGCTCGTTTTTCACATCAAAGCAGAACTTCTCCGCGAGCTTGCATGGCAGATACTGGAGCTTCGAGGTGCGAAGGCCGCGGTCGCCCGCATCGTCCTCACGGTTCAAATACCTGACGCCGTCCACGGCGTAGCAGCGGGCGAACTCCTGCACCGTCGCGGGATAGACGCCCTCGTAGCCGTAGAGCGCCTTTTCGATGTGGACGTGCAGCGTCTCGCCGCAGCGCTCAGCCATCGCGATAGAAATGAGCCGCCCCTCGTACTCCATACCGCCGACATAGAGCCACGACACGCCCGTCAGGCGCAGCATCGTCTTGGCAAGCGCCAACTCCTGCTTGGCCGACTGCGAGGTCTTTTCAAACACCTCCGTATAGTCCTGCCAGAAGCGCTCGATCAGCGGCAGATCATCCTTCCCCAGCGCACGGAACTGCGCCTCGGGATAGAGTTTGCGGAATTTGTTGACGTGGTTGCGCTGGCCGCTGTAATGGCGGCCCGGGAACTCGCGCAGATCGTTCGCCTCGTAAATATAGTCGCGCCAGGAACGAAAATTGTTGAGGTGGAAGCGCGGATAGCGCTCTAAGAGCTTCGCCGTCTTCTCCTGCGGCACGACGGACAGCTCGAGCGAGATGCCCTGCTCCACGCAATAATCCTCAATGGCGCAGAGCGCGGCCTCCTCATCGCCGTCCGGTCCCGGCACGGGATAGTCGAAGCAGGGCTTGCCGTCGATGCAGTTTTTCACGATCAGGCAGCCCGCCGCCTCGGCATACTGCGGGTGCAGGTGCCCGCGCCACATCAGCTTGACGAGCGCGGAATACTCGCATAATTGGTAGTTGCAATTCTTATAATAGCGACGCAGGCGGGAAAGATCCCGCTGCGCAACGGGTTTGAATGTCAGCATGGAAAACCTTTTTCTCCTTTTCGAGTCGTATCGATTATTTTACCCGTTTTTGCGCCGCGTTACAAGTCTTTTTTCATTTGGGCTCCAGCTCGGCGAGCACCGTCTGCGCGCACTCAAGGAACTGCTGGAGCGACGCCTGCCGCCTCTCGCCCGCGCGCACAGCCATACCGAGCTCGCGCGCCGACTTGGGCTCCACCGGCACAAGCAGCACGCCATCTCCGCGGCCGCGCAGCGTCAGCTCCGTCATCATGCTCACGCCGAGACCGTGCTCGACCATGCTGATGACCGTCGGGTCGTCCACTGCCGTCGGCAGGATGTGCGGCTTGACGCCCACGCGGTTGAAGATGCGCATGATGTCCTTGTCAAAGCCCTGCGCAGGCATGATGAAGTCACGCCCGTCGAACTCGCTCAGCGGATACCCCGTGCGCCCGTCGATGGGATAGTCCTTGGGCAGCACGGCATACATCGTGTCGTCTTGCAGATGGATCCACTCGTAGCCACTCTCCTCTTCCTGATGGCTGACAAAGATGACGTCCATCTTTCCCTGCGCCAAAAGCTCATAGGGGCTGCGGATATGATCCGCCATGCGGATGTCGACGTCAACGTCGGGCCGCTCCTCACGAAAGCGGCGGATGATGCTCGGCAGCCAGTGCATGGCCATGCTGGCGAACGCACTCACGCGGATGACCTCGCTGCGCGAGGACGCCACCTGCGCGATCGTGCTGTCAAGCCGCGCGTTGGCCTGCAAAAATTCACGGATGGCGGGTGCTACACGCTCGCCGTCCTTCGTCAGTCGGACGCCGCCGCGCCCGCGCTCGAGCAGCGTGAAGCCGACCTCGCGTTCGAGGGAATTCATCATGTGCGTCAGGCCGGACTGCGTGTAGCCCATCACCTCCGCCGCCTTGGTAAAGCTGCCGAGGTCTACCGCCATCAGCAGCGCTTCTAACTTTTTGCTCTCCATAGGATATTCCTTTCCTATTAGTATTCAGCATGTTTGGATTATAATATATCCTCGCGCCGTATGCAAGCGGAATTCTCGTTTTCAGCTCCTTTTTACAAACTTTTTCCATCATCTGTCATACAGGTTGGTCTTTTTTGTCCGCCTGCTGCGTAAAATAGAGCCTGAGGTGATGATCTTGAAACGACGTTTCGCGCTCTTGCTGCTGTTTTTGTTGACTTTTCTTGCACTCTGCTTTTCCTGCGCCAAAGACGGCCAAGCTGTCGCCGTCTCGGCCCCATCCCAACTGCGGCGCTGCATTGCGCTGACCTTTGACGACGGCCCCTCCCCGCAGACGACCGCCACCCTCCTTGACGGGCTCAAGGAGCGCGGCGCGCACGCGACGTTCTTCCTCATCGGCGAGCAGATCGCGGGCAACGAAGATCTCGTCCGCCGCATGAAAGACGAAGGCCATCAGGTCGGCGGCCACAGCTACACGCACATCCGTCTTGACAGCGCTGACGCCGCTGCACTCGCCGAAATCCAGAAAACGGACGAGACGCTGCGCGCCATCCTCGGCGACGGTGACTACTGGCTGCGCCCGCCCTGGGGCTTTGCAAGCGACGCACTCAAAAGCGCCGTCTCCGTCCCGCTCATCTACTGGACGCTCGACACGATGGATTGGAGCGTGCGCAACAGGGACCTCGTCGCGCACCACATCATCGAAAACGCCAAAAGCGGCGACATCGTTCTCCTGCACGACCCATATGACACGAGTGTCGAGGCCGCACTTCAGACCATCGACGTTCTTAGTGAGCAGGGCTACGAGTTCGTTACGCTCGAAGAGCTGTTTTCCAACGCCGGCGTCACGCCGCAGGCCGGACACTTCTATCTGCGCGCGGATGAAGAAGTCCCGTGGTGAGGTCTCGACAAAATTTTTGAAAAAATTTCAAATTAGGACTTGCATTTTCCGGACTGGTGTGCTATTCTATCTAAGCTGACATTGAGCAGTACACATCATCCGGGTGTGGCGCAGTTGGTAGCGCGCTTGACTGGGGGTCAAGAGGCCGTGAGTTCAAGTCTCGCCACTCGGACCATATGAAAGCCTCAGAACAGTGAGTTTTGAGGCTTTCATTTTTTATCTGTAAATATTTTGCGGAGGCTGAAACGATATGGCAAAAATAATCGGAACAAACATACCAAACATCCCGTGGGAGGATAAGCCCGCAGGATTTGAATATCCCGTGTGGCGTTACAGCGGCAATCCCGTTATCACCCGCGACAATCTGCATATGGCGAACAGCATTTTTAATTCCGCTGTTGTGCCTTACGGCTCGGGCTTTGCCGGAGTTTTCAGGGCGGATATCCGCTCGCGCGCCCATAAGCTCGTTGTCGGCTTCAGCAAAGACGCGATAAACTGGGAGCTTGAGAATAAATATATCTTCAACGGCTACGATCCGCGCCTGTGCAAGCTCGATGGAAAATACTATCTCTCGTGGGTCAATCTCACCCCTCACGGCACAACTATCGGCATAGCATATACAGAGGATTTCAAGAGCTGGACTCAGCTTGAGGATGCCTGCTATCCCGTTGCCCGCAACGGCGTTCTTTTCCCGCGCAAGGTGAACGGCGAGTATCTTCTGCTTATTCGCCCGTGCGACAGGGGACACACCCCTTACGGCGATATATTCATCAGCCAGTCAAAAGACCTTACTTATTGGGGCAAGCACCGCTTTGTTATGAGCCCGGTCGAGAACTGGGAGGCGACAAAGGTCGGAGCGGGTCCGACTCCTATTGAAACCGAC
>OGNF01001197.1_pt1 | contig 24600 bp, 20 predicted proteins | sample 1573321 | NCBI WGS metagenome assembly OGNF01 (sample SAMEA2581911, study PRJEB24529) | metagenome | biome: Human gut stool | place: China | collected 2011
GTTCTGAAAATTATTGAAGTTTAACCCCCTGTCGAAAAACGGGGAGTACTATAAAATTTCATTAACCCTAATATACACAATTTATTATGAGTAAAAATTTATTTTATCTCTCGGCGGCACTGATGGCGTCTCTGCTCGGCACCTCGTGTTCGCAAGACGACGCTCCGCTCTTCGGGGAAGACGGAGAGACCACCTTCAGCATCACGCTTCCGGCCGACATGTCGAGCCGCGCGTTCAACTCCGGCACGAAAGCCACTAACCTCTATGTGGCCGTCTATGAGGCCGACGGCGCCAAGCGCTGCCTCTTCTCGAACTTCGGCGGTGCCGACGACACCGAACCCAACGGCATGGTAGTCAACAACTTCAACGGCTCGCTGACCACCACCGTGAAAGTTTCGCTGGTCAAGGACAAGGCCTACGACATCATCTGCTGGGCGCAGAGCTACGGGATGGGCGAGGGTTCCCCCTACACCTGGAACGAAACCGGCAAGAGCATCTCCGTAAGCTATGCCGGCATGGGCAACTACGAAGAGGAGCGCGATGCCTTCTTCGGACATAAAACCGGTTTCATTTCGGGCGTGACCGCCGACCATGAAATAGTGTTGAAACGCCCCTTCGCGCAGATAAACCTCGGCACCAACGACGTGCAGGCCTATAAGTACGCTTCGGGCGACCCGAACCCAACTTTCGGCATGACCATCACTGGCGCGTCCACCACGGTAAACCTTGCCGACGGCACACTTTCAGGCGAAGCCGCCCCCGTCTCCGTAGCGCTTTCAGCAGCAGACATCGACACCGGTTTCCCCGTCACAATGTCTCCCGCGCTCGACTATCTGGCTATGGGGTATGTGCTCCCCGGCGCAGGTCTGCTCACCGTGGATCTCAATACCAACGGGAAGGCCCCGTTCGCCACTTACAACAGCGTGCCGTCGCAGGCCAACTTCTGCACCAACATCTACGGCTCGTTGCTGACGAACCCCGAACAGTTCAACGTAACCATCAGCCCGGCATTCGGAGGAGGTTGGAACAATTCGGCTGCAATAGTGTCCACTCCGGAGGAATTCAAGTCAGCTGTTGCGGCTGGAGAGCCGCTATATGTAGCTGCCGGTACAACCATTGATCTGAGTTCCATGGAACAGCAGATGGCTTTTGATAAACCGGTAACTTGGGTTGTGGACGGCACCTTGACGAATATCCCCTCCATGTTGCTGTTCAATGACGGATTGAATCTGACGGGAAAAGGTGTTTTGGAATTTGACTTGTCGGCATCGGATTATGTCGGCATAGAAACCGGAAAGACATCCACGTACAAAAAATACGGGAATGTCGTATTGGAAGGTGTAACGATAAGGACCATAAATAAACCCAAAGACGTACAGGGTTTGCCTCTTGTAGTCATACGTAATCCCGAGAGCGCCGTCATACGTTACATCACAGTTGAAGCCGACGGCTATTCGGGATTCCAGTTGGATGGAGACGGTGATTTCGAGCTGACCGGATGCAAGTTTATTTCAAAGTATTATGACGATACTTATCAAGCCGGTTCTATCATGTTTGCGCTGTTGCCTTATGGCGACGGTTCGTTCACATTCAATGATTGCGAAATAGTAGGCCCCCTGGGAATACTCTCGGCGGCCGGAAATGCGGGGGGAGGCAACAGCACTCTGAGTTACGACATGGTTTTTAACGGCGGTGCATTGATTTCGACGGAAAAAGAATGTAATCTTCAGGAAGGCCCCATAGGATTAGGAGCCATATTCGGGAATGGAGACGTTACTTTCAACGGTACTTATATATATGCTGCTTCAGGCAATCTGGTGAATATGTGTGCTTTCTTCAAAGAAAGAAATCTTACGTTCCATAATTGTTTTGTAAACGATGGACTCATAATTGACGACGATGCGTCCGGCTCAATTTTTGTTCCGGTTTCCGACGGCTACACTTATTCCGATATTACACCGGTAACCAAGACTTTCAATGGAGTTTCCTTTACATTTACAAAGCAATTGAGCGGCACACACGCTTTCCCTTTCCATTCAATCTGAAATAGGAATAACGGCCTTCAATAAAAAATTCCGGATGCCGGCATCCGGAATTTTTTTCGGCTTATTGGTTTTTGCGGAGTTCCCAGAAGGCTACGGCTGAGGCGGCGGCCACGTTCAGGGAGTCCACGCCGCGGCTCATGGGGATGCGCACCACATAGTCGGCGTCTTCTATGACGCGGCGGCTCAGGCCGTCGCCCTCGGTGCCGAGCACCAGCGCCAGGCGCGGTTCCCCTTTCAGGGCGGGATGGTCGAGCGGCACGGAATCGTCGCTCAGCGCAAGGGCGGCCACCTTGAATCCGGCTTCCCTTACGTCCGAGGGGCGGTCTATCCACGTCCAGGGGACGCGGAACACCGTGCCCATGGAGACGCGTATGCTGCGGCGGTTCAGCGGGTCGCAGCTTCCGCGCGTCAGCAGCACGCCGTCGATTCCGAGCGCAGCTGCGGAGCGGAAAATGGCCCCGATGTTGGTGGTGTCGCACACCCCGTCGATGACGGCCAGGCGCGACGCTCCCCGTGCCACTTCCTCAAGCGCGGGAAGCTGCGGACGGCGCATGGCGCAGAGCACGCCGCGCGTCAGCGTATAGCCTGTCAGGGACGAGAGCGTCCCGCGCGTGCCGGTGTAGAGCGTGGCTCCGGGTGAGCGGGCCAGCACCTCGCGGGCATCCCCCTCTATGTGGCGCTTCTCGCAGAGAAAAGCCACCGGTTCCATGCCGCAGTCGAGGGCCGAAGCTATCACCTTGGGGCTCTCTGCAATGAAAAGGCCGCACTTGGCGGCCAATTCCCTTTCCGTAAGCGCGGCGAAGATGCGCACTTCCGGACTGTTGATGTCTTCAATGAATTTTTTCTCCATCGGCGTGAGGGGTGTCAGAGCAGTTGCAGGCGTTGCAGTTCCTCCTCAATCTCGCGGCCGGAGAGGCGGCGCCGGCGCGAAATGGCCCCGGCGAAGAGCGAGATGGAGGGGTAAAGGCGCCGGTTGCCGAAGATGCGGCGGCTGTATCCTAACATCTTGTTGTAAATGGATTCCGCCTCGTCTTCTTCCAGCGAACAGCTTTCGCATCCCTCGCGCACTATGGCCTGGTGCAGGGTCTCAAGCAGTTCGTCGGGCACTGTGGTGCCCATACGCACCATCGAGCGGGCGTAAAGGTTGGCAAGTGTCATGGCCGAGGTTACCTGGAAGTTGCGCAGGGTGTTTTCCCACGTGGCTTTGGGCGAGATGCTCGGCGAGCCGCAGAAATAGTATGAATGTGAGAAGGTCACCAAATGTCCGTCATCGTCGCCCTCTATGGAGATTTCAGCGATAAGGTCCGAAGAGTTGAGCGCCACGGCGCTGAGCGCCATGCCGGCCAGGCCGTAAGCCTTGTCGTCTTCGTTCTGATATGTCAATGTAAGTTGAGTCATAGTTCCGATTTCTACTATTATAAACCGAAAAAGGAATAAATAGTTCTTAGAAAACAAATTGCACGCCGCCGAGCACGATGGCTCCGGGGCAGGGGAGGTCGGGCATCAGGTCGATGCGGCGCCCCAGCAGGTTATTGCCCTGGAGGCTGAACGAGATGGCGTCGTTGAGCCGGTAGTCCACTCGGGCGCTGAGGTCGGTGACGTCGGGCAGGCGCACGAAGCGTGCGGCGCGCGTATCCTCCGGGAAGGTGGAGGTGTAACGTCCCACGTAAGCCTTGCGCACTCCGCGGTAGCCGTACTGCAAGGTGACGCGCAGCGGCTTCACGGGGCAGAACGAGGCCGTGGCGTCGAGTATCCAGCGCGGACGGTCCATGCCGTTGTAGTAGCCCTTCATGCCGTCTTGCGGCTGGTAGCTGCCGGCAATGCCCATCTCTATCATTTCGCCGTAGCGGTAGCGCACGTTGGCCTCCAGGCTCCAGCCTTTCACCGACATCGACTGTGCCGACGAGGGTTCCCAGACGAGGTCGGCGCCGGGAATTGCGTGCCCATTGGGCATATAGTGGTTCAGGTCGTAGGTGTAGAGGCCGAAGAGCGGGATGTGGCGCGTGTTCTTGTAGGCGAAGGCCACTCCGGCGGTGATGCCGCTGAAGGGGCCGAAGTTGATGCCCGCCTTGGCGTCGAGCGGCGTATTGATGGGGCGCACGTCGTAGAGCGACGGGGTGCCGTAGTAGTCGTGCGTCATCATGTAGGCCATGGTGTTGAGCTGCTGGCCGCCTCCCACGTGCAGGTACAGGCCGCAGATGCCGGCACGGTAATCGATGCGCACGTCGGGCGACGCGTGGAACTTCTTGCCGCCCGTGCCGTGGAGATAGCCGTCGAGGTTCTCGTTGTAGACGTCGCCGAGCAGCAGGTTGAGGTTCGCGCCGGCCTTCAGGCTGAAGTCGCCCGAGGTGTAGCGGTAATAGGGATTGAAGTCGAGGTGACCGTAGGTGCGGGGCATCGGTGCGCCCTGATTGTCGGCGTAGGTGACGAGACCCCCTTCCACGTCGATGGCGATTACGGAGGGTTCGCCGGGTTTGTAATCCACGCCGCCGCCCAGGGTTACATGCGTCTCCTTGGCGCCGTCGGTTTCCCAAAGCCCGTCGGCGGAGGGCATGTAATATTTGCCGTAACCCACATGGTGCAACCCTAAGCCGAGGCGGTAGCCAAGGTCAGCGGATGGAGTGCCTTTCCACAAGCCGCGGAGGCGCAGGTCGTTTAGGTTCTGACCGGGGGCCTGGGCGGGGGTGGTGCCGAGACCTTGCGGGTTGTAGAAACCGTAGTAGTTGAAGTTGCCGTAGTGGTAGGTGAGGTCGGCGAAGAGCTGTCCGGCTTTTCCGAATTTCCGGCTGAAGTCGAACCCTATCACCTCGTCATAGCGACGGCGCTTATAGTCCTTGGTTGCTTCCGAGAGTTCCGGTTTCCATAGCGACGTTGAGTTGTGTTGCAGCCATACTCCGAACTGTGTCTTGCCGTCGTCGATGAAGCGGTAACCGGCGCTAAGCGAGGCGTCGAGCCACGAGCCGGCCTGGAGGTTGACGTATCCGCGTGACTTGTTGATTCGGCGCGTGGACTGCCATGCCAGCACGGGCATCGGCGAGAAGGTGGGCTCGAATGGGGTCACCACCCCTTTGGTTTCATATTGCAACGTGGAGGTTTCCAACGGTACGGAATAGAGGCGTGGCAGGGTGTTGACCTTGTCCTGGCGTATTACGTCGGGGAGGAACTTGCCGTCCACTTCCACGGTGCCGCGCAGCGGCGCGTTGCTCTGTGCGTGGAGTGCGAGGGCCGCCGACAGGGCAGCGGCGGCTGCTATATATCTTATTTCCATGAGTTGATGCGGTGGTTAATCATTTCCCAAATGTCGGCTTCGGTGCCGGGATAATTCTCCTTCAACGAGGAGATGTACTGGCGTGCCAGGGCTTTCTTGCCCGAGGCGCGGTAGGCGTCGCACAGCGCTACGTAGCCGCGCGCCAGCCAGTAGTAATTGTCCGTCCCGGAGTCGGTGAACTTCTCGAGCAGCGTTACGGCTTCCTTGTTGCGCCCTTTCTTCACGTAGTATTCGCCCAGTGTCGCGGCGGCGCGTGCCCCGGCGGCGGTCAGCGGCTCGGCGGCAAGCTCCTTCAGTAGTGTCTCGCCTTGCTTGGCGTCGGAAGAGGAAAGCAGTGCCATGGCCTCGTAGAGGGTGGCCTGTTTCAGGGCATCGGCACTCACGCCGTTGGCGTTCTTGAGCATCCGGGCATAGCGCAGCTGCTCGGCGGCGTCGCGGGTGTTGCGCATGATGCCGCTCCACGCCTCGGCGGCATATTCCGAGCCGCCGCGGTTCTCGAGGTCGCGGTAGGTCCGGAGTATCTCTTCGGTGCGGTCGGGATATTCGGTTTCGAGTATTTCACCTTTCAGCATCAGGGCGCCCGGCACTTGCGGCGAGTCGGGACGTGTGGTGACGAGCCGGGAGATGGTGGCCAGCGCCTCGTATGGGTTGTGCAGGTCGCGGAACTGGTACTGCGCTATGTCGCGCAGCGCCTGGGCCAGATAGCGGCCGTCGGGGTAGCGTGCCACGTAGTTCTGCAGTTTGGAGGCGTCGTCGCCGGTAGCGTAGGCCGTGGCGGCGGCATCGTAGGTAAGTTTCTCAACCTCGTCGCGGTCAAGTTGCGGGGCGCCGGGGATGTTCTTGAGGAAAGCCACGAGCTCATCGAGGCGGTCTTCGCGTGCGAAGATGATGCGCAGGTCGTCGCTTGCCACGGCGGCCTCCTCGCTGGTAGGCCACTTGCGGATGAGCGTCTGGTAGTCGGCGATGGCCTGGTTCACGTCGCCGGCCTTGTTGCTGAGCAGGGCAAGTTGCAGCAGGGCGTTGCGCGTCTCAGGCGCGTCGGGATATGCCGCCACCAGAGCGTTGAATGCCTGTTTGGCCTTGTCGGTGGCGCCGTCTTCGGTGTAGGCGATGGCTTGCTCCAGCTTGGCGGTGGCGTGCCATTTGGAGTTGGGGAAGCGTTCCAGCATCTCGCCAAGCATACGCGCTTTGCCGGCGTTGTCGCCGTTCACGCCCAGGATTACTGCCTGGCGCATCATGGCGTAGTCGGCGTCCTGATTGCCTGATTTCACTATTTCGGCGTAGAGGTCAGAGGCGGAGTTGAGGCGCCCGGTGTAATAGAGGCAGTCGGCCTTGCGCATACGGGCGTCGGCGGCCAGTGCGGCGGTGAGGCCGGGCTTCATGGCCAGGGCTTCGTCAAAGCGCACCATGGCGTCGTTGAACTTGTCCTGCATGTATAGCGAGTAGCCCAGGTTGTAGAGCGCCAGGGCGCCGTTATCTCCCTTCTCGCCCTGTTTTAGGTATGATTCGTAGGCCTTGTCGGCGTCGGCGTATTTCTTCTGTGCATACAGGGCGTCGCCGAGCCAGAGGTCCACCTGCGCGGCTATCTTGCGGTCGAAGCGCGCCAGTTCCTGCGCTTCGCGGAGATGCTTCTCGGCCTCGGCGGCGTTGCCGTTCGAGAGTTCGCGCACGCCCAGTTCGAAGAGAATCTTCTGCTTGGCGGCGAGCACCTTGGCGCCGGGGTTGGAGATGCGGTTGATGGCCTTGAGGGCCGCCGTGTAGTCTTTCTCGTTATAATAGGCCACGGCGAGGTATTCTTCCACTTCGGAGGCGCGGGCAGACTTCCGGAACTTCTGCACATACTCCTCGAGCAGCGGTATGGAGGAGGCGAAGGGGACCGTTCCGCCGCGCGTCGTGGCCGCGATGTAGTTGTAGAGGGCGGCCTCGGAGACGGCGGGGTCGAAGTTCATGTTGTAGGCCTTCTTGAAAGAGATGGCGGCAAGGTCGGTCTCCCCGCTCTTCACGGCGCATTGGCCGAGGTAGAGGTACGCGCTCTGCGCCAGGTCGTTGTTCTCGCCGGTTACGCGGCTGAACAGTTCCTTGGCGGCGTCGTAGTTGCCGTCGTTATATTCTATGGTGCCCAGCAGGTAGAGCGCAGACGGGTCGGGGGTGATGTCGGGCGTCTCGGCATAGCTTTCGAGGAAGGAGCGTGCCACTTCCGGCTCGCCGGTCTTGTAATAACTTTCGCCCACTATCCGCTGCATCTCGGGGAGCAGTTCGGGTACGGGCATCTTCTGCATCAGGGAGCGGCCGTTGCGTATAACCTTTTCGTACTCGCCGCGGCGGAACTCTATCTGCGTCATGTAGTAGCCGGCTTCGAGTCCCGTGGGTTCATACTGGAAACGGCGACGCATGTCGCCGCGGCGCGACGGTGCGCTTTCCGCGTCAACAGCCTCGCCGGCGTGGTCCATCTCCCACGATTCCTTGAACTTCCGGTAGGCGTCGTCGAAGTTGCCGTCCAGATAGTCGAGGTAACCGAGGTAGAAAGTTGCGGCGGCCTTGTAACCGTTGCTTTTCTGAAGTCGCCACAAGGGCTTCTCGGCCTCGTGGTAGAACCCGCATTTTATCATAGAAACGGCCTTGCGGTAGGTGTATTTAGAGGAATCGCCGGGCGAGAGGGCTTCGATGTCGGCCTCCTTGTAGGCGAGCAGCGCCGGGCCGAACTCGTGGTTGAAGAAGTAGTAGTCCGCCAGCAGCAGGCGGGCGTTCTCCACGTCGTCTGACGCCGGGTTTCGGGCTATGAAGTCCTTGAGCAACTCCACGCAGCGCACGTCGCCGCGTTCATAGTATGCCTTGGCCAGGAGCATGGAGCCGTCGCGGGCGGCGAGGGCGTCGAAGCGGCCCAGCTGGTCGATGGTGCCCAAAGGGTTTTCCGACAGCTCCATGAGGCGTGCGCGCTCGGCGTAGCCCTGCGGCAGCGGCGAGATGCTCTGCGGCAGTTCCCCGGCGCCCAGCGCCGTCAGCGGCAGCAATCCAGCCGTCGCCAGCAACGTGCTCCGCAGACTTTTATTTCTATGATAACTCATTGTCAAAATCAGTGTGTTGTGTTTTTGTATTTCAGAAGGAGGCTTCCCCGAGATCTGGACCGGTGGAATGCCGCCTGCAAATTTAATCATTATTTTCCATTCCTCCAACAGCGAGGAGGGCGGTGCGTCAGTTTTACTCGCGGTTGCCGCACACCTTGTCAATGCGCGCGATGACGGTTGCGGGGGGTAGCGCTTCGAGGCACATATAGTCGCCGCGCAGACAGGGGCGGTTGCCGTAGATGCTGCAAGGGCGGCAGGGGAGGGCCGTCTGCACGGCGTTTTCAGGCTTCTGGCCGCGGCCGTAGAAGCCGGTGTAGGGATGCGTGGCGCCCCAGATGGAGACCACGGGACAACCCACGAGCGAGGCCAGGTGCATGTTGGCCGAGTCCATGGAGAGCAGCAGGTGGCAGCGGCTCAGCAGCGCCAGTTCGGCCTCGAAGCCCGCACCGGCGGCAGCCACGTTCACTATGTTGCCGCGGCAGGCGCGCCACTTTTCCAAAAGTTCCGTCTCTTCGCGGCCGCCCATCAGGTAGAGCGTGACGCCGGGACGCGCCGCCAGAGTGTCGATTACCTTGCGGATATGGTGCTCCGGGTAGATTTTGCCTCGGTGGCGCGCGAAGGGGGCTATGGCTATGTGCAGCCCCTCGTCGAAGTCGGGCACGGTGTCGCCGAAGATGGGCGCGGTGAGCGACGGGTCGGCGCCCTCGGGTCCAAACAGCGAGATGAAGGAGCGCCGGCGCGTTATGCCCAGATGGGTGAAGACGTCGGCATAGAGCCTGTGCACCGGAGTCAGGGGCACGAGATCCTTGCCGTTGCGACGCGTCAGGGCGCGCTTGCGGCGGCGCAGCTTGTCTATGTGGCGCGTGCGCACGCCGCGCAGCCGCATCAGCAGCCGCATCCACTTGGTGCGCAGGACGTCGTGGAGGTCAGCATAGGAGTCGATGTCATACTCGCGGCAAAGGCGCATCGTGAGCCGCGCCATGTCGCCGAGGCTGCCATGGTTCTTGAGGTCCACGGGGAGCACTTCGAGGTTCTCCGGCGCGTTGATGAAGATGCGTGCCGGGAGCGGCCGTGTGAGCAGCAGGAAACGGCGCTCCGGGTTTGACAGCGCCACGTTGTAGAGCAGCGGCAGCGTCATGGCCACGTCCCCCAGCGCCGAGAACCTCGTCACCAGGGTGGTCTTGCCGGAGCGGCTTCCCGGTGCCTCACTTCTTGCCATAGAGCACGGGATTGGTCTCGGGGTCGTTGTAAAGTTTCATCTGCATGTAGACCTTCATGTACTTGCGTCCGGCGGCGATGTCGGCGAGCAGCGTGTCGATGGCCTCGGTGAGGTCGGCGCGTTGCTGCATCAGGATGTCGAGCTTGCCCAGGGCCCGGAGGCGGTGTGCCTCGTCGGCGTCGGTGCGCCCGGCCTGTTCGCGCATGTGCCATATCTTGAGCGCCAGGATGGAGAGGCGGTCGATGGCCCAGGCGGGCGACTCGGTGTTGATGGAGGCTTGGGGGAGCGGCTTTACGTCGGCGTAGCGTTCGCGGAAGGAGGCGTCGATGCGCTCCACCATGTCGGTGCGCTCCTGGTTGGAGGCGTCGATGCGGCGTTTCAGATTAAGCGCCTCCACGGGGTCGATGTCCGGGTCGCGGATTATGTCTTCCATGTGCCACTGCGCGGCGTCTATCCAGTTTTTGGCATAGAGCACGGCCTCGTCGCTACCTTCGGGGTAGGGCGCGGGCACCGGGGCGTCGATGTTGTCGGTCACGTGATAGTCGCGCACACAACGGTCAAAGACTTCGTTGGCGACTTCGGCATATTTCTTTTGTTCCATAATTACTGTTCTTGACCGGCAGTCAAAGGGGGCGGCGGGTTTACCAGGCGCCGACCCGTTCACTTCCGGTATTTCAGGCTCAGCATATAGCTGAAAATTTTGAATCCCGCCACGCGGAGCATCCGCATGGCTATTTTTATTTTTCGCGGCGCAAGCGGGTCGCGGGCGCAACGCGGACCGTCGGCGAGGATTACGGCACGGCACCGCTCCAGAATCTTCTTCTTCTCGGCGCCCGGGAGCGAAGCGTCGCGGCTTGCGAGCAGCAGCCCCAGGATGTTGCAATGGGCGCTGAGGCGCCGGCACTGCGCGGCACGCACCATGCCCCTTCCTTGCGTGAGGCTCCATCCCAGCAGACGGTCGGTGACGTCGAGCACATCGGCACGCCGCAGGTTGAAGGTGCCGAGGATGCTCGTGCCACGCTGGCGGTAGAAACTTACGGTCGCCGGGATGTATGCCACTCTACCGGCTTCGCTGAATACGTGGTAGAAAATGTCCAGGTCCTCGTAAAGTATTCCTTTGCGGAACCGTAGATCCTTCCACAACTCGCGGCGGTAAAGCTTACCCCAGGCGGAGTGGTCGCGTCGCTGGTACAGGCTTTCCCTGATTGCCCGGGGGGCGTCGTAGCGCTGCTTGAAGCCGGCTTCGTGGCGGCGCACTTTCCCTTTTGCGGAGAGTAGGCACGCCTGCCCGAAACTGCAATCTTCCGGTACTTTCAGCGACTCTCCCGCCACTATGGGCGCCAATGAACCGAGATACCCTTTCATAAGGTCGCGTAGCGCCGAGGGAGCGAGCATGTCGTCGCCGTCGAGGAAGAGGATGAAGTCGCCGCACGCGCGATCCAGCCCGTAGTTGCGGGCGTCGGAGAGGCCCCCGTTGGGTTTGTGGAAAACGCGTATCCGCGGGTTCGTGGCGGCCAGTTCGTCGCAGAGTTGCGGCGTAGTGTCGGTGCTTCCGTCGTCAACGAGCAGCAACTCCCAACGCGGGTAACTCTGCGCCAGGACCGATTCAACGCACGCACGTGCATACCGCTCCACATTGTAGAGCGGTACGATAACCGAAACGGTCTGCGCACTCGTCGCCCGGCTCATCGCTGCGGTGAGGGTGGAAGAGGGACGGTATCTTACACCGTGAGGATTTCCTTTTCCTTGGCGGCAAAGATGTCGTCGATTTTCTTCATGTATTTGTCATGCAGTTTCTGCACATCGCCCTCGGCGGCTTTTTCGGCGTCTTCGCTCAGGCCGTTCTTAACCTCTTTCTTGAGGCCGTCGATGGCTTCGCGGCGGGCATTGCGCACCGAAACCTTGGCGTTTTCGGCCTCGCCCTTGCTCTGTTTCACGAGCTGCTTGCGGCGGTCTTCGGTGAGTGGCGGTATGCTGAGGCGTATGACCTCGCCGTTGTTCTCGGGTGTGATGCCAAGGTCGGAGTCCAGGATGGCCTTTTCGATAACCTTGAACATGGATTTTTCCCACGGCGTGATGGCGATGGTGCGTGCGTCGGGGACGCTGACGTTGGCTACGTTCGAGACGGGAGCCTGCGAGCCGTAGTAGTCCACGCGGATGCCGTCGAGCAGACGTGCCGACGCCTTGCCGGCACGGATGTGGCTAAGGGTGTCGTCCAGGTATTCCACAGCAAGGGTCATGGAGTCTTCGGCCTCTTGCAGATATTCTTTTACTTCCATATTGTTGAGTTTTGTGATTATTTCGGTTTGTAGAAGCGTGCCGTAACCGGGGGGGGTCAGCAGGTGACGAGTGTTCCCACGTTTTCGCCGCGGAGCATCTTCATAAGGTTGCCCTCGGTGTCCATGTCGAAGACGTAGATGGGCATATTGTTCTCCTTGCAGAGGGCTGTGGCGGTGATGTCCATCACCTTGAGGTTGCGGCGCAATACTTCGTCGTAGGTGATGACGTCGAATTTTTCTGCGGTCGGGTCTTTCTCAGGGTCGGCGGTGTAAACGCCGTCCACGCGTGTGCCCTTGAGCATCACGTCGGCCTCGATTTCGATGGCGCGGAGTGCCGAGCCGGTGTCGGTGGTGAAGTAGGGTGAACCGGTGCCGCAGCTCATGATGGCCACGCGGCCGCGGCGCATGGAGTCGATGGCGCGCCATTTGGAGTACGGTTCGCCGATGGGGAACATCGGGATGGCGGTGTAGACGTCGGCGTCGATGCCGGCGTCGGTGAGCGCGTTGCCCAGCGCCAGCGAGTTGATGACGGTGGCGAGCATACCCATCTGGTCGCCCTTCACGCGGTCGAACCCTTTGGCGGCGCCCGAGAGGCCGCGGAAGATGTTGCCGCCGCCGATGACGATTCCTATTTCAACGCCGGAGGCGGCAGCCTCCTTGATTTGGCGGGCATAGACGGCAAGCCGCTCCGGGTCTATGCCGTAGCCCTGTGCGCCCATCAGCGACTCGCCGCTGAGCTTGAGCAATATCCTTTTGTATTTCATTTCTTTTTCCATCAGGGGTGTTGCGGGAAGGCGGTTTTAGGTTGACTGTACCTCCCACAATCACAAAGTTAACACAAATTTCCGCGGCCGCCAAAATTTTATCGAAAAAAATAAAGATTCCCGCTTCCGGAATCAAATTCAAAGAGATTCGTTATTACAGGCAGAACCTATCTTAAGGGTGTTTGCCGTTTGACCATGAAACCTGTATCTTGGTGTCGATGATATTAACCGGACGCCCGGAGCTCCTCGCGGAGACCCGGGCGTCGCATATTTGAGACTTATTTTATGTGGTTACGGGAGCTGGTTTACAGGCATTTCCTTTACCCTGTATTTCAGCCGTCGCCTACGGCAACGTGTGCGTCCTCGTTTAAACCTGATGCGGAGGCAAGCATCAATCCGGCGGCCAACGATGCCGCTGCCGAATACAACCGGAATTTCATATTAATGGATTGTTTTGAGGGGATGTGGATTTGATGCCAATTAATTCCGTTGTTTAAAGAATTATGGAAGTTAACTTCAGCAGGACTTAAAATCTATAATTCTGTCGTTTTCGGGAACAAAGGTAACTGTAAATTTTTAAATCCCAATTATTATTCTGTTAATTATTGTTAATCATTGCGAAATAATTGTTTTAGATATGGCAAAGTGATAATTCCTGTTGTAAAATAAACCTGCATAAATGTAAAAAAATGGCACTTGCAGGCGGATAAGTTAATCTGAAAGGAGAGGGATAAAAATCCTTAGGGGATTCAGCATTTCACTGTGCTAAGAAAGAGGCGCGCACCGTCGTTGGTGTTGACGGTGCGCGCCTATGATTGTGGGCCTTTTCAGGCTGGGATTACTGCTGTTCGGCGAACTTTTCGAGTCCGGCGTTCAGGAAGTCCTTGTAGCCGGGGACGTCCTCCTTGTAGCCGTAGGAGGGGCCGAGGGGTTTGCCGTCGGCATCGAGCATCACGTAGTAGGGCTGTGCGTTGCTTCCGAACTTGGTGCGTTGCAGGTAGCTCCACTTGTCGCCCACGGTGCGCAGCGTGCGCGAGGTGCCGTCTTTCTCGGTCACGACGATGGGCTGCGGCAGTTCCTTCTTCTCGTCCACCATCAGGGTCACGAGGATGAAGTCTTTGTCGATGATGTTCTTGACGCCGGGATCGGTCCATACGGCGGCTTCCATCTTGCGGCAGTTGACGCAGCCGTGGCCGGAGAAGTCTACGAGTACTGGTTTCCCGGTCTGGCGTGCCAGGCGCATACCGGTCTCGAAGTCGTCGGTCTGCGCTTTCACGTCGCCGTCATAGAGCGAGAAGTCCTGAGTGTGTGTCGGGGGCGCGAAGGCGCTGATGCTCTTGAGCGGAGCGCCCCAAAGGCCGGGAAGCATATAGACGGCGAAGGCCAGCGAGATGACGCCCAGCATGAAGCGCGGCACGGAGGTTTTCTCCACTTTGGAGTCGTGCGGGAAGCGGATCTTGCCCAACAGGTAGACGCCCAGCAGTGCGAAAATCACTATCCAGAGCGAGACGAAGACTTCGCGGTCGAGGATGTGCCAGCCGTAAGCGAGGTCGGCGACGGAGAGGAACTTCAGCGCGAGGGCGAGTTCCAGGAAACCGAGGACCACCTTCACGGTGTTGAGCCAGCCGCCGCTCTTGGGCATTGCCTTGAGCATGGTGGGGAACATGGCGAAGATGGTGAAGGGGAGGGCCAGTGCCAGCGCGAAGCCGAACATTCCGATGGCCGGGGAGACGAAGTTGCTCGTAGCGGCGGCTTCTACCAGCAGCGTGCCGATGATGGGGCCGGTGCATGAGAAGGACACCAGTACCAGCGTGAAGGCCATGAAGAAGAGGGAGAGCAGACCCGTGGTGGAGTCAACCTTTTCATCCATCTTGTTGGTCCATTTGGAGGGGAGTGTAAGCTCGAATCCGCCCAGGAAGGAGATGGCGAACACCACCAGCAGGAGGAAGAAGATGATGTTGAAGACGGCCGACGTGGCCAGGTCGTTGAGCGCCGAGGCGCCGAAGATGGCCGTCACTATGAGTCCGAGGGCCACGTAGATAACCACGATGGAGATGCCATAGAGCGCCGCCTGTGACACGGATTTGCGGCGGGACTTGTTCTGCTTGAGGAAGAAGCTGACCGTCATCGGTATCATGGGCCACACGCAGGGTGTAACCAGCGCGATGAGGCCTCCGAGGAATCCCGCCAGGAAAATGTAGAGCAGCGAGCGGCTTTCCTCCCTGGGCGAGTCGGAATAGGCTTTCAATTCGGCTTCCACGTTGTTCCACCAGTTCTTGTCGGAGGCGAGGATGGAGTCGTTGGCGGCAGGTGCCAGCGGGCCGGCGGCTGCGTGGAGCGAGTCTACGGCTTCGGCGGTTTCATCGGCTAACTCCTCGTTCCCGGCTTTCTCCTCCTCTTCGGTCTTGGCGTCCTCCTTGTCGTCGGCTTTAGGCTCGGGCGACTTACCCTTCAGCGTATGCGACGAGGAGGTCTGGAAGCAGTTGTCGTCGTTGCAGTACTGACCCTTTACGTCCACTTTTACGGTATAGTCCTTGGCGGTTGGTTTCAGTTTCTGCACGAACTTCACGGTTCCTGCGTTGAAGAAGACTTCGGTGTCCATGAAGATGTCGCTGTATTGCGACGTAGGTTTGCGGTTGGGAGTGGGTTTGCCCACGGCTTTCACTCCGGTACCCTCCACGATGATGGAAAGGGGCATTCCCGCCTTGGTGTTGGCGGCATAGAGATGGTGACCGGCCGGCACGAGGGCGGTGATTTCAACGCTCGGCGAGTCGGTGCCATCGCCGATGAGCTTGTAGCTCCAGTTGACGTCTGCCGCATATGTGGCGATACACGTCACCAGCAGCGTCAACAGCAATGTCAGGTTTTTTCTCATATTATGAATCGGTTGTTTTTTCGGATGTAAGCGGCCCGGGTACAGCAACTTCTAAAGCCAAAAAAATGGCCGGAAACAGCACTGTTTCGTTTATAACGCAAAGTTAGTTCTTTTATTCCTCATGTACAAATATTTTAATCAATTTTGTCATTCCGTTTTTTCAGATTATCTTTGCTCCTGAAAATCAACGACTGTAAAAGATGCTCACGCTGTTAATGACCCTGGCGGCCCTGGCGCAGCCGTCGGCGCAAATCCCCGACGCTCCGGTAAGCATGAATCCGCGATATATGGAGATGGCCGACTCGGCCGACTACTATATAGAACGCTCGCTGTGGAGCGACGCCAAGCGCTGCACCGTGGAGGCCCTGCGCGCCGACCCCGCCAACTTCGGCAACTCGCTGCTGCTTTCGAACCTCGGGATGATAAACCTGAACCTCGACGAGCCTCAGGAAGCGGTGGCGAACTTCTCGCTCGGCCTCGAAATAGCCCCGGCGTCCACCACGCTGCGCGCCAATCGCGCGCGTGCGTATCTATATATTAACGAGTTGCAAAAAGCCGACGATGACCTCCGCATCCTGCTCGAACGCAGTCCCTCAGACCCGTGGGCGTTGAAGATGCACGGCATCATCACCGCCTCTTCCAATCCCGAAGAGGGGCTGGCCGTGCTTCAGCGCATCGCCGAGCCGGACGACGACACGCGCCTCGCCATGGCCTCGCTGCAACACCGTCTGGGCCATGACGACGAGGCGGAACTCATCTACTCGGCGCTCGCGGAAGAGTCGCCCACCGAGGATGTGCTTCAGACGGCCGCCGTCTTCCATCTGCTGAAGGAGGACTACACCCGGGCCGGCGAGGAGTTGCGCCGCGCCATTGAGCTCAATCCGCGCAACGGCAACCTATACCTGCTTCGGGCATATCTCCACGAGCAGTGCCACGAAAACTCGCTGGCGGAAATCGATAAAAAAATGGCCATTGAAAATAACGCTGATTTACAACTTGTTGAAGCGCTTTTCCCCTCGAAAAAGAGGAAAAAATAAGAGCAGCCTCTTGCACAGCTCAATCTTTCTGCGTATCTTTGCACCCTGTTACGGCATCCCCAGGACGCCGCCCCGAAAAATATCCGGTGAAAGAACTTAGCCAACATATAGCCTACCTTCTGCGCAGACATGACTGCGTGATAGTGCCCTCGGTCGGAGCCTTCATGGCCGGGAGGCGCAAAGGTGTGTTCAATCCCGACGGCGGCGTGGCGCTCCCCCCCTCCACAGAGGTGATCTTCAACGCTGCCATCGTGAACAACGACGGACTGGTGGCCAACAGCTACGCGCGGCGCCACGCCGTCAGCTTCGCGCAGGCCACGCAGATGCTCGACGCCGATGTGGCGCAACTGCGCGACGTGCTCGACCGTCAGCGCTGTGTCTCGCTCCCCGGAATCGGCACGCTGAAGCTCGGCGAGGAGGGGAACATGGTATTCACTCCGGCACAGTCGCCTGAAGATTACAGCGCGCGCTTGGGAATGGCGCCGCTTACATTGCGCACCGCCACCTCGCGCATGGCCGAAAAGCAAGCTGACCCTCAGTCGGACGCCGGCGCCGATGCGCCCAAAGCGCCCGTCCGCCTTGACAAGCCGTTGCGCTCCGACAAATACTATTACATAGCCATCAACAAGACGTTTGCCCGCGTGGCGGCAATCTTCATCCTCGTGGTAGGCGTCGCCCTGGGAGTGATACTGCCGCAACCGGGCAGTGATCAAAACGCCGACTCGCGCGACTGCGCTTCGGTGATACCGATAGTCAGCACCACGCGTCCGCAGCCCAAGAAAGAGCAACCCGCTCCCGTGGCGAAACCGGCTCCGAAGCCGCAAGACTTCAAATACATGCTCGTGGTGGGCACATTCACCACACAGCAGGAGATAGACCGTTTCCTTGAAAAACACAGCGACTCCCCGGTTCCTGTAGAAATAGTGAAGGGACGCAAATACACCTATGCAGTAGCAGCCGCCTCCGACGACATTGCCTCGCTGCACACCCAGATGACCGACAGCGCCTTCAACGCTCGCTTTCAGGGCGCCTGGATCTCCAAAAACTGATTCCTTCCGCCAACATCCCAACCTCCGATAATCTTATAAGACGGCGGTATCGATAGGGTGCAAAAATCTTTTTTGCATAAAATGAACAAGAAGTAGATACGTTTTTCAATGACCGCGAAGTGAGGGCGGTCTGGGATGACGAGAATAACTGCTGGTGGCTTTTCGGCAACCGACATTGTGCGTGCCATCAATGACGAGCCGGATTACACCAAGGCCGGCAACTATTGGCGTTGGCTGAAACGTAAACTGAGCAAGAGGCCTTTCAACCCGTGAGTCCCACTCGCGACTTCAAATTCGAGGCACCCGACGGAAAGCAACGCAAAGCCGATGTGTTGAATAGCGAAGGCGTTATTCTTCTGGCCAAACATTATCCGAATAATCGGGCAGCCAAGTTCCTTGATTGGTTTACATACAGCGACAACACCATAGACGGGCAAAGCCGGAAGAAGGCATATACACTGTTTGAGAGCGGACTGCTTAATACCCTTGAACCGGGCTCCATGAGATGCATTCCTACAACTACCAGGAGGAATATCCGGTAAAGCACTGACATGCCGTGAAGCCACGAGAACTGCGGCTTCATCAACTGATTGTTATTTCGCTTTCTGTCAAAGTGCGGGGGCGTCAGTCGGCGGCGTATTGGAGGAAGATTTCGTGGAGCGAGGGGAGATGCTCCTCGAAGTGGACGATGTCCGACTGCTGGGCTACGGCGGCGAGCAGGTCGGCGTTGGGGATGCCGTCCTCAAGGCGCAGGCGGTAGGCGGCGCCGCGGCGGTGTTGCGGGGTCTCTATCTCTTCGAGGCCGGCAAGGGGCACAGCGTCCTTCAGGAGGGGGATATGGAGCGGCGTGCGCGTGGTGACTATGAGGGAGCCGTCGCGGTGGCTTTCCTTGATTTCGGAGAGGTCGCCGTCGAGCAGCAGGTGGCCGTGGTTCACCAACGCTATGCGCGAGCACATATTTTCGATGGCTTCCATGTTGTGCGACGATAGCATGACGGTGGTGCCGCGGCGGTTGAGGCGGTCTATTAGCTGGCGCAGCAACTCGCCGTTTATGGGGTCGAAACCGGAGAAAGGCTCGTCGAGCATCACCAGTTGCGGCTCGTGGACCAGGGTGGCTATTATCTGCACTTTCTGCTGGTTGCCTTTGGAGAGTTCCTTGATTTTGCGTCGGCGCCCGTCGGCGAGGTTGAAGAGTTCGAGGTATTCTCCCATCACTTCGCGCAGGCGCGCGTCGTCTCCCCCCTTGAGGCGCCCGAAAAGCAGTATCTGGTCTTCCACGCGCATATTGTCATAGAGGCCGCGTTCCTCCGGCATATACCCTACCATGGGAGAGGTTTCCTTCATCGAGAGCGGCACGCCCATGATGGCTACGCTGCCGGCGTCGGACGATAGGATGTTGTTGACAATGCGGAGCATGGTGGTCTTGCCGGCGCCGTTGGGGCCGAGCAGTCCGCAGATGGCGCCGCGAGGCACTTTGAGGCTGACGTCGTCGAGAGCCTTGACACACCGGTTGTCGGCGGTGGTGAACTGTTTGGAGAGACCTTCTATTTCAAGGGCGTATTCTGTGTTTGACATTGCTTTCCTAAGCTGGGTTATGGTTCATTTGCCGGAGGAGACTATGCGCTCCCCGATTTCGCGGGCGAGCATGGAGCGTGTCTCCATAAGGTCGAATATTTGCTTCTGGAGCGCTTCGGTCTTCGCTGAGTCGCCCTGCGCCTGTGCCTGCACGAGTTCTTTGCGCACGGCGTTCATGCGCAGTTCCAGCACCGATTCCTTCCATTCCAGGACAGCGCGGGGAAGCAGTTCGTAGAGGCGTTCGTATTCCGAGGGGATGTGTGCGCCGGCACGCGTATAGACGCGGCTCAGGATGTAGCGCTCGGTGATGAGTTCGGTGGTGATGCGGCGCACTTCGTCATCTTCGTGGCTGGCGAGGATGCGGCCGGGGAAGGAGGTGTAAAGCTCGGTGAGGGCTTCGTTCTTGCGGGCCGCCACTTCCTCGTCGGCTTTTTCTTCGAGCTGCCGGAGTTGCTGCATGGTGCCCACGGCCTGCGCTATCTCGGCGGTTTTCTCCTGTCGCCAACCTTCTGCCTGCCGCTCTATCTCCGTGACGCGGCGCTGCAGCTCCTGGGCGTGGTCATCTTTCAGTGTCATCACCTTGCCGAAAATCTTGGCGTAAGCGGGGTCGCTGAATTCTATGCCGTCGAGGCGTAGCTCATGTTCCACAAACTCGCAGACCGAGAGGTAGACCGTGTTTCCGTCGCCGTCCACTTCGTCGCAGAAATCCACGAGTCCGTATTTCACGCAATATTGCAGAACCTGGCGCTCGCACTTTCGGAGCCTGAGTTCTGCCGGCGAGAGGCGTGCAGGTTTGGGCTGTTGCTGTGGGGCGTCGCACTGCTGCTGCGGAGCCGTGCCTTGCTGCGGCTGTCGGGCTGATGGAACATTCTGCTGCCGAGATGCTTGCGTGGTGTCCGGTTGCTGTTGTTGCTGCGAGGGATAGCGCTGGTATTCCTGGCGCTTGCGCTCGTTCTGCACCGCTGTCTCGAGGGCTTTGAGCACGGCCGAAGCTATGATTTCGCGGTCAATGCCGAGCTGCGTGGAGCACTCGTTGATGTAGACGTTGCGTGTGATGTCGTCGGGTATGCACGCCAGGCTCTGCACAATGCTGTGGATGGCGTTCGAGCGTGCCTGCGGGTCGCCGCCGCTCTGCTCCATGAGAACGCGTGTCTTGAAGCGGATGATGTCCGTTTCGTTTTCCTCCACATACTGCCGGAATTCCTCCGGGGTGTGGGCGCGGGCGAAGGAGTCGGGGTCGTGGCCGTCCGGTAGCAGTAGCACCTTTACGTTGAGGCGGTGTGCCAGCAGCATGTCTATGCCGCGCAGGGCGGCGTGGATGCCGGCGTTGTCGCCGTCGTAGAGCAGGGTGACGTTGGAGGTAAAACGGTGTATGAGCGCTATCTGCCCGTCGGTAAGCGCCGTGCCGGAGGAGGCCAGCACATTCTCCATGCCCGACTGCCACATGCCGATGACGTCCATGTAGCCTTCCACCAGGAAGCACTTGTCGTTGCGCACTATGGAGTTCTTGGCCTGGAAGAGGCCGTAGAGTTCGTTGCTCTTGCTGTAGATTTCCGATTCGGGGGAGTTGATGTATTTGGCCTTGTCCCCTTTCAGGGTTCGGCCGCCGAAAGCCACTACCTTGCCCGAAGAGGTGAACACGGGGAAGATGACGCGTCCTCGGAAACGGTCGTAGAGCCGTTCCCCCTGCTGCGAGAGGCCCAGGAGGCCGAGTTCGCGCATGATTTCGGGCGCATATCCGGCCTGCCGCGAAGCTTCCGCCATGGCGTTGCCGCGGTCTATGGCATAACCCAGGTGGAAGGCTTTGATGGCGGCGTCGGTGAGTCCGCGGCCGTAGAAATACTGTAGCCCCACGTTGCGCCCCTCTTCTGTGTCGCGCAGGTTTTTCTCGAAATAGCGCATGGACCACTCGTTGGCGGTGAACATGCCGTCGCGACGGTTGCGGCGTTGCTGCTCCTCGTCGCTGAGTTCGCGTTCATGCACCTCGATGCCGTATTTAGCGGCCAGCTGCAACAGCGCGTCGTGGTAGGAAATCCCCTCCTTCTCCATGATGAAGTTGACCGGGGAACCGCCCTTGTGGCAGGAGAAGCAGTAGCAGAAGTTCTTGCGGCGATTGACTGAAAAAGAGGGTGTCCGCTCGTTGTGGAAGGGACACAGACCCATATAGTTGGAGCCGCGGCGCGTCAGGCTGACGTAGTCGCTCACCACCTCCACTATGTCGGCGGTGTCCTTGATGCGCTGCACTGTCTCTCTGTCAATCACTTCGGCGAGGGTTTGTTATGAGCGGTCGGCAAAAGCTTCGGCAGCGGCGGCGAGTTCCCGGCGCACTTCGTCGCCGACGGGCACGAGGGGGAGGCGGAGCACTTCCTGCATCATCCCCATTGAGGCGAGCAGGGCCTTGATGCCGCCGGGGTTGCCGTCGGCGAAGAGCAGGCGGTAGATGTCCGAGAGGTCGCGGTCCAGCGAGCGGGCGGTGCGGAAGTCGTCATTGGCGGCGGCGTGCACCATAGCGGCCATTTCGCGCGGATAGGCGTTGCCGGCAACCGAGATAACGCCCGACACGCCGCGGCGCATCAGCGGGATGGTAATGGCGTCGTCGCCTGAAATCACTTCGAAGCCTTCGGGCTTGCGTTCCACTATTTCGTAAATCTGGTCAAGGTCTCCGCTGGCTTCTTTCACGCCTATGATGTTGGGGATTTGAGCGAGGCGCAGCGTGGTTTCGGCCGTCATGTTACGGCCCGTACGGCCTGGCACGTTGTAGAGGATTACGGGGACGGGCGACGCCTCCGCGATGTCGCAGTAATGGCGGAAGATGCCCTCCTGTGTGGGCTTGTTATAGAAGGGGACCACCGAGAGGATGGCGCTGTAGCCCGAGAGGTCGCGGCCCGAGAGTTCGTCGCAGACGCTGCGCGTGCAGTTGCCGCCCACGCCGAGTACAAGGGGAAGCCGTCCGGCCGTTTTCTCCACCACGCGGCGTGCCACGAAGTCGCGCTCTTCGGGCGAAAGGGTAGGAGTCTCGGCTGTGGTGCCGAGCACCACTATGAAGTCGGCGCCGCCGGTAACTATATGTTCCACAAGGCGGTCGAGTGCCTCTACATCGATGGTCAAGTCTTCTCGAAAGGGAGTGACCATAGCCACGCCCATCCCCCGGAGGCGGAAATTGCCGTTGCGGGATTCGCTATATTGTGTGTTGAGTTCAGAATCACTCATAAGTAGGAAAATAATTTATCCGCGAATTTACAAAAAAAATCTCATTGACCAACCACTGCCGGCTGTAAAAATGCAGCGGCACACACGGTTTTAACACACTCTAAGCTTTCCCCGGGATTATTAAATCTTTTTTGAGGTTTCGGCCCGGCTTCCGTTGTCAGAAAAGCTTCCGGAGTTCATCGAGGTACCGCTGCGGCGAAAAGGCGGCAAGGGCGCGGTGGCGGATAGCGGCATTGTCCCACTGCCGGGCGAACGCACGCTCCACGGCGCCAGCTATGGCGTCCGTGTCTCCAGGATTGAAAATCAGTCCGTTACGGCCTGTTTCTATAAGTTCGGGGATGCCTCCTATCTCTGCGCCGAGAACCGGCGTTCCGGCGCAAAGCGACTCTATCACGCTCAGCGGATTGTTCTCATACCATACCGAAGGAACAACCATGGCGCACGCCTCGGAAAGCAGACTGCTGACGCCCTGTGCGTCCAGGCGCCCGAGAAATTCTATCTGCGGGAAACGGGCATATTTGCTGCGCAATTCTTCGAGCAACGGGCTGTCGCCGGCTATTTTCAAGTGGTAAGGGAGGCGCGAGGCGGCTTCCAACAGACTTTCCACCCCTTTCTCGGCACTCAGTCGGCCGGAATAGCAATAGTAGTCCTCGCGCTGCTGAAGGGATGCCGAACGGAAGATTTCAAATTTGCGCGGCTCCACCATGTTGCAGACCACGGCAAGTTTCTCCTCGGGAAAACCGGCTTTCACCATCATCGAGCGCATGAAGCGGCTCGGGCAGATGAACATGTCGGTGGAGCGGACAAGCCTCCGGCGGTTCCACTTCCGCGCTTCGAGCAACGCCAGCATACTGGCGGCGGCAGAGCCTTTCATGCAACGGTGCTGCCACACGGCCTTCGGGTTGTCGATACACTCCGAACACGGCTGTCCGTCGCGCAGGCAGCGGTACGAAGGGCAGAACAGCTTGTAGTCGTGGAGCACCCATAGCACGCGGATGCCGCGGCGATGCGCCAGCTCGGCGAGCACGGGCGAGAGGTAGCTGTGGATATTGTTGAGAAGCACAAGGTCGGGGCGGAAATCGTCCAGCAGGCGGTTGAAACACTTCACCACGTCGCCGCGGCCGAAGACGCGCCGCGCGGCACGAAGCTTGGCGCCGACAGAGCCGGAAAACTCCACTTGCGGCGCAAAATACCGCTGCCACGGCGACGGATTGTTTTCCGGAAACTGCATGGCGAAGACCGCCGTTTCGCATCCGTTGCCGGAGAGAAGTTCCTCCGTAGACATACTCACCACACAGTCGCCGCCGCGCGGGTAATAGAATTTATTGACAATGAGTACCTTGTGTTTCATGATAGATTTCAGAGCGCGGAGAGCACCATGCCTCTCCTAAAAACATAACGCGCCGCCTCCCCGATTATTGCCAACCGCCCATCCCCGCGCGCATAATTGCACCCGTCTGCCGCCCGCAGCCGCCAAAGGTAGAAACTCCGGTCCATTGTCCCCGGCCCTGTTTTGCCTGAAAACATTCGCCCCTCCTTATTTGAATAGGGTAGGGCGGGTTATCTCAGGAAAGCACTCGGGTCAGGCTTCTTTCTCGAGAGCTGTGAAATCCACATATTTCAGCACTTTTTTTACGGGGTATTGTATCACCCATTGGCAAACGTTGTTGTGCTTTACATCTTTCTCCTTCCGGTTCGGGTTTGTAAGAGTGTCGGTCATATCGATAACCTTCTCATCGGAGTCGCAAAAGTCGCAGAGGATGCCGTTTTCATTCGCCTCACGGTGGGCGAATACCCTCCACTTCTCCTGCGGGAAGAGCTCAAGAAGCATTGCCGTAGTAGGCCTGAAACGCCCCGTGTATAGAAGCATATACTTATAAGGCTTGAGCACGAATGGAAACTTGTTATTGTTATAGGAATTGATTCCGGCCCAGTTGTTTTCATCGGGCACAACGCCGTCGGCGAAAAGGAAATCGCCGTTTTCGTCCTTCTTCAGATAACGTGCAACCGTATACTTTCCGATAGTCCTGGTCTCGCACTGCCCGTCGTCTAACGAGTCAGATTCGTAAGTGGTGCCTTCTTCGCCGAAATGTGCGGTAAGGCTATCCTTATAAGAGAGCTTGAGGATATCTTTGTCATTGAGGCCTATAGTACTCCCAGTTTTTCGACAGGGGGTTAAACTTCAATAATTTTCAGAACAAAGGGAGAAGCGGC
>OGNF01001199.1_pt1 | contig 24565 bp, 21 predicted proteins | sample 1573321 | NCBI WGS metagenome assembly OGNF01 (sample SAMEA2581911, study PRJEB24529) | metagenome | biome: Human gut stool | place: China | collected 2011
GCAGAAATCATAGATTGTTTCCATACCGGCTCAACATCTCCTCACAGCATCCGTGGTATCAGCCCAGTGCCGCACGTTAAGGTATCCTATGAATAATGTAGGTTAAAGCCTTACACATAAAGGAAGCATTACGCTACAGGATGACAGTTATGATTGCCTTGACAATTGTATCTGTTTCAATGGGCTTTTATGCAGATGCCGGGATTCCCGAGAAATATGGTGAGAAATACACTTCTTCCGACGGGAGGGAATGCCTTAGAGTTAAATGCTATGTTCAATGCGATTATGTCGTAAGCAACGGATTCAAATTCCGCCCAAATACTTATCTCGAATATTTTCCGGATAATACTGTAAGATGGGTCTGGAATGTTTATGACTATAAAGAGGTTGAAGGTGTCCGCATTGACGATGCCGGTTCTTTTAAAATTGAAGCTGGAGGCCAAGTTGGGAGAGTGATAGGGGTTGGAAATACTATTCACGAAGCTGCATATATCTGCATTTATCCAATGATGCAAATAGAAAACAGAAATATTCTTCTAAAGGAGAAGAAAGAAATTGTTTTCAAAGTCGCTCATGACAATACATTCCGGGTGGAGATATCCGGGATTCCAAGCAATGCCAGCGGAGCATTCGGCCCAATATATACAGGTTATTATTTCATGAAAAATGATGACGGAGATTACGGTACAGTTGGACATTATGAAAAAACGACATATCTGTTTGGCCCGTATTGGCAAATGTTTCTGAATTTCATTCTGGCCCCTGAAGGTGTTACGCCTGATTCCGTGGATGAAATATTTACTGACGAATCGGATGCAGATTCCCCAATCGTCGATTTGCTGGGCAACAGAGTCGAAAGAAATTCTCACACACCTGGTATCTACATATATAAAGGGAAAAAGATATTGGTAAAATAACCTTAAAGTTGATGAGTTGATGAGTTGACGAGTTGACGAGTTGACGTACTTTAATATAAATAGAGAAACATGAAAACATATAGATTAAGAATTGCAGCAATTGCATTTTTTGCTATGCTGGCCTCGCTGTCAGTTTCCGCACAATCAACAGTTTCCGAAATAATAGAATTTTTCCAGCAGGGAGAGACCGTTAATATCAGCGACAGCATCAAAGGGAAAATGATTACATTCAGTGTGGAGGGTACGCTAAACGCATTGGGTATCGAAAATCCAACACTGCCCAAGGAATGCCGCGTAGTGCTTCAGGAAAATAAAGTCGCATGGTTTGAGAACCTTTTCCCGGCTCGCTCTAAAAATAACTACCATCATTGGTTAAGAGGCGCACTTGTCAATGACGCTAAAGTTTATAATCCTGAAACTAAAGAGTATGACGACCGAGTTGCATTAGTTATATTCCCTTTCATGAATATAGACTATATGGAATGGGAGTCATACGAAGAAAAATATCAGTGCTATCTCAATATACGCAATGTATGGGGTGAGGGAACTCTTCCCCAAATATCATTCGACGATGAATATCACAGCGTGCAGTGGGAGTATTATTACATTATATTCTTGCTGGAGAATAACAATACATTAATATGTCAAAAGCCATTTGGAGAGATAAGGAGAGATTATACTACAATATATAATTATAATGTCTCAGATCCATATGGAATAGACCTTGATAAACTGAAATACACAGTAGTCCAAGGGCTCAATGGCGTAGAGGCATATATCTCCGGACTAAAACTTACTTCTAAGATCCACAAATAGTAAAGTTGAAGTATGAACATCCGATAAAGACAAGAAGAAAGCATCCATAAGTGCGGAGTGACTATCCAATATAAGGACAGCCGCTCCGCGGCTTTTATTAATTCTGTTTATTGGTGGGGATAGAGGAAATTAAATTTATTTTGTTATCTTTGTTGGATTCAAATGAGGATAGTGTATGGTTAAGTATCCGGTTAGTGAATCGAGTTTCAGGGAGATAATACGCGGTGGGTATAAATATGTCGACAAAACGATGTATATCCACAAACTTGTGACTACGGGGAAATTCTTTTTCCTCAGCCGCCCGCGCCGCTTCGGCAAAAGTATGCTGATTTCCACCATGGCCTCTTATTTCTGCGGCGACAGGGAACTCTTCCGCGGTTTGGCCATCGACAGCCTTGAGCCGGAGGAATGGGTGAAATATCCTGTGCTCAGACTCGATTTTACCCGCAATGGTTACAACAACATCGGGGATTTGCAGAAAGCATTGAATTCTGTCCTTGACGAATGGGAGAGGGAATATGGCGAGTCAAATCCTGACGATTCGCCGGAAATGCGGTTCGACAAACTTATCCGCTTCATCTACGAAAGCACCGGCAAGCAAGAGGTGGTATTGATTGATGAATACGACAGCCCGATTGTCGACGCCTATGGCAATCGTGAGTTGGAAACGGCCAACCGCAAGACTCTCCATGATTTCTATCGCGTGATGAAAGCCAATACCGACTATCTGAAGTTTGTATTCCTCACGGGAGTGGGCAAGTTAGGCCAAATTAATATTTTCAGCGGCCTCAATAATATCAAGGATATTTCGCTTAGCCCCGAATATGCCGCAGTATGTGGAATCTCAACGCAGGAACTGAAAGATAATTTCGGCGAGGGAGTAGAGGAAATGGCTGTAAGATTGGGAGTTTCCTATGAAGAGGCTCTCCTAAGGCTGAAAAATCATTACGACGGATATCATTTTTCTGATACACTGATAGATGTATATAATCCGTTCAGCGTGATTAGCGCAATGTTTGACAAGCGAATCGGCGATTATTGGTTCCAGTCAGGAACACCTACTCGTCTGATTCATCAGTTCCTGAGCAATGACTGGGGGGCGACGGATCTCGAAGGGACGGTGCTTTCAAGGTCCACGCTCGAAAGCGGCGATGTGTTAGGCACAAATCTGGCATTGGCTTGCTTTTACACCGGATATCTCACCATCAAGTCGTATAATCCGAAAAGGGATACATTCAAATTGGGCTATCCCAACGAAGAAGTGAGAAAGGGCTTCTTTATGGATTTAATGGAGACCGTGAAAAAATGGGATTCCGGCCGCGCCGACAATTTCATCAATTCACTCCATGATTTTATAGATGAGGATGATATTGAAGGTTTCTTGCACGAAATGCAGTCGTTCCTTGCAGGCATTCCTTATTTAGCGCACATCGACAAGGAGCCGCAATGGCAGAAGAATATTCTGATTATAAGCCGGCTTGTAGGCCTGAATATTGATGCCGAACGGCGCACCTCGCGAGGGCGTATGGATATGGTGCTCGAGGGAGGAAAGGCAATCTACATCCTTGAGTTCAAATATGGCGCTACTCCTGAGGAGGCATTAGCGCAAATCAATGAAAAAGAGTATACATTGCCATTAAAGAACAGGCTTAACCATAAGTCGATAGTAAAGGTAGGCGTAAATATCTCCCCAGAGACCCGCAATATCGACGGCTGGATAATTGAATGATAAAAGAATAAGCATATGAAGAAAGTTAGGATTATGATGGCGGCCTTGATGATGGCCGTGTCGGCAATGGCACCTGCTGCGGCAATGGCACAGGAGCAGAACAAAGAGGCTGCGGCCGAGGTAAAACCGGTGTCGATGAAACTTCTGGCGAAGGGTGACAATCCCGGCGTAGGGTTCAAGTATCTCGGCGCAAAACGCACCGGTGAGAATGTGGTTATCTCCTTCGAGCTGCCCAACAAATCGCAGGCAGCTATCGAGAATGTATGGCTGCGCAATTATGAGAATGACGCCGTGAAGGTCACAGGTCCCGACGGCATCGTATATCCCGTCAGCAAGATTACGATGGCCGAATCAGAAAGCGGCGAAGGCCTTTCAAAGGAGATTCCCGCCGGCGGTTCGCTGGCGTGTACGCTCACGGTTTCAGGCGTTCCTCAGGATGTGACATACTTCAGCGAGGTGCTCATCAATTCCACAGGCCAGGCGCCGATGGACTGCACAGTGCATCGCTACAGCTTCATCGTGGAAAACTGTCTGATCACAGCACCCCCGGTAAAGAAAAAGACCACAGGCGACGGAGGCAAATCAGTGATAGGGGAGGATGGTAAAGTACATCCAGGCAAATCGGGCGGCATCTACAATCCCGCCCTCAACATGAAGCGCATCGCCAACACCCCGAAGAATCCCGAGAAGAAGTCCGAGAAATAACAACCTCCAATAATTGGCCGGAAAGTAAGCCGCCTATAATTCAAAGCACAGGCAATGAATTATAGGCGGCTTTATGTGGACGTATGGAGGCAAAACTAATGCCTCATATTTAATAATGGATATTATTTTACATTTTTCCTATTAGGCAGCTAAACTTGTACATTATGTAAGTATTTTCTATATTTGCCGCAGATTGCATTGAATAGAAGCCGGCCAAAGTGTGACATATCGCCTATGAGCCGGCAAAAAGCCAAAAAATTCAAAAACATGTTGTATAACATTTTAATAAATTTGCAATCGGCTCGCAAAAGATGTAACTTTGCAGCGTCAAAAGGAACAAGGCTTGCGTCAATCGAGAGAGAAGGAAATAAATGCGCGAGTTTCCGTTTGACTGGTTAAGACAAGAAAATTAAAAACCTTAATGCCGATTAACCTTAGATCTGATACCAGAAACACGGATGAACCAAGAAATGCAAACAACAGGGTAATTGATTATTATTTTGACCTTAATCGAAAATGCAAAAAGATAACGACGTGAGTCGTCAGTCTTTCTTCCGGGCTGCTAACTGAAAGTTGGCAGCCCGTTAGTTGTTTAACATTAAATACAGCGCCTACGCCAGAGTAAGCCCGGCGCGTCGCTGCAAAATTCAAAATTCAATATCCCTCAATTCATAATTCAACATTAATAAAAGTTTCGGCCTTCGGCGCTATTGCGCCGAAATATCACCATAATAATCATGCATTTGCGCTCTGCATTTGCGAATGCGGGGCGAATTTATTAATTTTGTGGATTAAACTTCAGTTCAATGGCAAAACAAGAAGACGTTTTCAAGACTATTATCGCCCATGCCAAGGAATATGGGTTCGTGTTTCAATCCAGCGAGATATACGATGGACTCAGCGCCGTCTACGACTACGGTCAGAATGGCGTAGAGCTCAAAAACAATATAAAGAGATATTGGTGGGAAGCCATGACTATGCTCCACGACAACATCGTGGGCATCGACTCGGCCATCTTCATGCACCCTACCATCTGGAAGGCTTCCGGCCACGTTGACGCTTTCAACGACCCTCTGATTGACAACAAGGACTCCAAGAAGCGCTATCGCGCCGACGTGCTCATCGAGGATGAGATCGCCAAATTCGAGGAGAAGATCCAGAAGGAGGTGGCAAAGGCCGCTAAGCGCTTCGGCGGCAGTTTCGACGAGGCGATGTTCCGCCAGACCAATCCCCGCGTGCTCGAGCATCAGCGCAAGCGCGACGAGCTCCACAAGCGCTACAGCGACGCCATGAACGCCAACGACCTCGCCGAACTCAAGCAGATCATCCTCGACTATGAGATCGTGGACCCCATCAGCGGCACCCGCAACTGGACCGACGTGCGCCAGTTCAACCTCATGTTCAAGACCGAGATGGGAAGCACCGCCGACGGCGCCATGGAGGTTTACCTACGCCCCGAAACGGCTCAGGGTATCTTCGTCAATTATCTCAACGTGCAGAAAACCGGCCGCATGCGCCTTCCCTTCGGTATCGCGCAGATAGGCAAAGCCTTCCGCAATGAGATCGTGGCCCGCCAGTTTATATTCCGCATGCGCGAGTTTGAGCAGATGGAGATGCAATTCTTCGTGCGCCCCGGCGAGGAACTGAAATGGTTCGACTTCTGGCGCCAGACCCGCCTCAAATGGCACAAGGCCCTCGGCCTCGGCGATGAGAAATACCGCTTCCACGACCATGAGAAACTCGCCCACTACGCCAACGCCGCCACCGACATCGAATTCCAGATGCCTTTCGGTTTCAAGGAGGTGGAGGGTATCCATAGCCGTACCAACTTCGACCTCTCCCAGCACGAGAAATTCTCCGGCAAGAAGATACAATATTTCGACCCGGAACTCAACGAAAGCTATGTGCCCTACGTGATTGAGACCTCAATCGGCGTGGACCGCATGTTCCTGAGCGTGTTCTGCAGTTGCTACGAGCAGCAGGACCTCGGCAACGGCGACAGCCGCGCCGTGCTCCATTTCCCCGCCGCCATCGCCCCGGTGAAATGCGCCGTGCTTCCCCTCGTGAAGAAGGATGGTCTTCCCGAGAAGGCCCGCGAGATCCAGCACCGTCTCCGCTTCGACTTCACCTGCCAATACGATGAGAAAGACTCCATCGGCAAGCGCTACCGCCGCCAGGATGCCATCGGCACTCCTTACTGTATCACTGTGGACCACCAGACCCTCGAGGATGGCACAGTGACCCTCCGCGAGCGCGACTCCATGGAACAGACCCGCGTGGCAGCAGCCGACCTCGAGAAGATCCTCGCCGACAAGGTAAGCCTCAACAGCCTGCTCAAAAAACTCCTCTAATAAAGAATAATATATGTTCAAGATAATAAAGAAAGCAGCGTTCGCGCTGCTCGCCGTCGCAGCCATGTCGGGCCTCACTTCCTGCAACTATAACTCCCTCGTGGAGAAACAGCAGGGCGTGGACCAGGCCTGGGCACAGGTGGAAAACCAGTACCAGCGCCGTGCCGACCTCATCCCCAACCTCGTGAACACCGTCAAGGGCTATTCCACCCATGAGGAGGAAACCCTCACAAAGGTGGTAGAGGCCCGCGCAAAAGCCACATCCGTCACTATCGACCCCGCCAACCTCAACGAGGAAACCATGGCCAAATTCCAGGATGCCCAGAACGAACTTAGCGGTGCCCTCAAGTCGCTGTTGGCCGTCACCGAGGCATATCCCGACCTCAAGGCCAATGAAAACTTCATGGCCCTGCAGGCTCAGCTCGAAGGCACCGAAAACAGAATCGCCACCGAGCGCAAACGCTACACGGAAGCCGTGATGGATTACAACACGAGCATCAAGAAATTTCCTACAATGATCTATGCCGGTTGGTTTGGCTTCAAGGAGAAACCCCAGTTTAAGGCCGAAGCCGGTGCGGAGAAAGCCCCGGAAGTGAAATTCTGACATGAAGAGAACCCTTATTATCAAGGCTTTGTGCCTTCCCGCATTACTGTCGCTCCTCTCCTCCTGCCTCAAGGGGGAGATGGACGACTACGACGCATGGCGCGAGCAGAACGATGAATACGTGAAGGCCATCGACACAAAAGTGTACACTAAAGTGGTGCCTGTGTGGGCGCCGCTCAATAGCGTATACATCCGCTGGCACAATGACACCACCCTCACTCGCCGCAATCTCCGCCCCCTCTCCACCTCTACTGTAAATATCAAATACGAGATGGAGAATATCCTTGGCGAGAAACTCGGCAACTCCTACTCCTCCACCACCTTTGGCGACAGCATATATCAGAGCCAGCCCAACCAGAACATCATTGGCATGTGGGCGGCGCTGACCACCATGCATGTGGGCGACAGCGTGACCATGATCATCCCCTATAATTCCGCTTATGGCTCCGGAGCCCAGGGCTCCGTGAAACCCTATACCAACCTCATCTACCATGTGAAGATGAAGGAGATTGTGGACTATGAGCGACCCAACGATTAAAACCGATACCATTTCATGAGACATCAGAGAGCGATGGCCGCTGTGGCGGCGGCAGTGCTTCTGGCAAGTGCCGGAGGCGCATTCACCATCAGGCAATACAGGCTGGCGCCGGCTGTGAAGATGCACATGCCCGCCACCCCCGACAGCCTGCAGAAGGAAAATCCCTACAGCGCGGAGAAAATCCTTGAGGCACGCAACTACCGGCCCTCCGACAAGGAGACTGCCAAATGGGCCGCCGTCGAGACTGACACCGCCGGCATCGTAAAACTCGACGCCGCCGGAAAGAATCCCCTCCTCTACACTCTCTCCACACGCATCAGTGCGGACAGATATGCGAAGGGAACACTGAAACTCTCCTCCACCTCCCGCGCCGCTGTGAAGGTGAACGGCACCACAAAGATCACCAAGGCTGCAGCCGACTCCACAGCCAAAAGCCAGGAGTGGAAGATGGAACTCCTCCCTGCCACAAGTTATGACATCATCATCGACCTTGCCGCTATGCCCGACGACAAGAGCGCTCCCGAGGCCAAACTCGAGTTCATACCCGACAGCGACTTCGAGGATGTGGCCATAGAGGCAGCTCCCGCACTCGGCAAGCGCGTAACCCCGCTCACCATCCTTGGCGGAGAACGAGTATACTCCACCACAATCTCGGCCGACGGCAAATACATCCTCGCCAAGAGCCGCCAAACCTATTCCGACACCGACACCCGCTACCGCGGCTCTATCACAGAGACTGCTACCGGCCGCGTGATTTCCGACGACGTCAACGTTTCTGCCCAGTGGATGGACCGAGGCTCAAAACTCGTATACAGCAAAAAGCGCGACAATGCATACGACTATTATGCCATCGACGTGCCCTCGATGCGAAGCAATCTCCTCGCAGGCGGAATCCCACAGAATGACGCCACCATTTCCCCCGACGGCAAATATCTCTTCTATTATGATAATGTGGAGGCCGACAAGGAAACCGGCAAACTCCACCGCTACCTCGACCCCGACGACCGTCAGCCCGGAATGCGCAACCGCAACTATATCATCCGCTACGACCTCGCATCGCATGTGGAGATGCCCCTCACATATGGCGGCGCTTCCACTGCTATTATGGACCTTTCGGCCGACGGACAAAAGTTGCTCTATGCCTCCTCTGTATATGTGCCTGACCGCTTCCCATTCTATTTCACCACCCTCGTGCAAATGGACATGAACACTCTTGAGTGCGACACCATCATCAAGGATTCGGGATTGCGGGGCGCTATCTATTCCCCCGATGCCAAACGCCTCTTCATCACCGGCGGCCCCGACATCTTCGGCAAGGCCGGCGCCAACTACGGCGACCATCCCATCGGCAATGATTTCGACACCCAGGGTTATATCTTCGACATCGCCAGCAAGAAGGTAACCCCTATGACTCGCGATTTCGACCCGGCAATCAGCGGATCCCAGAAATGGAACTCTCTCGACGGCATGATATATTTCACCGGCGAGACCGGATTCTTCAATTATATCTACCGTCTCGACCCGAAAAGCGGCAAAATCACCCGTCTCGATACTGGCGACATGACCTATGTGCGCACTTTCAGCCTCGGAGATCGTGAGGACCGCTACATCGCCTACACGGGCGGCAACTTCACAGCCGATGGCGAGGCTTGGGTGCTCGACCTCAAGAATGGCCGCAACACTCTGATTGAGGCCCCGATGCGCGAATGGTTGGAAGACACCCGCTTTGGCAAGATGGAGCCCTGGGCTTTCACTGCCACCGACGGCACCAATGTGGATGGCTACATCTGCTATCCCCCCGATTTCGACGCCTCGAAAAAATATCCGATGATTGTATACTACTATGGCGGCACCTCCCCCTCCGAGGCATCCTTCCGCCATATGTATAGCCCTCAACTTTTCGCCTCGCGCGGATATATGGTATATGTGGTGAATCCCAGCGGCACCACCGGCTATGGCCAGGAGTATTCCGCACGCCACGTGAACGCATGGGGCAAACGCACTGCCGATGAAATCATCCAGGGCACTAAGAAGATGTGTGACACCCATCCCTTCATCGACCGCACGAAAATCGGTTGCCTCGGCGCAAGTTATGGCGGCTTTATGACGCAATATCTCCAGACTCAGACTGACATCTTCGCCGCAGCAGTGTCGCACGCCGGCATCTCCAATGTCACATCCTACTGGGGCGAAGGCTACTGGGGATATTCCTATAACTCAGTGGCTGCCGCCAAGAGTTATCCCTGGACCGACCCCGACCTCTTCACAAAACAGGGCTCGCTCTTCAATGCCGACAAGATTCATACTCCCCTCCTCCTGCTCCATGGCACCGTGGACACCAATGTGCCTATCGGCGAGAGCATCCAACTCTTCAACGCCCTCAAGATTCTGGGCCGCGATGTGGAGTTCATAACTGTTGAGGGGGAAAACCACGTGATTGCCGGATATGAAAACCGCCAGTTATGGCAGAACACTATCATGGCATGGTTTGCCAAATATCTCCAGGAGGACCCCTCATGGTGGAACTCTCTCTATGGCAATGACAAATGAGAATGTAAAGGACCACAGGCAGCAATGCGACACTCCGATGGTGAGCGTCGTGATGATAGCCTATAATAATGCGCGCCACCTCCCGGAAGCAATCCGGGGCGTGGCGCGTCAACGCACTTCCTTCCCCGTGGAGTTGGTGCTATGCGACGACGCCTCCACCGACGAAACCCCCTCCCTCGTGGCCCGCTTCCAGAAGGAATATCCCGGCTTGATAAGCTACCACCGGAATGCCCGCAATCTCGGCGTGCAGGGCAACTATCTGGAGGCGTTCCGCCATGTGCGAGGCAAATATTTGGCGATGTGCGATGCCGACGACTTCTGGACCAGCCGTGACAAACTCGCCACCCAGGTGGCCTATATGGAGACGAATCCCGACTGCGCCGTATGCTTCCACAGGGTGATGAACTGGTTTGTGGCCAGCGGAGAGAAAAGCCTCAGCAACGGCACCGCCGACCAGCGCCGCGCCGACACCACCGTGGCCGACCTCGCCCGCCGCAATCCAATCACCAATATGAGCGTGCTCTACCGCCGCGAACTCGTGGACCTCACCTCCCTCCCCTTATGGCTCTCTGAAATCCGCCTTCTCGACTATGCCATGCACATGCTCTATGCCTCGCATGGCAAGGTGCATTTCATCAACCGGACAATGGGCGTCTACCGCCAGAGTCCGCAGGCCATATGGAGCATGACAGAGGCTTATGCGCGCATGGAGATGTCGCTGATGGTGCGGATTCGCCTGATTCATCATTTCGAGAATGGCGGCGGGATGCAAGAAGGGGAAGATAATGATGATATTCGAAAGAGAGTGGTGGCAAACCTGCGGGAGGCGTCGATGGCGATTCTTGCTTCGATGCTGCGCACCGTCGTCGATGACGCGGAGCGCCGCGAGCACACATTTGCCCTGCTCCGCGAGATTGGTGGCGATTACACCACCACTGAGCTGGAACGCCGCGCCGCTGTGACGCCAAAGGGGAAAAGCGCGGCAAAGCGCCTACTCACCTTCGGGCGCCGCATAGCCTCGCGCCTCCTCCCGGTCCCCCATATCGGTTGAGAATTGAGAATTGAGAATTGATAGTCGCTCCGCGACTGCCCTTTAATTATGAAATATATCAGAACATTACTGTTTTCCGGATTAGCACTTCTTGCCGCTTGCGGCAGCAAGGATGGCGCCCAGACAAAGGATACTCCCGAGCAGATTGACTCTGCCCGCGTGGAGGGCCGCGAGGCTGCCCGCATTTTCGTCAACAGCGTGTGGGAAGACACCCTCGACCTGCAGCGCGAACTTCTCGAGGCCCGCGTGCGCGGAAGCCGCTTTGACCGCAAAAACCATCCACAGGCTGCCGCCGCTTTCGACTCGGCTTTCGTCTCCACAGTCAAGACCGTGCGCCCCGATGTGGCCCGCGAACTGATGAAGGTTGACGCCCGCCTCGAAGAGGCCCAACCTGACACTACTACCCGCTGATGGCAGCTGTCATAGATTATTCCACGCCGCTCCCTGTTGCGAAAGATCTCGCCGATCTGCTCGATTCAGAGGCTCAGCGCATCAACCGCCCGGAGTTTATCCCTGACGACCCCGTGCAATTTCCGCGTCGCTTCTCCCGTTTGGAAGATATAGAGATATCCGCATTCCTCGCGGCAATCATAGCCTGGGGCAACCGCAAGATGATCTGCCGCGACGCCGACAGGATGCTCGCTCTCATGGACAATGAGCCATATCTATTCACGATGGAACGCGGCTACGAGGACCTTGATCCCGACCGCAACATCCACCGCACATTCTTCGCCCGCCACTTAGCGCACTTCCTGCGCGGCATGCGCAGAATCTATCAGGAATATGGCACGCTGCAGGAGTTCTGCAGGCGCATTGTCGCGGCGGATTCCCCGGCACCTGCCTGGGAACTTGTGGCCGCTATGCAGAGGGTGATGGCTGAGGAGAACGGCGGCGAGAATTGCTCGCGGTGTCTGCCAACCAACCTGAACACATCGGCGCTCAAACGCGTTAATATGGCGTTGCGATGGCTCGTGCGAGACGACGGCATAGTGGATATTGGCGTCTGGGATGCAATCCCCAAGAGCAGGCTCTTCATCCCGCTCGACGTGCATGTGGGCAACACCTCGCGCCAGTTGGGACTCGTGACCCGCCGCGCCAACGACCGCAAGACCGTGGAGCAGCTTACAGCCACACTGCGCCAGATTCGCCCCGACGACCCGGCCATTTACGACTACGCTCTCTTCGGAATCGGAATGGGACTCTGAGGTAATTTTGAATTTTGAATTTTGAATTGCAGTCGCGGAGCGACTGTACTATATATACTTATGAGATACAGGAAGTTGATTGTCTGGGCTTTGACCCTATGGATGGCTTTGGGTGGCTTGGCGGCTGTCGCGCAGAATCCCAAACGTGAGTTTCGAGGCGCGTGGCTGCATGTCATCGGCCAGAGCCAATGGATGAATAAGTCCACCGAGCAGGCCAAGGCTTATATTCGCGACCAGTTCGACAAACTCAAGGACGCGGGCTGCAACGCTGTGATTTTCCAGGTGCGCCCCACAGCCGATGCCATGTATAAGTCGGACCTCGAGCCTTGGACCTACTGGCTCACAGGCAAACGTGGCAAGGCTCCCTCGCCGATGTGGGACCCGATGGAATATGCCATCGAGGAGGCCCACAAGCGCGGCATGGAATTTCACGCCTGGCTCAATCCCTATCGTGTCACATCCACCGCCAAAGAGGTGCTTCCCCAGTCGCACGATTTCTATAAGCATCCCGAACGCTTCTTCCGCTACAACGGCCAGATTCTTTTCGACCCCGCCTATCAGGAAAACCGTGATTTCATCTGCGAAGTGGTGCAGGATATCATGGACCGCTACGATGTGGACGCCATCCATATCGACGACTACTTCTACCCTTACCCTGCTCCCGGCAAGGAGATTCCCGACGATGCCAGTTACAAGAAATTCGGCAACGGCATGAACCGTGGCGACTGGCGCCGCCACAATGTGGACCTGCTCATCGAGCAATTGCATTCCACAATCAAGAAAACGAAGCCCTGGGTGCGTTTCGGTGTAAGTCCCTTCGGCATCTGGCGCAACCAGCGCACCGACCCTCGTGGCAGCAAAAGCACCGGTCTGCAGAACTATGACGACCTCTATGCCGACGTGATTCTCTGGGCAAAGAATGGCTGGGTGGATTATCTGGCCCCGCAGCTCTACTGGAGCCTGGACATGAAAGCCGCGCCGAGCAGACACCTTGCTCAATGGTGGAACGACAATGCCAATGGCGTGGACATATATATCGGCCAGGATGTGAAACGCACCATGGACACAGCCGATCCCGGAAACAATGACCGCAACGAACTCGACACCAAGGTGAAGTTGTCGCGCCGTCTGCCGAATGTGAAAGGAAATGTATGGTGGCACGGATATTGGGTCACCGGCAACTACAAGGGCGCATCCGATTCGCTGTCGGTGAAGCACCAGAGCACGATAGCGCTTCCGCCGGCCTATGGCGACAAGCGCCACAAGCCATCGCCCGTGCGCGAACTGAAGGTGCAGAAAGAGGGGGGCGACATGTTCCTCACATGGAATGCGAAGCAGCCCGGACACCACAAGAGCAGTTCGGAGGGGGATGTGGTGCGCTTTGTGGTATATGAGTTCTTCTCCGGCGAAAAGCAGGATATCAGCGATCCGCAGACAATAATAGCTCTCACTCCCTATCGCAAGGTGAAGATAGGAAGCGAGAAAGGCGTGACATATGCGGTGACAGCACTCGACCGGCAGAACCGCGAATCAGAGCCCACCTTCATATATGTGAAATAATCAGTTCTCGGAGATAGCCAGCGCAAGGCCTAAGGTCTTGAGCAGCTTCTCTACTGTGCGCATCGAAGGATTCGCGTAATCTCCCTCAATACTTTTAATCATTCTGACGCTGACCCCCGACATCTCGGCGAGCAATTGTTGTGTCAGTCTTAGTTCTTGCCTTCTCTTTCGAATTTCCGTTCCGATATTCATGATGTTTCTTCGGTTTGAAGAGTTAAGATGGGTATTGAACGGGTGCATCCGCTGCGGCAAATAGTGCGGAAAGGTTGTAAGTTATCAGTTAAAAAAACTGCAAACACCCGTGTAAGTTAATGGGGATATGCCCCGGATGGTTGTGGGGCATAGCCCCGGAAGGTTTTGGTGCAAAATTAACATTTATCGGTAAAAAGAGCAAAATCAAGGCCTTTAAATTCACATATTTTTTCATCTTTTTACATCATTTTACATATCGCTGCCAAAACTCAGCAGTATTAGTCGCTAATTTTGCAGCATACGACAACAAGAGCCTCTGGCCGGATGCCGCAGGCTCATAAAATCGATATAGAGATGAAACTTGCAAAGAAAAGATTTGATTTGATCGGAGGGCGCACAGGGCTCTTCATGGTGTATGCGATCGGCATTGCAGTGTTGCTTCTTCAGCTCCGCAGCATAGCCTTTTAATGCCGCGGCACGGACCTTCAGCAATTGGGTCTTGTCCGGAAGCGAATCAATCGGAGGCTTTGCCGAATTTAGCGCATTTAGGCGAGTAGGCAAGCGTCACAATGACATGCTCCGAGCGATAAGAGAAGATTTTATACGATTCGCTACTTTCTTTACCCTTGATGGCGACAGACACTTCGCCATAACCGGCGTCGGTAAATCCGGCGCCGGATTTTTCGATATCAAATTCCGAGCGGTCGTAAACCGGGGTAGGGGGACCGAATTTGGGCATACGCACAATCCTTATGTCGCGACGGAAGTCTACACCCTCGGTCATTGCAGCCTTATATGCGGCCTCCTTCATGGTCCAGGCGAGCACGTTTTGCTCCACATCGTCGGAGGGAATCATCTGCAGTTCGTCGTCGCTGAGGAAGCGTTCCCGAATCTTGAGCACCTGTGCCCGGTCGGCGGGTTCGGCATCGATTCCCAGTGCTGCGCGGCGTGAATATTCCGCGAGTTCCACTTCGGGGGTGGGTGGCAGAGTGGCCACGGCGAGGAAATTGCGGCAATGGGTGATAGAGATTCGTCCCTGCTCGCCAAAGAGGAATGGGGCGCCATTGCGGAAATGTCCTATTTCGCGATATGCCTCCTTGCCGTTCTCGCAATAAATCTGGCGTGCCATCTCCGGCCAGAGCGCCGGGGAACGGTCGTTGGCGCCGCTCACCTCCTCCACCTTGATGCCGGGAAGGGTGGGATGACGCCAATATACAAACTCAAGATCCGGCTGTTGCGGATTGGGATTGTTCACTGGGGTCGTCATTGCTGTTCAATATTTTTACGCGCACCTTCAGTATGCGGTGTTTCTCCATCTGGAGCACCTGGAAGCGGAGGCGCCCGCGGCTCAGGGTCTCGTTGAGGGTCGGGAAGTCTCCCTTTATCTCAAGCAGCAGTCCTGCCAGGGTTTCCGCATCTCCCTCGTCGCCGAGTTCCTCTTCCTCCACTCCCACTATGTGGCAGAAGTCGGAAAGGGGTGTCTTGGCATCAAACACATATTCATCGTGCGAGATGCGGCGATAGATGATGTCGGGGTCATCGTATTCATCATCTATGTCGCCCACAATCTCCTCAATCACATCCTCGAGGGTCACGATACCCTGGGTGCCGCCGTATTCGTCAATCACGATGGCGATATGGATCTTGCGCTTGCGGAAATCTTCGAGGAGGTCGTCGAGCATACGCGACTCGGGCACAAAGTAGGCCTCGCGAACGAGCGACTGCCAGGCGGGACGCTCCTCCTTGCCGATGTAGGGAAGAAGGTCCTTGCTATATAGCACGCCCACGATGGAATCCTGAGTGGTGTCGTATACGGGGATGCGCGAGAATCCGGAGTCGAGGATCACCTTGAGTGCATTCTCCCAGGAGTCGTGGCTTTCGATGGCCGTGACATCCACGCGAGAGATCATCACCTCGCGGGCATCCTTCTCGCCGAAGGAGAGGATACCCTCGAGCATCTCCTTGTCCTGGCCCTCCTTCACGTCGGAAATCTCGAGCGCCTTCTCGAGCTGGTCGGTGGATATCTCCTCCTGCTTCTTGGTCACCACGCGGTTGACGATATATGTGGATTTCACCATCACTTTCGCCAGCGCGCCGAAGATGGTATAGAGCGCGCCGATGCCCGGGGCAGCCCAGCGCACCCACCAGCCCGTGCGGCCGCGGGCCACAAGTTTGGGACATATCTCGCCGAAGAGAAGCAACAGGAAGGTCATCAGCACTGTCTGAACAAGGAAGTTGACCACGGTGCTGTTAAATTCCACAGTCTGCGAGATGGCGAATGTGAGCACCACCACCATCGTGATATTCACAAGATTATTCGATATGAGGATGGTGGCGAGAAGACGCTCCGGATTGGATATCAGTTTGTTGACACGCATATCCTTCGGGTCTTCCGATTCTTCTATCTCGTCCTGTTCTTCGGGGGTGAGGCCGAAAAATGCGATTTCGCTGCCCGACACGAATGCCGACATCAAAAGGCAGCCGAGTGCTATCACTATAAGTATGCTCCAGCCGAGCCATGACAATGATTCAGGGACATGGAAACTGATGGCGGGAGTGGCCGCATCAAGAAGCATGCAGAGTATATGATTGGCTGGATAAGGGTCTAAGTCCATAATTAAATGCAAAGTTAAGGCTTTTGCTTGTCTTTTACAAATCCGCTGACGTTAAAGACGCGCGATTCATTGACAAACCATAAGTATCCTTTCACATTTTTGAAGCGTCCCGACTTGCGGAGGGCGTTGACATAGCCGAACACCTGGTTGTTGTATCTGTTCAGGTTTTCAGGCACTTTGCCGAATTTATAGTCCACCACCACTGCGGAGCCGTCGGGGAAGAGCATCACGCGGTCAGGGCGTGGGAGATGGCCGGAGCCGTTAAGGATGGGGCGCTCGTTGATTATCTGCGCAGTGCCGTCGAACCAGTGGCGGGCTTCCACTTCCCCGATGGCACGCGAGAGCTGTGCGCGGTATTCACGGGCCTCGTCGTCGAGCAGAAGGCCCGACGCCTGCACTATGCGGATGGCCATGTCGAGGTCGGAAGCAGTGGCTACATTCTGCAGGATTGCGTGCTTGAGGTTTCCCTCAGAGCGCGGATTCTTGTCGAGGATCTCGAGCGGGCTCTCCTCGCCGGGGAAGAGACCGGAGCCGGCAGTCTCCGCGTCTTCGGCGTCATCCTTTTCTTCGGGAGCCCAGGAAGTGAGGTCGGAGAGGCGGAATTTCAGTTTGGCGGCGGGCACCCCGGAATAGTAGGCCCCTGCGGCCATTGACTCCTTCTTGCTGCGCTCCTTTTTGAACACATAGCCCGATTTCTCACTTTCGGCCTTGCGTTGCTCCTCTTTTGCCTCCTTCGCAGCCTTACGCATCTTCTTAAGGCTGTCAAAATCCTCGCAGCGTTCCCCTATGGCAAGGTAGCCCTCCTCCGTTTCGCGGACAGAACCGACGGCCGGCACGAACATAGGATCAAACTCAGCGTTGAGTCCGAGCTTGTCATAGCCCGTCATGAATCTATTGAGGTAATCACCCATCGTCTGTTTTTTGATTTGGCCGTTTTTGTCCGGTTTGGTCGGAGGCACGGTGAAGATATAGAGTTCGTCGGTGGCGCGGGTGTAGGCCACATAGGATTTGTTAAGGTCATCCTTGCGCAGTAGGTCGTAATATTCGTGGAGGCTGTTTTCGTGGGCAGTGCCTTCGAGGTCGGCAGTCAGTTCCACCGGAAGATAGGGTGGGAGGTCGAGCGACGGATTGAACACCGGTGCCGGCTTCACCCAGGTCCATTCTCGCCTGTGTTCGGGCGGCACATGGTCGGATATTTCGGCATCCTCGAAGGGCACAATGACGCAGGCGAATTCGAGGCCCTTCGACTTATGGACGGTCATGATCTTGATGGCCTTCACATCCTCGGGGGATGCGATGGAGGCCTTGTCGCGGAGCAAGTCCCACCAGCGGAGGAAGGAAGCCACGTCGGTAGGATGGGAGTCGCAATATTCGAGCACGAGGTCCTGGAAAGCGGCGATGAATCCGGCTTCGCGCCGGCGCGTTTCGGGGTCGATGAATTCGGCCACGGCGGCCTCTACGATGGCGGGCAGTGTCATCGCCGGCATTTTGGCGAGCATGTCGCGCAGGCGCGTCACATCGCCGCCCGACTTGATGAAGGAGTCAAGGCGCTCTGCAATCGAGCTTTCCGGATTCCCTTTGCTTATGTCGAAGAAGCGGAAGGCGCATTCAATGTCGGTCCATTTGCCCACACCCTTTTTCTTGCGCGACTCCTCGGGCTGGATGGTGGCGTTGGCACCATTGGCCACACTGCGGAGCACTGCCTCTATCACGCGCACCGAGACTGCCGAGGATATTATAAGCGACTGCTCGCTCACAAATTCAATCTCACGCTCCCCATTCTCGCGGGCTTCCCGATTGTGCGCCAGAATTGCATTTATTATATTGGTGCCGTGTTGGTTAGTGTCGACAAGCACGGCTATGTCCTCGAATGCGAATCCGCGTCGCATCAGATCCACAATGAGTTCTACGGTTTTCTCCGGGCGGCTTACGGCTTTCTCCTCTTTGGAGGAGGTGGTGCGATAAAAGCGCACCTCCACATAGCCCTCCGGCTCCCGGAAGTGGGGGGTCTGCACCACACCGTTGTAGAGCGAAGCGATATCAGACGAGAGCTCACGGCTGAACCAGCGGAAAAAGGCATTGTTAAATTGCACGATGCCCAACCGGCTGCGCCAGTTGGTATTCTCTGAAGGCTTGTCGCCCAGGATTCTCACACTGTCGGGATATGACAGCTTATAATAGTCCGGCACCACATTGCTGATGAGTTCGGGGCGGGCGTTGCGGAAGCGGTAGATGCTCTGCTTCACATCGCCGATAATCAGGTTGTCGTGATCGTGCGACATGCTCTCGTTGAGCAATGGCTGAAGGTTTTCCCACTGGAGAAGCGATGTGTCCTGGAATTCATCGATAAGGAAATGATTGAGGCGTGTGCCCAGACGCTCATATATGAAAGGGGCATCGGTCTCGTCGCCGATGATGCTGCGCAGGAGCACGGAGGTCTCGCTCAATTCGATGGCATTGTTGTCGATAAGATAGTCGCGGCGCTTACGGTCAAGAATCTCGAGAAGCCCCATGAAGGGCATATTGCCCTTATACACTTTCCAATGGCGGAAGCGGTCGGTTTCCCTCAGATCTGTCCAATGCAGATAGGCATCATAAAGCAGTTTATAAGCCGCTGATATCTTGTTGAAGAGATCCTCGTCGTCAAGTTTCTTGCTCATCTTCGCTTGCATCTCATCAAAGGATGGCACAACCTTTTTGGGGGCAGTGTCCCAGTTGGTGTCAAGGCATGCCTTAAGTCCTTTTTCGGGCAAGGAGAGGAAATTGTTGCCATTAAGCCCCTTCATATTGTCGGGCAGGATCCCTTTGAGGTCGCGGGCGTGCCCGCACATATTATTCCATGCCTTGCGCACATCATTCTCACATTCTTTCAGGTCTTCATATATCTTATGGAAGTAGGGATGGGCGGCGAAATAGGCTTCCAGCAGCGGGCGAATCTTTTTGTATTCCTCATTGTTGAGGCGGTCCACATTCTTTAGCAGCGACTTATAACTTGCCGTGTTATCCTTTTTGAGGAAGATGTTCCAGCCGCTGTTGGTAGAGGTCATAATGTCCTGAATCCAGGTGGCTGCCTCGCAGGAGGGATTTGTGTCCACTTCGTCGAGCGTGTCGTCAACGCCCACGTGGCTCAGATAGTTGCCGTTGAGTTCCACCTGGTAGGAGTCGCTGATGTCGGCTTCATAGGTGAATGTGCGGAGCACGCGCTGGAAGAATGAGTCGATTGTGGATACGTTGAAATCGGAATAATTGGAGAGGAGCACATGCAGGGCGTAGCGGCTCACGCGGCTTATCTTCTCCGGCGTTTCGCCGAGGGCCTTGGAGAAGTCGGTCATGTAGTCGTCGTCGGAGCCGTCGGGATAGGCGAGTTTGAAGAGCCGCTCCACGATGCGCATCTGCATCTCGTTGGTGGCCTTGTTGGTAAAGGTGATGGCGAGGATGTGGGAGATGGAGTCGGCAATCTCCTCAATATGGCGCAGGCGACGCTTGCCCGATGAGGAGTTCTCGTCGACCACCGTGATATAATACCAGATAAATTTCTTTGCCAGCGAATGGGTTTTTCCAGATCCTGCCGAGGCGCGTTGCAAATCAAGCATATGCAGAATTATGAGTGTGAGGAGTGTGAGGAGTGCTTATCCTTTTACTTTGTAATGCCATGAAATGAGGAGGTCGGCCACTTTCTGCTTGCAGTCGCCTTGGATAAGGATTTCGCCGCAGCGGGAACTTCCGCCGCAACCGAGATGTTTCTTCAGGCGCGTGGCCACCTCGGCCGCCTCTTTTCCATCTTCGGGGAATCCCTCCACGATTGTCGCGGTCTTCCCCTTGCGTCCTTTGCGGTCGGTAATCACATGGAGGGTGTTTATTTTGGCAGGTGCCTCTGTCTGCGGCGCGGCCGTCTCTGCGGTCTGTTCCCCCTCCGGCAGCGTGCCGCTGGCGCCCAACTGAGCGAGTTTCTCTTTCCAGTCCATTGATGCTTAGTATTTAGAGAGGAGTTTTTCGAGGGTTGCGAAATCTTCTGCCCGTTCGCGGAGGTCGCCCCGGGCATCGAAGATGAAGAATGCGGGGAGTTGCTGCACATTATATTTTGTGATGGCATCGGAGGTGCCTCCGGCGTCGATCACATTGGTCCAGGGGAGGTTGCGGGCGGCGTCGCGCCAAGCGTAGTGGTCGGCGTCGAGCGACACCTGATAGATCTTCAGCGATGCGGCGCGCTTATTATAGATGTCGGCAAGCTGGCGGTTGAAGGCCGGAGAATCTTTCTCATTCATCATTCCGAACACCACAATCACCGGAGTGCCCTTCCCCACAAGGTCGGAGAGTTTGGCAGTGTTGGAGTTCGGATCGGGAAGTTGGATGTCGAGCACCTTTATATCCTCGTTGGCCATGACTGCTCGGCGGCCGTTGAGGGCTGTGTTTCGGCGGCGCAAGGCGTCGAGCGATACTTTGCGGAGCATCTCGGCATGAGGGTCGTTGGGGCGGAACATCTCAAACTGTGTGGCCACGGCAGCAAAATATTTGGCATCCTCCCGGTCGGCGGCGTCATAGAGGGGACGGTTGCCGAGCGTCTTGGTGAGCAGATAATAGCCCAAGATGGAGCCTTGGGCATCCTTAATATACTTCGTGTAGACATTGCGCTTAAATTTGGCGAGCGACACGGAGTCGGTGGCGTTAAGCGCGAGAAGTTCCTTCTCAAAGGCGGCCAGATGCTCGGCCTGCGGCGAACCGGTCAGGTTGAAGTCCGTACCGAATTTGGGGCCTGAACTGGTCACTGTCAGTTGTTCAACGGAATCGATGGGGAGGTATATGTAACGGCCGTCAAGTGCGAGGCGGTAGATTTCGGGCGAAGCAGGCGCCGGAGAGGAGATTGAGAAAGTGCCGTCGGCAGCGATACGTGCGGAATCCACGGCCTGCCATTGACCGAGGAAATCCGGTTTTTCGAGCACTACCGATTTTCCTTCGGCGTCATAAATCTCACCGTTCACTTTGAATTTGGCCTCGCCGCAGGAGGCGAGCGCGAGAGCCATGATAGCGGACACAATCGCCGCAGCAAATATTTTAATCTTCATAAAAAATGCAGAAATACAGTCACCAAAAACTGAAATAAAGATTATAAAACAGAGAAACCGGCATATCCGAAGGTATGCCACAGAATGCAAAGTTAGCGAAAATTTCTCAAACCGCGAACATGTGTGCATTTATTGGGATATGGGATGGGGTCTTAGAATGGGGCTTGCTCGGTGAGCGGAGAAGCGGAAGCGCCGCTGTCGGTATCGGTCACGCGGCGCATATCGGCCAGATCGTGTGGGGAAAGCGGATGGAAACTAGTTGTGGTCGGTTCAAAACCACAGATAAATTGCGACGTGCCAATATTGCGTCCCTTCGCCACTGAGATCAACGCAGTGCCCTGAGTGATCACATCCGCATAAGGCTCCGGATAACGCTGCCCATCGCGCGGACGATGAATGAGGAAGATTACATCCGCCGCCTCCTCTATCTGCCCCGAGTCGCGCAACCGTGCCAGACTTGGCACAGGATTCTGACGGTCGCGGCTCAACTGTGATATCAGTATTATCCAGATATTCAACTCCTTGGCTAAGTTCTTGAAACTGCGTGCGATGTCGCCGATGGCCTGTTCACGGTTAAGTTTCATATTCTCAGGTCGCACAAGTTGGAGATAATCTACCACCACTCCCTTGATGTTATGTTTCATTTTCTTGCGTCGGATCGACATGAGAATAGAATCAAGGCTTGATATCGACTTGCCGTCAAAATGGAGTTTCGACATATCAAGGCCCCTGACACTATCACCGGTGCGGTCGAACTCTTCAACGCTCACCTTATCGCGAAGAAGATGTTTCGAAGATATTCCCGAGCGCATAGCCACGATGCGCGCCGTGAGTTGCACAGGAAGCATCTCCATCGAATAGAACGCCACATCCTCGCCATGCTCCACGGCCGAAAGCGCCAACGCCGTGGCGAAGGATGTCTTGCCCTGCGAAGTCTCGGCGCCAACCACCACGAGGTCGGTGGCACATAGCCCCCCATCCTTATCAATCTCCGGGAAACCGGTCGGCGTACCATAAATTTCACCCTCCTGACGACTATCATTAGTCAACATCACATTTACAAACTCCTTGAAAGTATCCTCCATAGTGACATCTTCGGCACAATCGAAATCGAAGAGATTATTCAGCGAATCGCGACACTCGCTCTGCATCGCCTCTACCGATACCGACCGGTCGTCGGCCTTAAAGGCAGAATCTGCGCATATGCGGCGAAAATTGCGGCGTATGCTGAGGTCGCGGAGGAGCAGAGCATGTTCTTTGATGTCGAAAGGCATTGCCGAAGTGCAGCATAGTTCGGCAACATCCACCCCGGTCACCTTAGAATTAACCTTTTTCAACTCGTTGATCACAAGCATATGATCGGGTACACTACCACGACCGCAGATCGATTTTATGGCGCGGAAGATATCGCGCATTTTCTCATCGTAAAAGCAATCCTCGAAGAGGATATCGGAAGTCTCTACATTCGCATGGTAGGAGTTCACAAGCAAAGCAATCACCATACGCTCCAGTTCGAGATTGCAGATAGGCTGAAGCTGGCGGGGTGAGCAAGTCGCATTCATTCTATTCATTGTATCCATTTTTACACCAGTTGATTAGCGTGCGGTAGAGAGAGGAGTATCTTCTGCGCAAATCCTTGCGGTTTTCGATATTCTGGATATTGAGCATGATAGCGTTGGAGCCGAACTCGGCTTTCAGCCTGTCAAACTCAGATTCGCTAAGGGGTGAAATATTTCGGGCCACATAGGGCACCGTCGCTTCCAGCCATTCAAGGAATTTCAGATAGCACTCATTTTCGGAATTCCTTCGGAATGCATCAATCTGTTCAGCCGGAGAGAGTGTTTTCTTTTTACCCCCTTTAGGGGGTTTTTCTTTTAAGTCTAATCTCTTAGTCTTATTAAGTGTTTCCGGATGCGTTTCCGATGCGTTTGCAGTTGCGTTTGCAGATATGTTTGCAGATGCGTTTCCAGATGTGTTTGCAGATGTGTTTGCAGATGTGTTTGCGTCGGGAGCAGAACACTGGGAAAGTGCCATGATAGTATACGATGGAGTCTTGCCCCTGTTGCCAAGCGAAAAATCGATCAGTCCACATTTTTTGAGCCTGATTCTCGACTGTTGGACCATCTTGCGGGTTAATCCGAGCGAGAGCTCCAGATTTTTCGTTTGCAATTCAAACGGGTTAAGCCATCTTCGCAAGTTGCACTGATGAAGCAAGTAGAAATAAACCACCACATCCGTTTTACTAAAAGATACAAAATCGTTCCGTCGCCAGAACTCGTTGATTAAATCAATATAACTCATAATCACAATTAGTTTTCGCAAGGTCAACATGGAGCGGAGGGCAGAAACCGGCAGCGCCACGCCAAACGAACTTGTATGTTAAAAAGATGGCCACAAAATAAGCGGGAAGAGATAGCCCCCAAACCATATCCGTTTACAAACGTAACGATTCCTTTGCGCCTCCTTGCGGCTTTGCGCGAGGGCTAAAGCAGCGACGGCGCGCGCAGTCATCCCGGCGCACAGGCTAATGTAATCGCGCGCAAAGACGCAAAGGGACTCTTGCCGACGCGCGCGCATCGGGGCGCAAGATCGCAATGGGCGCGTAAGTACGCTAATAACGCGAGTTCGGGATAACGATATCCAACTCGGCGACATTACAGTTAGGCATG